>Ga0209671_1009064_pt1 | contig 10421 bp, 3 predicted proteins | sample WorMetHERISLAND2_2_FD_187401 | JGI IMG/M metagenome (GOLD analysis project Ga0209671, IMG submission 187401) | Marine gutless worms symbiont microbial communities from Max Planck institute for Marine Microbiology, Germany - Olavius geniculatus... | ecosystem: Host-associated > Annelida >... | reverse complement strand
CCCTTACTTCGAATAGTGAAGACTCACTATGACAAGACTTACTCTGAAGACGACGTATCATCGCTGGTGCTTGTGTTTGGTTTGAGAAGGTGGTTGATGCGACTAACGATCCAACTAAACGTCCGTCCGTACAACGCCTTGGCCATGGCGTCCCTCATTTCGGCCGTCTCTGACACACTGTTCCGTCGAATGATCGTCTCGCCGCGAGCCATAATACCCGAAGTTGTCAGTGCCTCGGTCAGCTCCCCAGCGTTTACTCCCAGCAGATCAGATACTGCCCATTAACAAAAAAAGGAATTAGACAGAAGGCGAAATCGCTCGTTTGTATCCGCCACGTGGCAGCATAACACTGATAGTTTGACTGAAATTTGTAATTGTATGTTTTGGCTAGAAAGGAAATTTGACTTTCAAATCTCTCCTTCCTTGGGGTTAGAAATCCACAGTGAGTCATCGGACCACACAAGTCACAAGTGTAGGCCTACCTGCCAAATGGCGTCTAAATCGGTGATTTGACAGCGTAAGCCTAAGCTGAAGGATAAACAAGAGATCAACGCCGCGCTAAGCGTTTTATGTCTCAGTTTATATCTCCGAAAAGAATTTTACTGATACTGTCAGCAACGAAGACAACAGGATGCACCTGAAAATAAGTAGCCAGTTTTCGGCAGTTTGAAAACTGTTTTTTTGTGGTTTAGCATGCGTCCCAAGACAATAAAACTTAATGCAGATAGACGCGTTTCACGACCTTAATGCGTCTAAATTTATTTGCGGTCGGGCCTGCGCCGTTGGGGGACCTCAGACCCTTCAGCTGGAAGCTATGGGGCCGCCAAAAACTGTCTCGCCCTGTTTTTGACCTTTGGCCTTAAAACTTCGGCCTTTTGTACCTTAGGAGTACATTTTCAAGGCAGATTCTTGACTACTGCACTATATACTGTTTACTATATTGACTGAAATCATATAGCATATATGTATACCAATAATGTATATTGAATACCATAGCAAATATTGTATACCAATGTAAGCGAGATGACTGTTAGCGATGTAGCTGACTGTGTCGTCATGATGACGCTCCACTTCAGCCACCTCGATATCACCCAGAACTGTAATAGTAGTGTAATACTTAGGCTTAGTAGTAATAGTTGTAGTTGTAGTAGTAGTTGTTGTTGTAGATCGATATCACCCAGGTGTAGAATAGCCGCCAGTACTTGACATATGCCGTCTATTTCCTTCATGTTCATTAAACACATACAACATATTAATATTTTTCCGGCAGTCCGTTTTATCATTGACTGTCACATCGGTTACTTCTGCTTTGGAAAACGGTAATGGCAATTTTGGTTTCTGCGCTTTTTCGCTTTCGAGTTAGGAGCCCGTACGTGACGGACGGACAAACGGACAGACTGGCAATGCCCGTAATGCGGCTTATTAGGATAGTTGCATATAGAGAGTGTCAGTTTCAACGAGAACGTAAAGGCGATATGTCTCGCATATAATGAAAGGTCATTTTGCAACATAATAAAACTTAATGTAAACAGTACAGAGTATACCGGTTAGAAGTTACTTGTTCATACAAGCAGTTAGTTTATTGCTGCTTTTGTGTCATAAACATTCTATCTCTCAACACCATAGCGGACACCAATGATGGTAGAATAGCTTGGAGTAAACTAAGAACGTTCGAAAAAAAACAGTGTTGAAACCCGTTGTCTGAAGCCGATGACTTGGAAACATCGAATGACTGCTTGGAATCTTTCCTTACCGACGCCAGCGTCGCAATGATCATCCGATGCCATCGGACTCAGGTACCTGTAGCATAATAAATAAATAAGTAAATAAGTAAAACGTAAAATTATACAGCGCATAATTAAATAACTTCTAATGCGCTAAACTGAAAGCAATTTTATCTGACAAACTAATTTCTGTAATAATAAAGACCCAAGTAACTTGGCAAAAAACGAAATCGCTGTGACAATTCTACCTAAATCCCCTGGTCTGTATTTGCCAGGTGGCACCGTAAGACTGATGCAATAACATATTATGGCTTGAGGTTTAACTCCCAAATTTCCTCTTCCCCTGGGTAGTCAATCTGTTAAGCCCAAATTCCATTCTGGGCACTTTGCAACACAAATCATGTCGCCGACTTTCATGATTTGTGTCACGACTATCCCCGCGCGGAAGTTTCGGTGAAAGTCAGCGTAATGGATTTTGGGCTTTATTGAATCTCAATCTCACAAATATACCTGCTTAATGGCATCTGAATCCGTCGAACGGTTTAAGCCATAAATGTTAAAACATAGATTTGCAAATAAAAAATATAAAAAACAAGTTTCTTACTTTTATAAAAACATCATAAAAACATGCATAAAAACATTAAACTGCAGATGTTCCCAATCGCTACTTTTTTTTGCTATTATACAAGCAAAGAATATATCTAACTCAGATAATGAAAAAAAACAAAAACCTACCATTTGTAAAGATTAAAAACCGGAATGTACTAAATGTGCAGATCAAAAACAGCTGAACGCAATTTACTCATGAGAAATAAATCATAATTGTAATTTTATACGTTTATGTTTTAACAAAAACAAAAAACACGACATTAAAAAGTACCAAAAACATTTTTAAAATAAAAAAGACATAAAATATATATACATATATATAAACATTTTAAAAACAAAAAAAAAACTAAAAAACTAAAAAAACATGAAAAAGCATGTTTAAAAAACTTTTATAAAAAACATAAAAATGAAATTCAGTGACCTGTATGCATGGTGCGCACGCAGATAGTACTTTTCTACTGAGTCCAAGCCATACTGGACGTAATGCAGAATGTGAAAATCACCTTCACCACTGTAGACAAAATCATTTGTACATTACCGCGACAGATAGGCTTTATTATCATTATTGTCATTATTATTTTATACTTAGCCGGTTAGCGGTAGGCCTATATTGTGCAATGAAACAGCATTAAAGCGCTGGACCAAACAGAAGTCCTCTGAAATAGATAGCTGGTCTAACTAGCGTCGCCCCCTATTAGTTTAAAGCCTTCTTCCAAGATCAGAGAGGAGCTGGCGAGCTGACGCGTTGAAAACGCCCAAGGTCTCAACTGCAAAATTTTTGGCTCAAAGATTAATGCCACGTTTACTGCGGGAGTTCGAATACGACGCAAACTCATAATTTATGCTTACATACGATAAGCCTACGTGGTGATGATAATGCTCATTGCTTTTCATTTTTAAGCTCAAAGTTGGAACACCATTATAGACTACTGATTGCAGTCCATGCTGTAAACTATAGGTGTCACCGTTTATATGCTGCCATACAATTGAGTTTTGTGCAGTTCGTTTTTTTGGTCCACGGCTCAGTAATCAAAATTGAGTGTAGAATAATGTGTACCTCGAATGGCGAACAACTCGCGATTTTTCTAGCAAGTACTCCGACAGTTGAGCTGAAAAATATACGCACAAAAAGTTTTTAAAAAAGAAAAAAAATATTTTCTGGTAAAAGTTACGTATTTACTTAAAAAGGTATTTATCCAGCTTTCTCAAGAATACAGCCACTTTTGCCGAAAATACTATTAACTTGAATTGCAGTACAGAAAGTTAAAATAGTCAGACGGACAGACACAATATTGTATCACAAAAACGATCATTAGTACAGTCGGCTAAAAACTAGCACAGCCAGTGAATGTTATATTCAGAAATGTAAAGCTGGGACGCAAGATAACAGTTTAATAGTGATAAGCAGTACGAGTACGAGCTTAGAATAAGGAGTGTTTAGCTGACCTCCGGTAGCTCGACCGTTTGCGGTGAACGTCATGTCTAGGTATTTGCCGAATCTGCTCGAGTTATCGTTGATGACAGTTCGCGCGTTGCCGAACGCTTCCAGCAAAGGATTCACTTGCAAGATTCGCTCCTCCAGCTTACGATTCGACGCCTTACAAATAATCAGCGGCTTCGTGGATTAAAACAAAAAATTTGAGCTAATGCTCACGAGACGCGCGAAAGCCCATAGCAGTTCCTCTTCGCAAACTGTCAGTCTATTCTTCAGCCATTTCGTCGCAGTTCATTCTTAAAGTGTGCGCTGCAGCCAAAAATTTCAAAAATCAACAACAACCCCTTAGTTTGAAAGTTCAGGGTCTTTCAAAGTCATCTATGTTAATGCAACTAAAAAGCTCGTCACTAGTTTTTGTTGTGATAGGCAGCATGCCTACCTGCAACTGTTTTCACGAAAGACTGGCCAACGACGGTAAAATAACGACATTTACGAGGGTACCGCTCTTTGATGTCCTCATGCGCAGGTTTACTTGAACTAGAAAAGCGAGACTTGGACCGTCGGAATCTACGTTCAATGCTGAAAATGTCATACGCAGCTTGTTTATGTCTATCTCAATTGATTTCGGTGCAATTCGCTCTTGAAATGTGTCTCGCAGCCTAAAATCGCCAAAAATCCATAAAAACCTTTATTTTGGCGTTCAAGGTCATTCAAGGTCATTGAATTCGGTAACAATCGAAAGCCAGTGTACGACTTCCTGTTAGTGATTAATAGTAACCTAAGCCTTATCTCGCACTGTTATTGAGATACAGCGACTTATTGGCTAAAAATCGCAATTTTTTGCCCCTCCCCTCTTATTTAACGCCTTCATTCGGAGTGACCCCTCCGAATTTATAGAAAAGCTTTACGGTTTCTGAAACCAGAGTCTTTCAGGCAGCCAAGGTGAAGATTTGCTGATCATAACTTGCACCGTTTTTGACTGACTAAAGCAGTCTAGCTGCTTTCGCGCGTAAAAAGTATACGCCGGGTAACAAGTTGCAATTTTTCGACATGCAATAATCAAAGTTATTGCCGGTATTGGAAGTTCTGCTTCATAAAGTTTATGTATGTGCGCTAATTTTTTTTTATCTGCGTTAATGCGTTGAGTTAACGCTGGTAAGTTCTACAGTTCTACAGCGGGCACTTCCCTTCGCCAGACCTTTTTACTGTGGAAAAGAAAAGAGCCTTTCCCAACATTCTACCTCCCTTGCCGCTTTCGGCGCTTGACTCCCGTCTCTTTTGACTTCAACTCCTTTATCCGTCTATGATGCGTCCTTGCAACATTTGCAGTATAAACCTAACTGAAACAAACAAGCAACCACAAAAATGTATATTTTAAATTTTTATGAATCAAGAAACAAAGATGAACAGCACGGCGTTATACCATGCCGAGCTGAACTAGCTGCTGAACAATCAGATCCGCGGAAACTGTTTTACCCGAGCCCGATTCGCCACTGATGATAACGCACTGCAAACAAAAACGGCGCCAGTCTAAGTAAGTCTATAGTAAGAAAGGCAATGCATTTTATTTCTTTCAGTAACCAAATTATCGTTATAATAGGTCTGAAGCAATTCAGTGCATTTTACATACAAACCGGACCAGTTGTCTAAAATAGGTGCCCACAACAATCTCAAACTGGGTGTCAGTCATTGGGAATTCACGCTAAGCAAATCATTAGACTAATATATAAATTCCAGGTAATCAAATACGATAAAATACAATACATCAAAAAAACTATAAACAAACTTTAACATCTCTGGTTTTTGTAAAATTAATATGCCATTCGAAACTGATACATACACCGTTATATTATATTTCAAGCACTTTTCTGCATTCAACTTTCATATTTCATAACAGCGTTAGGCCCATCCAATTTGGCGTAACACTTTAAACCACTATTAATTTTTTTTGTAATTCTACGAAATGTGTAGACCTACCTATATCTGCACGTGCGCGCTGCTAAAAAATCTAAAAGCTTACTTTTTGTATATTTATCTCAAAATTTATATTACGACTATGTGACAACGGGTGGGGGTGTACCAATAGCAGAGAAATGTTATACACTAAGCCTGGCAAACGCTCTTTTTATGGTTAGTGTTTTTCTTTATATCAAATGTTCTCATGTTCAAAGGGGGACAGAAACAAAGACCCCTTAATGACTACACGCCGCTGCCTGCGGTATTACCTGTGCCTGTTGATAGAGAAGCATCTGTTGAAAGCTGGCGTCAGCGACGGCGAATATATGAGGCGAGTTGCTCGATCTACGCGCGTTCGTGTATTTCACGCGATGCTAAACGAATCACATGCAAAAAATACTAAGTAATTTTGGTAAAACACGAAATCGCCTTTGCCGGTTCACGTAACTCCCTGTTTATATTTGTTAAAAACACAAAAAAATTGCAATTGCATCTTTTGGTTCAAGAGTCGACCCTGAAATCTTTCCTTCCCCTGGTTGAGGTCAGCGACTTCCATTTAATTTAATGTGTCACTGGACCTCGCACGTGTTCTTGCCAAACGACATTTATAGCCGTCGATTTCAGTCATTTCAGTTCGTTGGTTTAAGCATGAGACACGAATGTGACAGAAAAACGACAGACGTCAGACAGACGGGCAGACAAACAGATATAAATGTGTAGTTATAGTTGAAATCGCTTGCCATAGAGCGATTCCGTTTAAACATTCAACTCAACATGATGAACACGCCCAAGCCCCATGCACTTATTTTGTTTTGTTGAGTATAATTGTTGTACAATGCGTCCGAGCTGCAGCTGGTAGTCGGACACTGGGTGGTTTCTATTCATCCTTGGAGACGGACACCTTGGGTGGTAGGGGTGTTGGGAAAGGACTCTGAGGGTCTCAGTGGGCGGAGATTAGCTGGCCAATTACGTCAGCAGTCAGCTAGCTCCGGTGTAGTGAGGCGACTATTGAATCGATATCGGAATCGAATATTAGACCTATGAGCAAGCCTTTTGTCTATGATGCAATAAAAGTAATGAAAGAAGACCTATTAGACTCGAATTAGCAGTAATATAATTGCGTCTTGTATATACAAGCTCAACTGCAGCTACATATGCAAAAATCGCACGTAGGTCTATACACAAGCTACAAGGCACATGTGAAATGTTTGCAAAAATCGAAAGAATTGATTAAAAATTTAGACTGTTGACAATAAAAACATAGCTTAATCGGCCACACTAACGTTCTTTTCAAGTCCACTACACACCGAGTACCAGATAACTCATGGGCACTTTTATACTCATTTTGCTGTCGGTAAATACTTACGAGGAGATTCTATAGCAATGTTGCAATGTTTGATGTCGTGAAAACGGTTTGGGCTACAGGTATTTGGACGCCGGTCCGTAAACGATTGAGTATTCTGCTCAGCTGCTATTCGGATTCGCTTAATGTCTACTCAGTATACCTTCACTGTTTAAGACCCGCCTTTACGCGTCGGCGTGCTTAGGTGTTTAAGCCAATAGCTAGCGTCGCCGCCGTCACGGTCAGCGGCGCCACTTCAAAGGAACCACCCAAGCTGTCCGTCCCCAGGGTGACGTAATACCAACCAAGATGTCATACAATCCTGCAGCTATAGGAAGTCCGGGTATCGCTTAAGCTTCGCATTTAAGGTTCTCAAAAACGCATCTCGTGACAGCAAATTCTCTATTTTTCGGATAACGTTCAAACCAAAAATTCGCTATCAGCAAAAATTTCTGCAGTTTGCTACTTTTATTTTCCCCAACTTTTTCAAAAAGGCATCCTGCTCTCACCTCTTAATGAAATAAACGCACTGAAAATTCTGTAATGAACGCAAGCAAAATTATCAATAGAAAACCAGTATACATGACTCTTTGTATCGATTTATGCCGATCTCACCGATTCGTCGTAGATGTCGACTGACTGGAAAGGGTTAATAGCAATGAGCACGTTTCCGATATAGGTATAGATACGAAGGTCTTCATATCGGCTGCGTAGACAAGACGTCATCGATCTCTGTATATAAACGCAACCATGCATTTTAGTATTTTAGTACCGGCCTATTATAACTCAAAGCCCCCCTATTTAAACCACATCCCGCTAGAAAGAAAGACACTTCCTCCCCAATCACCAGACCCTAAATTTCTAGGCGTCTACGCCCCATTTATTCCAAAATTCTGGATTCGCTACTGGTACGGCGTACCGGCACTTATTTCAAAGGCAGAACGTCATACTGGCAGCAATAGTACAAAAATACCAAATTGCTACGTATCATCCAGATGCGTTGCTTAAACTCAGAAAAAAACAAAAACTCATTTTTGGAGCTAGCGTATTGCAGTCGTGCTGTTGCGCCACTTCTTTTTTCTACAAATTAAACGCTGTGCCTGCTGTATGTAGACAATACCTCGTCTAACTTGTCGAGAGCGGCAAGGTCGTCAGTGTCGTGAAGAAGTTGTTGGAACGCCCGTGATTGGTCAGTATCGGCCAACGAGCTTCTGAATGGCTGATCAGTCACGGCATCAATAACTTGCGCTTTTCTCATTAATTCCATCAGTGCAACACGCGCCGCCTCCTGCTACAGCGTGACATAATAACTACCGAAATTTAATAATTTCATCTCTCTACTTTTGACGTAGTTCCTATTCCAGATTTCTGTCAAATCAAACCAGAGCGTTTTAAATAAACTAACAGAAAAAATAGACAATAGATAGGCCTAAAAGTCAAAGCTAGAAAAATCTAGTGTGTTGGAAATAGGCCTAGTTGTAAGCTTTTTTAAAGGTTTTTTACAATTACAAGTGTCCTTTACGTTTTAAAATTGTTTAAAATTGTAGTGTACAAAGAAGTCGGGACACAAGCTATAAACAAAACATTACCTGAGACGTTGTGCTGTGGTTCTGAGCAATAAACGGATGCTGTAGAAGATCACTGACAAACGGACGACACGTGAAGTCCTTCACCAGACACCTGCGACGAGATCAGACGATAACATTGATTTAGTGGCGGATTCAAGCTTTCCATTCCCTATTGACTGGATGCATCCCATAACCAAGTGAAAATTTTGCACCACAATGCATTTTGGCATAATTTTTTTTTAAATTGGGAAGGGCACAGCTTCCCTTACCCTTTTGCTTCCCCTTCATTTCATAATTCTGCATCCGCCACTGCATTTAATTGTGATGTAAACGTGGCATAGCAACTGACCAGTAGCCTGGACGGTTTGCCGTGCTAAGTTCAACAAGAGAAACTAGAAAAAACATACTGGGTGGACCAAAAAACGTGGCACGTTACTTTTGTCCATATCTTCGCCAGTTATTGACCAATTTTTAAAATTCGTTTACTGATACACTCTACGGAAAATTTGCAATATTATGATTATTACATATTCCACCACAACATAAATACGTTTCTACACCACCTTGTAAAATGTAAATGAAATACGGATGCATAACGATAATAACAAACGCACATTTTAGTAAATAAAAAAAACAGTTCAAATTTACATTGCGGTTAATGAACTGTTGGCTATGACACTAAACTACGTGGGTTTAACACAGTCTAGTCATACGAATCATTGACCGCAATGTTGGTCTGAAGTGCGTTTTCATTTACCTAAATGTTTGATATCATCGTTAGCTTTTTTCTTACATTTATATTTTGCAAACTAGTGTAAAGACGCATTTACGTTGTGATGAAATATGCAAGTATAATAATTGCATTATTAAAAATTGTCAAAGAATGTGCAAGTGAAAAAAAATTAGAAATCGATCAATAATTGGCGAACGTAATAGGACAAAAGTAGAGTGCCACATTTTTATGGCCCACGGCGTATGACAGTATTAATTCTATTATTATTATGCAGTCGGTAAAGCAACGGCAGTTACTGATAAAAACAACGAAATCTCATGTTTTTTTTTGCTGCACGCTGTTTTAGGTTTGACGTACGGACGGTTTCACAAAACAACAGAATGCAGCCAACAAAATTGGCAGCAGTTTTGCGGTTAGCAAAATACATACGCGTGCTATGTTGTCAACGAAAACTACAAGTAATTTGAGGAAAGCTCACGAGACGCGCGAAAGCCTATAGCAGTTCCTGTTCGCAGGTAATCTTAGTCTATCTCCATCCATTTCGTCGTAATTCACTCTTTTGCAGCCAAAATCACCAAAAAAATCACGTTAAATCAATATTTTTAGAGTTCAAGGTCATTCAAGGTCATCGATGTTGATAAATTTAAAAAACCTGTCACCAGTGCTTGTTATGATAAGCAGCATGTCTGGGCCTATCTGCAACCAGGTTCACGATACACACGATAATAGCGGTAAAATAACCACTTTTTATGGGGGTAGCTGTCTGACGCCCGCCTGCGCCGGCCTCCTTGAACCTAGGGGGTCGGGACTTAGACAGCTGAAATCTACGTTGAGTGCTGAAAATTTCGTATGCAGGTTGTCTTGGTCTATCGCCAGCCATTTCGGCGCAATTCAATGTTGAAATGTGCGCAGCATCCAAAAATTGCGAAAAAAATACACTAAAAACCCCTTTATGGGGGTTCAAGGTCGTTCAAAGTCATCGATGTTGATAAATCTCAAAAGCCTGTCACTAGTGCTTGTTATGATAAGCAGCATGTATGTACCTATCTGCAAC
>Ga0209671_1009062_pt1 | contig 10421 bp, 9 predicted proteins | sample WorMetHERISLAND2_2_FD_187401 | JGI IMG/M metagenome (GOLD analysis project Ga0209671, IMG submission 187401) | Marine gutless worms symbiont microbial communities from Max Planck institute for Marine Microbiology, Germany - Olavius geniculatus... | ecosystem: Host-associated > Annelida >... | reverse complement strand
ATGGCGCCTATGGGGAAAATTAAGCAATTCTTTAAACGGTCATAACTTTGGCTGTGTATAAGACAGAGTCGTAATTGTTGGTACTGTGGTATGGTTTTGGGGGTTGGCCATTATAACGGTGTCATTCAGATTTACCCCGGACTCTCCCTGATTGCCATGGCAACAAAAATTTGGGACAAAATGGGCTATAACTCAGCTTCTACTAGAGACATCTGCGAGATCTTTGCATCTGTAGGGGGGTTTTCGGGGTTGAGCCATCAAATACTGCCAACAAAATTTTACCCCAACCAACCGTTGTTGCCATGGCAATGAAATTTGAGACAAAAGGGGCTTAAATTCAGATTCTGTAAGAGATATCTCAAAGACCTTTGCATCTAATGGGAGGTTTTGGGCGACGGGCTATTGAATGAGGCCAATCTAATTCCACCACAACCAACACTTGTTGCTATTCGAATGTCACGTGACCCAAAATGGTCAAGATCGTGATTGTAAAATATCTATGACCAGATATCTCCGTAACTGATCAACTGTAGGAATACGTTATTTTACTAATAAAACAGCACATATAAATGTACAAAACATCAGTTTATAAACTTGTTAACGGCAACATTTAAGGACTTGCACATCTAAAACAGCAAAAATTACTTACTTAGCACTTAGATCCTCCTGTCCTTGACAGGACATTGGGCAGCAAGAGTTCGCCATCTGCTTCTGTTTGTAGCCAGAGACCGGACGCTGTTCCAATCGACTCCTCAGTCCACCAGGTCTTCTTTAAATGTAGACCGCCAAGTCTTCATTGGACGACCTCGTCATCTGCCACTACCACGAGGGGTCCATGACATGGCGTGATTGGCTGGTCGTCCAGGTGGCATCATGATGATATGGCCTGCCATTTGAAGTCATCTCTCGGCTAGAATGTCCTAAATCTTCGCTGCCCAGTCCGGTTTAGCACCTACATGTTAGTCACGTGGTCCTTCTATGTAATGCCCAGAATCTTCCGTAAGTTGCGCTGGTGAAAGACGTCCAGCTGCTGACATATTCCAGCTGTACTCTTCCAAGTCTCGCTGGCGTATATGGCTGTAGAGACAATGAGGGAGGTGTAGAGGACCAGTTTACAACAGGTGATATTATTCTGCAGCACACTGACACGCAGTCAGTGTGATGCGGGCAATATCACCTTTTGTAATTTTTGCTGTTTTCAATGAGCAAGTCCTTAAATGTTGCCGTTAACAAGTTTATAAACTTATGTTTTGTACAGTTATTGTGATCAGGGCTGGTTTGTCACATATTGGTAAAAGTTAACCCAAATGTAAATGACTAGTTTTACCCATCTCACCTTAATACTGTTGCCACACTACCTTGTGAAATGCCAAAGTCGTTGTTTGGCCGTTTACAAGAATGTGATTAAAGGCTGGTTCGTCACGTACAATGTACAAGTTCAAGTTGGCCTCGACATTATCTTTGTAAATTGCAAAAGTTAACCTACCTTGTTAAATGTAAATTTTCAAAAACCACTGGCCCATCCTGTAGAGTGTGTGACATTTAACAGATACTGACCATGATTCGATGGACGTTAAAAACTTCTTGCAAGCACCACTGGTCAGGCCGAGCTGCTGCAGCTGTTCATCCTTGAGACTACACAACTGCCGACAGGCAACACATTCACACAGCTCACACTAAACACACACTAGCGTGGCGTGGCGTAGTTGGTAACGCGTTTCGGCTGAAACGAAGTTTCTCTACGCCGGGCCCGGTTAGTACTGCGATGGGCAGATGGCCTGCGGGCAGGTAAACCATCTCAGTGCGAAGCCTGCCAGCTAGGTTGACTCAGCCTTTTACCCTCCGTGGGACGGCAAAATGAGTAGTAACTCATTTACATCAGTTACGGAAGGTGGGGACCTTGGTACAGCTGACTGGGGTTGCCTAGCCAGCCACTGCGCCAGCCTGTGTCTGCAGGCTGCACACGGTGGCCATGCGGCAGGCGGCTCTGGTTAGTGACGAAAGCGCATTAGAGGCGTGTTTGCGACGACGCGCTATACAAATTGACGACCTTTACTTTTACCTTTAGCAAGCATCATATAACATAAACTTTCGGTAGCTTCCTAAAAATACTTGCAATGCGAATGGTGACACAGATACCATTGATGCCCAATAAGAAACTAACATCGCCCTTTCCAATGGTAACATTGCCAACCCCCTGCGACATACCGCTTAGCCACAATACATAACGTAACAGACAGACAGATGACAGACAGACGAACGACAGAGTGTAGCAACAGTTTGACCGTACAAAGTACAGTCGGCTAAAAACAGAAAAAAAAACAATTGGAAAATCAACAAACAACTACCTTTCACATAATAACCAAAAATATAACTGTCAGACAGTGTGTAGATGTAATACTGGGAGAAGTAATGTATATACCTCATCCCAGGTGAACTTGGCTAGGCACTCGGAGTACTTGTGAAGTCGTATGTCTTTGAGCCAAGCGACGACGTTGGTCTGCTCCGTGACCGGAGAGCTGTGACGACTGCGCGGGCTGCCGACACCGTGACCACGCGATACACGTCGATGAGCCGTCAGGGCGGGGGAACTACGTGAGGACATGACGGTCGGGGAAGCATTGTCCATGGAACATCTACGAACACAATCAATACGACCGCTGCTCTAACACGCCCACTATCATTGCTCTACTCCTGGGGTCATATGCATAACAACGTCGTAACTTTACTTCCAAACTAAAACTGAATTACGCCAGACGTAGCGCTAAGTCGGTATGCATAACGACGTCGTAGCACTAGTCAGACGCCTACATCCGAACTAACTCTAGTCGCTCCAGCGACCTGTCGTAAATATTTAGTCGGTCGTTGTCAATGTAAACTAACGTCGCTAAGGAGAAGCTGCAATTACGTCATGCGTCGTAATCGTAAAGGACTTATGGCGAGTCAATTACACTATTGAAACTAATTGCAGTATTAAAAGTTGCCGAATAAAACGTTTAGCATTCAATACATTTCGTTTATTTGCATCGTGCATTCTTACTTAGCCCATGGAGCTGTAACTAGGCTTGAGCACACCCGAGACTGCAGCAGAGACAAGTCAGGCCATATCTATTTTTAGCTGCAGGCCGGCCGAGGCAGAGTGCGTTTAGCCAGGAAATTCCAGAGTCAAACTTACCCAAGGTCAACTAAGTCGCGACTAGCTAGTCGCTGGCTACGACAGCATTTTGCATGCCGCCGAACGTAACTTTCTAGTTTGGAAGTAGTTAGTTGCGACGTAGGCCTTGCGTTGTTATGCATACTGCCCCAGGTCCGCTCTACACAGACTACAAATGGAACACTACGATGGTTGGCGGCATGGTGTAGCAGCAATGGACTCAGTCGAATCAACAGAGTTACAGTATGCCGGGCTCAGTTAGTACTTGGATGGGTAATGACATCACGGCAGAGAACATGGACTGCACAATTATTGGACGGACAGACAGACAGACAGGCAGAGATACAGCCGCAGACATGGTGCCATCAAACAGCATACAGACACCATCGACAAGAGGCTGATGATGATGATTATTATTATTATTATTATGCACGAAAACTATTATCGTGGCATTTAGTCTAAGAGACTTCAAGGACATGTAACATAATTACACAAAGAGTCGACATAAGCGTCACTAGTAGGATGTTGCGAACAAGTACGTCTTTTTCTGATAATGGTAGCACCTTCTTGACATCATGCATACGGTCTAAAATTTAGACCTTCCGATGATAAAGCATCGTTGTGGCGACAAATTCAGAGTGGCCACTCTCCAGTCATGATCAAATTCCCCGACTTTTCCAGACGTTTTAAGAGAACATAAACGGAGTATCGCCCCTCGCAACAGTAGCGATATGACGTCTATTGGCAACAATTTTAATTATTCTCCAGAGAGTCAACTGACCAAATTTAGTGCAGTTTAAACAATAAAGGCAAACAAAAGCGGCTTACTGGCACCGCAAAATTTACAAGTATGGGAGTATAAGTCTGCGAGCAGAAAAAAAATGGAGTTGAACGCAAATATTCAACTAGTAATGAACAGTTTTGGGAAACTTTTCCATGACAAGATTTTTTCCCTGACATTTCTCTGACATGTTTCAAATTCCCTGACATCTCCAGGTTTTCCAGACAAATGGTAACGCTGCAAATTTTCACTGAAAGAGGCAGCAGATCAACCTTCCTCCAGTTTATATCGAAATGCAACCGTGAAATAAACATCGAAACTAGTCGACAGATGCCTCTGTAAACTTTGTTTGGAGGTAACATAAAAATGTGCGTGTTTACTAGACTGTCGAGCTATAGATATTGCACAGCAGTCATGCATACCAATGCTGATTTTGGCGTTCAAGGTCATTCAAGGTCATTGAATTGGGCGCCAATCGAAAGCCAGTATACGACTTCCTATTAGTGATTAATAGTAATCTAGGCCCTATCTCGCGTTACTGAGATACAGCGACTTATTGGCCAAAAATCGCAAACTTTACCTACCCCCCCTCTCATTTAGCGCCCGCGTTTGGGGTGACCCCCTTCAAATTTATGAAAAAGCTTTACGGTTTCTGAAACTAGAGTCTTCCAGGCAGCCAATGCTGATAGCCTATGAGAAAGAAACAATAGAAACAGACCTGTGATGGCTGGTGATGACTGTATATGCAATTGTTGATAGAGGACTCGATGACTTCACAGGCGGCCAATCAGCACGCACCCCTACAGTAAAAAAAAGTCAAAGGTCGTCAATTTGTATAGCGCATTGTCGCGAGCATGCGCACGCCTCTAATGCGCTTTCGTCGCTAACCAGAGCCGCCTGCCGCACGGCCACCGCGTGCAGCCTGCAGACACAGGCTAGTGCAGCGGCCGGCTAGGCAACCCCAGTCAGCTGTACCAAGGTCCCCACCTTCTGTAACCCATGTAAATGAGTTACTACTCATTTTACCGTCCCAAGGAGGGTTGAAGGCTGAGTCGACCTAGCTGGCAGGCTTCACACCGAGATGGTTTACCTGCCCGCAGGCAGTCACCCATCGCAGTACTAACCGGGCCCGGCGTAGAGTAACTTCGTTTCAGCCGAAACGCGTTGCCAGCTACGCCACGCCACCAACCAGTGGTAGGGCTTAGTGCTCTGATGATCTGAAAGATGTTTAAAATCCATAGGGTAGAAGCCAACACAGTGCTAACCAGAAATCTGTTAGAGCAGTGAGCAGATACGTTAGCAGTGCTCATTCACTGCTTATTGTGCGCTTTGGTGGTGGTGGCGTAGCATAGTGGTTGGAACGTTGGTCGTGGCCGGCGGACTTTCCTTATCCTGCGCTAGACTGATGGATGGCCGTTTGACCACATTGTGGGTACAGCGTCCGCTATCAGTCAACCAACAAAGCCAACTCAGCCTGCCATCCCTCCGGGGTCGGTTAAATGAGTAGTAACCCATTATATGAGTTACGGAAAGTGGGGACCTTGGTACAGCTGACTAGGCTGCCTGGCCGGCCGGTGCGCCAGCCTGTGTCTGCAGGCTGCACACGGCGGCTATGCAATCGATGGCTCTGGTTAGTGACGAAAGGCGTACATGCGTACACGACGATGCGCTATACAAATTGACAACCTTTACCTTTACCTTTACCTTCATGCTAATTTCAGCTTCACAGCCATTCAAGGCTTCATAGCCGTTTCCTGTAACCTTATGGTTACATTCAGGGATCAGGCGCATTGCGACAAACTGATACGGCCTCAGCGCTGGGCATGTGTAACAGAGGTAAGGACAGGTACCAGCTGAGGTTTTGCTGCGACAGCGGTTGGTCTGGTTTTTCCGAGATGCAGTGCAGCATATTGAAGTAGGATTATCTTTTTTCTAATCGGCATCTGCTTAATCTGACATCCGCTAAGAACCGAATCCGATTAACTTACTTCTTATCCATAAAAAAGTGAACTGAAAACCGATTAGAAAGTTTCTAATCGCTAGGGATTAAGAAAATACGCCTATTCTTTTGCATTGGAGCTGTCTGGTGTTAATCGGTAATGCTCAGATTAACTTTGGTGTTAGCTGCCATTTCCGATTATCTTTCTTCTTATCTGGTAGATAATCGGAAATGTTGGTTCTTAGAAGAAAGATAATACATGAATTCTAACTTCAGTTCATGTTTCCGATTATCTTGGTATTTATTCTAAGAGAAAGTGTCGACCGAAGCGATAATCCTACTTCTCGACGAAACATGAACTCACGTAATGAGTGCTGCTTGTGCTAAGGTGTCAAGCTAGCTCGTCAACGTAGCTTCATCGTGTAAACAGGGTATGACGCAACTCACTGGTCGTGACAAGACTGTCACATGACTGTGATGCTGTTGGCAGCGGTCGTCGTGGTGACAGGGTGGACGACAGGTCGATGCACGATGACGAAGACGTCGGTGGCGGCGACACCGTCGCTGCTTCTGATGTGTCCGTCGTGTTACACGCACTGAGATCGGCGAAATACCGCGAGATACGCTGGCGCTGAGCCGCACTGAATGACGGCGTTACCAGCAGCCGTCTGGACACGCAGACGCATCGGGGGGGGATTGCGAAAAGACTGACACACTCCCGCACTTTTACTGACAACAAATTCCAGGACTTTTCCAAGACTCCGTTGGACTGTCAAAACGTTCCGCCGAAACCTTCTCGGAGCCTGCCAAAGTTTGAATGTAAAGACAAACTAGAAAAGCAGTCGTAGCCCGCAGGTACCTCCGCCAGAGCAAAGCTATTCGCCAGGTGGCGTCACCATCTTCGCTTTGCCAGCGGCTCCCTTATGCGCCCTTTAACGCAATGGTCACGAAAATTTCAAAGTGATCCAGAATCCAGGATTCCTGCCAGATTGCCCCCAAAATTGAATCACCTGTAGCTTATGCCACGCCCGACACACCCTCAAATTTCAGAAAGATCCGTCCATAACTTTTCGAGTTATGTTGCTAACATAAGACAAACAAACAGACAGACAGAGAAACAAAGTCCGGCAAAAACATTACCTCCTTCGCGGAGGTAACTATACATACACAACTACACATCACACATCCGATGCACAAAGTTCCTCATGAGCAGAAATTTATCTCATCACTGCATTTCAGTTAGCAAGTGTTATACTAGTGCTACACATTTCTTTTGAACTTCCAGTTAATTCATCAACTATCCAAGATTTCCATTTTCCAGTACATTCTGAAATCTCAAACTTTAACTTTTGTAACTTTCCAGAGCCTGAGAAATCAAGGAAAGTCCCAAACTTTCCATAAGGCGTAGAAACCCCGGATCGACAAAAAGAGGATGAAGTCACCCGTTACCATGCTAGGACCACAGCGAAGAAACTTACAGCCAAGACCATCTTTTGTCAGCATGGGGCCCTTGGCACTAACTTACCTGCGGGCCCATAATACCACATGGTTACCTGTGTCAACAAAATACAACAAGAGGGTGCGGCCGTTGAGGGGCCGCCCGCTATGGGGCCGTCCTTGCAGTTGAGTACGTGCGTGCTGTTTTGGGGCTTTCTAGGTCTGTGCAAGGCGGCAAGGGATCCTTACGCCACCTGCCAAATATCAAGTTGATCGGACAACAGGCGGTGAAGTCATGGGGATTTTTCGCCAACAATGCAATTTGCCGCCGTGACCTTGACCTCTGACCCCTTGACCTTGAAATTGGTCCACGGGGTGCTGGTGTCCCAGGGACCCTTCCTACCAAGTTTGGTATTCGTAGGCCTTTTCGTTTTCCCTCTAGGTGGAGGCACGGGACAGACAGACAGACAGACGGACAGGATCAACACATGATGGGGCCTCCTTCTAGAAAGGACGACCCCATAACAAACTGCAGGATAGGCCCACGGGCGGCGCTGGGAATCTGAAGCTGGGGGGGCAATGGGGCGGCAAAGGCCAGGGCACAGGAGGCAATATTTTTGTGCGCGTCAAATGTCGACCTTATTCAGTTATGTGCATCAAAGACATATCCGGTGGCCCAAAAAACATCCCAAACATTTGTGTGCGTTATGCAGCGGTGTAGTCAAAATGAATCAGCCAAAAAACACATATGTAATGAGCAAACATCCTCGAATACGCGTAGAAATTTTCGCTTAAAACACTTCAATACTAGCCGAGATAAAAAGCAAAATAGTGTTCCACATCATAAGGCAAATTATGCAAGCGGCTCATCATTTGTGTTGCCGCTCGTACGCAGGCTACGCCAAAACGTCACAATAGGCCAAATCATCAGTCAACTGATCAGCAGAAAATGTGCTGAATAGTTTCATTTTGCTTTGCCATTGCTGCTAAACGCCTTTTTCACTGCAGCATGGCTTTTCTGATTCTGACCGTCTGATGCCGACATCATGCCATTTGTCTCTGATAACATTCGGAAGATCTTTGAAGTTCGCAAACTGTTTACGCCTTTTTTCATGGACATGTTCTTGCAAGACATGCCAAACTAAGTAATCTAGCAGAGTCAAATCTGCCAAACGTAGTGTCCATTTTTTGTGAGCTGACTGAATCAGGCGCATTGTCTCAAAGAAAATTTCGAGTTGTTTTGATGCGGTGCGATGGAATGCTGTCTTTACATAATTCGAGTTTTAATGCGCCTTACATCATTAAATGGCATTCAGTAGTGTCATTAATGACGTCGCTAAAATTTATAAGTAAGAGTACACATTGATCTACAAATGCACAAAACGAAATTTATTTCTATGTAGTATACGCGCCATTATAAACATGCAAAGTTCGGGACATTTTTTATGGGCCACCCAGTAGTGGGGGGTTCAAGAAAAGAGCCCCTAGTCGGGAGGTCAGAGGGAAAAGCCCCCGCCCCTGAAGCTGAAACACTTTTAGCTTTTGGATGTTCGGTGGAAGCCACAAATTTACTTGAGTTTTTAGTACTTGGGAATGCAAGACAAAAATCACAGATAGCTTATACTGCGTATGTTGTCCTGCTAAACCTGACGTTTAATAAGTCACATCTTGGCATGCCCATTCCGGTTACCAATAGGCACTTCATCACCACCAACATTTCTCCTGAGAGGCAGCGGGGAAGCAAGGGCATGGGAGGAGAGGGGGCAGATGTTTTCCATGCTTCTTCTCTGGGGCGGTATGCATAACAATGTCGTGGATTAGTTGGGACGTAAGGTCTACGTTGCGACTAGGACTACCGACGTAGTTGACGTCGGGTAGTTTGACTCTGGAATTTCCTGGCTAAATGCACTCTGCCTCGGCCAGCCTGCAGCTAAAAATAGAAAAAATTAGCGCACATACGTAAATTTACGTTAATTTACTAAATTTTGTGAAGCGAAAGTTGAAATATTCCGTTAAACTGCGGCTATTTGACAATCGAATAAATTCGAGTAACTAAACTGTAGTTTTCGTTCCATCACTACTGTAAATAAATAATTATTTTGATTTTCGATGACATGCTAATAGATTTCTATGCTACATATGATGTCAGTTATTGTTGATTATACGTTTAAAAATGTGTTTCTAACTTTCTATATTAGACAGGCAAACATCGCGAGGCCTGTGATAACTTATCCCCTACTGTCCCTCTCGACGGGACTGGGTGCGTTAATTTACACGTTAATTAATGCATTAAAAAAATTAATGCCTTGACAGCTCTAGTCGTTACTGGACAGCCATTCCACAGCCAGGGAGCTGGGCTGAATAAAAGCCCGGTCACAGCAGCCTGCGTATAATCGGAACACACCTGAAAGCGTTAGAGATGGTCTCGACAGTCTGGCGCTGGACTGAAGCCGGCAACGCATCTGCAACAAATCAAATGCTAGTCTGCACTGCGCATGCAAATTCACGAGACTACAGGCAAGCATGCTAAATCACAGAAACAAAACAAAAAAATTCTGTTCTGGAATAAAAAGCAACTCCTTCGTAAACAATAGCCCAGCTGTCACCGAGTTAATTAACTAACAGCCATCCAGACTCCAGACAATATAATATGACCTCTCAAGGTCATCCAAGGCCAATGATTTTCATGTCATTTGGAAGCCAATATGCGACTTCCTATTCTTAATCAACAGCAAGGCATATTGCACCGCCTAACCACAATACATCTGTGACAGACAGACAATCGTGCCAGAGACGCGCTATATAATATAAACATGGTTACTTACTTATTTAGACAGACAAATGAAAAACTGCTTTCACAAACACGAGCACTTTGTGTTGCGAACTGCAAGTGAACCGCTGCATTACAAACGGACAAACAAATGACAGAAAGGCATGGGGCAACAGACTGACGACTGTATTCTCAGCTAAAAATCATGCAGATTCATTTATTGCATCGGTCTGGAACAGTCTGCCGGAGTCGGTCCGGTCGTCTCCGTCGTTGCAAGTTTTCCGCAGCAGACTGAAAACCGAACTTTTTGTTTGGTCTTACAGTCATGACTAACAACGTC
>Ga0209671_1009061_pt1 | contig 10422 bp, 6 predicted proteins | sample WorMetHERISLAND2_2_FD_187401 | JGI IMG/M metagenome (GOLD analysis project Ga0209671, IMG submission 187401) | Marine gutless worms symbiont microbial communities from Max Planck institute for Marine Microbiology, Germany - Olavius geniculatus... | ecosystem: Host-associated > Annelida >... | reverse complement strand
CTGATGTTTTGTACATTTATCTCAGTAACGGTGCGAGATAAGGCCTAGGTTACTATTAATCACTAATAGGAAATCGTATACTGGCTGTCGATTGGCGCCAAATTCAATGACCTTGGATGACCTTGAACGCCAAAATAGGGGGTTTTACGGATTTTTTTGGCGATATCGGGCTGCGCAAGTTTATATCATTCACAAGGAGGTGCCACCGTCGCCAACACCACACGCACCTATGGCCGATGTGTATTATGGTCACGATGGGCCGAGTCCAAGTAATATGCGATTTTCGAAACTATAAGTACTGAACTGGAACTGCCATAGGCTTTCGCACGTCAAGTGAGCTTTGCTCAAATTTCTTGTTTCTAACCCTTTTCCCTTCCCATTTTTCATTTTTCCTTTTTCTTTCCATTTTCCTTCCCTTCCCCTTTACCTTCAATTCTTTTTTTTTCTTCCCTTTCCTTTTCTTTCCACTTTCCCTTTTCCCCCTCTCTCTTCCTCATTCTTTTTTTCTTTTTCTTTTTTTCTTCTTCCATTTTTCTTTCCGTGTCCACGTCCGTGAGTTTAACATTTGAGGCGCCATATCTCCATAACGGTGAAAGATAGATGCATGGTCACTATGGACCACCCATAGGAATTAGACTCCTGGGATCGAATGGTCACGTGACCGATGACGTCACGTGACCCTAAAAGGTCAAGATCGTGACCCCATTATCTTTGAGGCGCCATATCTTCGTAACGGTGCCAGATGGACGCATGGTCACTGTGGAACACCCATAGGCGCCATATCTCCATAACGGTGCAAGATAGATGCATGGTGACGATGGGCTACTTATAGTAAAGTGCTGGTGATGAATCAAATGGTCTCATGACTGACAATGTTTATTGTGTAGTTAAAATAATAGAGAATGATGAAAGGATCATTGCTGCTGTACAGTTTGAAATTAAACTGTTTGATTTTGTTCTAGCAGTCTAAACAGCTCACTGATTATATTTGTACAGCCATATACTGTAAACTATTGGAATGCATTGGACAGACTCCATGTTCGTATGAACATTTACTTGTTTATCATGTTATTATTTATTGGTAAGAATTGTTAGTGATTTTTTGATGTTTGGTGTCTAGTATTGCTATTCGTTGTATTCGCATTTATGTCACATAAAAGTGTAATGATAATTGGTATTTAGCATTGTGTTATGTGTATATTTAAGCTCGTCTGGTGAATTATCGACCTCGTGCAGCCGAACTGATTGTTCCCGCTGGCCTGGCACCCACCAGTTCCACATCAGCAGCAACTGTTAACACTACACCAAATGGTGAGCGTTTGCCATCTCTTATCTGTTAGCTGCTACAGCTCGTTACCAGTACCAAAGGTATGCGATGAAGTCATCTGCCAGTTTACGCGAAAAATTCTGAGCATTTTGATGGATTGTGCGCAGTCATTTGCAACCAAAAGCAAAAGTTCAATTTTTTTGTATTAAAATAAATGATGTGTGCCATATTTTACCCATTTGATGCATTTTTGACAGTGGGATGAGAATAACACAGTAACAAGGCGGTGTGTCGATTCTTGTGGTTAGTGGCTCAAAAATGTCATTTTTGCTATATGCTCATCTTGTGTAATATAGATTCTATAATTCTCTCTAGTTTTCCCAGTAAAGCAGATATGTAGCTTGACTCGTTGTTGTTGTTCTGCAACAATGCAGAATATGCTAAGAGTTTGTTGTGTGGTCATTGAGCAGCTTGTGCCAGTGCAAGCATCGCTCAGACGCAGGCAATCAACCTGGTCAGCAAGACCAAGATCCTACTGACCCACTCATCGCTGCAGCAGAAAGTCTCACCAAGCATCACTTCCTCTCATCTCAGTGGTTTGTTGGCTTCTTCATTTGCTGCACTAGGCTAATGCCATGAACCAGTTGTGAGTGCTTTTTACACCATGCACCGTAAAAAATGTGCCACTTTTGTCCATATCTTCGCCAATTATTGACCGATTTTCATAATTCTTTCACTGGCACACTCTGCAGACAATTTGCAATAATGTGATTATTATATATCCCACCACACCATAAATGCATCTCTACACTACCTTTTGAAATATACGTGTAAGCAAACACTAATGATAATAACAAAAATTTATCTAAATGAAAAAACGCTTCAGACCAACATTACGATGAATGATTCGTATGACACTAGACTGTGTTATACCCACACAGTCTAGTGTCATACAAACCATTTACTGCAATGGTTGTCTGAGATGTTTTTTTTTTTCAATTTTTTACCAAAATGTTTGTTTGTTATTATCGTTATGTATGCATATTTCATTGATATTTCACAAGGTAGTGTAGAGACGCATTTATGATGTGGTGGGATATATGATAATCCCATTATTGCAAATTGTCTGCAGAGTGTGCCAGTGAAAGAATTTTGAAAATCGGTCAATAATTGGCGAAGATATGGACAGAAGTAAAGTGGCTCGTTTTTTTGGCTCACCCTGGTTCAGATTGCTGTCCAGTTTTGTTATTCTTATTGGTACCTTATATGTACACCATACCCCAAAATTAACGGTTTCCCTGCAGATAAGTTAGTGTACAAGAAATTTGAGCTAATGCTCATGAGACGTGCGAAAGCCCATAGTAGTTCCTGTTCTCAAACTGTCAGTCTATTTTTTAGCCATTTCGTCGCAGTTCATTCTTGGATCGTGCGCTGCAGCTGAAGATTGCAAAAATCAATAAAACCATTTATTTCAGAAGTTCAGGTTTTTTCAAAGTCATCGATGTCATATGACTAAAAAGCTTGTTACTGGTGCTTTTTGTGATATGCAGCATGCCCATGGTGTTCTGCAACCATTTTCATGAAAGTGGCCAACAGAGCACACTACCAGCCGTTTAATAACTGAAGTTTTTGAACAGAATAGAGCTCAGTTTACTTACCAACGGAAGCCTGCGGTGAGCTGTGGAGTTTGGACAATTTTCCCTCGGTAAGCTGCGGAATTTTGCAAACTGGCCTGTGGAATTTGTCAAAATTTTCCACGGAAAACTGTTGGCCCTAATTATATGCCAGTGCTAATAGTCCACATTACTTGTTTTGTCCATTGGTCCTGTATACATAGAGTCCTAATTCCCAATTCAAAGTAAGTAAGTGCTGCATTTGCATAGCTTGGTGGCATCTCATGCCGGCAGTGGACCTAAGTTTTCACTTGTTGTACTGATGCTGTTGTTCACAGGTGTTCAGCCGTTAGCGCTGAATCTGTCCCAGAATGCTCGTGGACGTGTCCCCGTGTTGCCGTACGTTGTTCCAACAGCCCTGTCAGCTCAGACCTCTGCCTCTGCTACTGCTGCAAAGCAAGGTATTTTATGCATTTGTGCTGCTTCAATGGCTGGCATTCATACAATCCATCTGGTTTCAGATTTGGCTGTATTTACAATTTTACATCCTTGAATTCAGTCAGTTACCTTCGAGATTAGCCTTGTCTACTGATACATAAATTGGCCAGTTTAATCCAAGTTAATACCAGGTGGATTTCTATTACTAGTTTTAAGTTAAAAGTTACTAGGTCTGACTTTTATATGATCTTGGAGTGAACTAGTATTATATAATAATTGTCAGATAATCAGGCATTTATATTATAAATTAAATCTGCTGAATTTGAGTATTTGAAAATTTTGAGCCATGGATTATTTTTGGCATTACTATGTTTCCTACATCATTAGATTAATTTCATCTGTGCCTCCATATTTGATGATGTTTCTGCAACATCCTTAGCATAAATCGGTGGCTATTTCCAATCAGACAGTGAAGAAATGTGCGTTAAATGTCTGTGCAGGCGCTACAACTGGAGTCCCTGCCCAGGCACATATATCTGCAACCAACTTTGTTACTATCGGTATGTGAAGTACTAAGAGCTAATTTATTATTCTTTTTTACGCTGTTAATATTAATGTAAAATGCATGCTACAAAAGCAGTATTTGCTGTATGAACTTTTTTGTTTTGTGCCGGTGAGAGCCTGGGTTAGGTTCTAGTGGATAAGGAGAAGAATGCTATGAACGGCTAAGTGAACCAGGTTTACTCGGAATTTCTTTGCTGATACAGTGTTCATATAATATGTGTTGGTACGAGTAATTAAATGAATTTATTTTTGTATTGCCATCCTAATAGTCCGGATTGGTAGTGGTGTTGCCTGTTTATACCGTATGGGCTCACAAGTTCTCAACAAGAAAAGCCCAGCTGACGCAAACGGGAACACGCAACAGCAGTGCATGTTTGAAAGCCCAGTTAAGCAAAATCTAAGTCAGTAGCCAGAGGGTGCCAGACGACCAGCGGCTAATTATTTTTGGTGTTTTACTTGTACTCGCCAGAGGCCGTGACCTGTCTCACTCTGCCAACATCGTAACAGCTGGAAATCGCACATTTTCTCTACCCCCTCTCATTTAGCATCCTCGATCGAATTTATGGAAAAGCTTTACTGATCCTGAAACTAGAGTCTTCCAGGCAGCCAACGGTGAAGATTTGGTGATCCTATCTTGCACTGTTTTTGACTGATCCACCCATGTGACAGACAGACAGACAGAATTGCGATGGCTAAGACGCGCTACAATGCCTAGTGGGTCAGTTTTCAGCAGTATATAGTTAGGTAGACAGCCACACAATGCATTGGCACTGGATTAACACATTTTCCCGGTTGTGTCTGTATTTTTAGTTCTCCAATAGACAGCATTCTGACATTGATGACTGTCTGGAGAATACGAGTGCAGATTATTAGAACTGCCATTACAACTAGTTACTTGGCAGTTCTTACAGTTTTAGGTTTCTGTCATTATTGGGTTTTGTGTTTCATAAAGGTTAAACTTTTTTTTATTATGTGTACGTGCATTTTGCCTGGAAAGGCCATCCTCCTTTACTGTGTTGGGTGAGATGTAAAACCTTACTCAGTCACTCAGTCGTTAGTATTGTCAGCAGCATGTGATGGTGACGTTGTGTAGCGAGGCCAGTGCTGCCTCACCAGGCCCAGCCGTCGGTTGCTCAGCCACGCTACAGGTCGGTCTCTGCAAGTCTGTCCTCAGCTTCTGTGCCACTTCAAAGCCAGTCTCAAGCCAGCACACTGCTTCTTGGCGGAAACTGCAACATTTTGTCATCCGGTGCTGTGCTCTCTGTGGAGGGTTTCAGTGGACGGGCTGCCCAGCAGTCTGACAGGTCTGCATACTCTCCATCTATGGCGTTATTACCTTGAACCAAATAACTACGCTATAGACTATTGAAGTCGGTCACATGCAAAAAGTTTGTCTGCACATAGCATATTCACACATTCACATGGTCATCAATATATATTTCTTATAAATACTATCATCACAGCTATCTGTGTTCATTTTGAATTTATTTTGTATTCTTTAAAGTTTTTTTTGCATCTTTAATTGTTTGCTGTGTGTTATTTTTAGCTTTAGAACTGCCATTTCACTGTTGTTCTGTTACTGTTTTTGTTATATAGTCTCTAGCCAGTTGCTTGCATTGTCATTATTATTATGGGGTCTTAGCAAGCCACCGTCAAATTTAGTGATCAGACTTAAGCTTTTGTTGGCATGCAGGTGTTGCTCACTGCCAGAGCCATACAACATTGTTGCATTTAGTGTGTGTTTTGGAAATGTGATTTGTAGAAGCACACAGATTTTGCAGCCGGTACAACGTGACTATGCGGCACAAATTCTAGCTGTGCCGACTGGAACTCACATGATGTGTGATCAGCCACAGTCAACTCCCGTGGCCGTTGTAGGCCAAGCCAACAGGCCGACTCTTGGTAATTCCATTTTATTATTGAATTGATATCATCTTGCATAATAGACCAATACTGGGACAGGATTTATGTCATATTCTTGCATTTCCAGTTGTCTCTTATGGTAATGTTGTTTTATCATTACTTCATAATGATGCATTTTAACTTAATTTCATTGCATAATTTTTGCATTTTGCATAGTGTATTTGCCATAGTGTATAAAGTGATGTATTCACAGGTAGAGAAATACTGTTATGTGATTTTTTAACAGTCGACATGTTTTATTAGACAGTCTTTTGCTTGTTGAGAATTCTGCTAAAAACATCTACTTGTAAAAATGTTCAAAATAATGATAATGGCAAGATTTGCAGCGTAGTTTTTATTTTAGATTTGCTCTATGTTCTTTATTGTGTTTTCGTTTGCTGTATAGTAGTGAGCCAGCATTCGTCGGCACTGCTGAACACATCGGGGAAGGTGGCGCAGGTCATCGTGGCGATGGATTCATCACGGCGCTCGGTTCAACCTGCGTACGTTGTTGATGGTGCATCGACCGCCAGTCATCAGTCAGTTCCACACTCATCCACTGAACCAACGACTTCCACAGCAAGCCAGTCGCTGATGTCACCCCGTCCAAGCATACTCCGCAAACGACCGCATGACGTGTAAATATTTCTTATTCATTGTAAATGTTTCTTTATGTTCATTATCATGTAAGACATAGTGTGCTGTTTTTATTTTTTCTATATATTTGTCTCTCTGTAGGGTGTTTGTCTTTCTTGGACAAATAAAGATATTTATTATATTTATTATTTCTTATCTGTTGTTAATATTTGCTTATATTTGTTATGTTGCATCTGTGTATTATTTATGCTGATCTGTGATTTGATACATGATGACCTTAGTTGATACTCACTGACTGGTGGACAGTAACGTGCATTTATACATCACCACATTAAGAGCATGGATGAGCCAGTGATATCACTGTTGATATCAGTCCTATCATAATATCCTCGATATCAGTCATATCAGGCTTTTTAGCTCCAGTCATATGTTTTGACATGACTAAAATCTTTACGCACAACAGCAGGTACTGCTGTAGCACATTTTAGCTATCCGAATTCTGTTTGTCACACGGGTGGATAGGTCAAAAATGGTGCAAGCTAGGATCACCAAATTTTTACCTTCGGCTGCCTGGAAGACTCTAGTTTCAGGAACCGTAAAGCTGTTCCATAAATTTGAAGGAGGTCATCCTGAACGAGGGCACTAAATGAGAGGTGGGTAGGGAAGATTTACGATATCCAGCCGATAAAGTGTTGGCTGAGTGATATTTGGCACCTCACTTCTGGTGAGTACGAGTAAAACACTAGACACCAGCAGCAGGTCGTCTGGTGGCCTCTGGCGACTGATTTTGTTTGCTGCGCTTTTTTGAAACTGTAGCCAAAAGCTACGGATGAAGTCTACGGATCACTAGCGTATGACAGTGCACTGCTGTTGTGCATTTCCCTTTGCATTAGCATGGCTCTACTTGTTAAAATTTGAATGCCTAATTTCAAAACAGTGTCTGACCACTCAATATTTGCGTCTTTTGTAATAATTCTCTAGTCATTTCGTGATAACTGTCAATATTTTAGCATGACTATGTAGTTCGCTTTTTCTTACTTTGTGCATCTCTGTGTTAATAGGACACCAAAGAAAACGAACCTGCTGCATGTGATCAATGCCAGCGGTGAATCTGGAACCAGCAGAGGAGCTCCTCACAGCATTGCCACGTCCACTGTACCAGTATCACCATTCCGACCTGTGTAAGTTGGCTGCGCTTTGTTCTCTTTTCCATAGGTAAACTTGCATTTAAACTTTGCTAGTGATCTGGTCTTTCGTTACTGTTTTGTTTTTGCTATTTGAACTGATACAATGATTTTATAACAGTTGGTGAGAGTGTGTATTGGATACTGATGAGCAACTGAGTGCATGAGTCTTTCCGGCAATCACTTGCACTAGGACTGACAACAAAAACAACAGTGAGGGATTGAAAGAAGTGGATGACAAATACTTAAATTATAGTGATAAAACTACAAACTATGCACGTAATATCAGCAGTCAGAATATTTATGCAAACACAAGCTTACCAACGATATAAAACTAAAAACCTTGTTTTGGTGACACCATTCTACCAGAAGATTGATTGAGTCTATTCTGTAGCTCCCGTATTTGCATGGGGCTGAGAGCTGGCATCGGCAGATGTTAGTGAATGTGTGTTGAGGCATGCTGTGTCGGTGTGTGTTTTGCTCAGTGACTCGTCGCGTGACAACAGTCAGTCATCCACAGATACAGCATCGTTCTCAAGCAGCGCGCACGGCTCCTGCCCCACATCAGCTGAGAAACTGAGACTTGAACCCATGGAGATCGTTGAAAATGGTACGGTTCATTTTCATCTTACTTTAATATGATTGTCACATGCTGGTTGGATAATTTCGACTGTTGCAGTTTGGTTTTTATTTAGTTTGTAGTTTTCTTCTCATTAGCGTTGTGCAGTGTGTGTAATCGTAATTGGTTGGTTTGTTTTAACAGGTGTCATGACGAATGGGCAGATTGAAGTTCCTAGAAAGAAGCCACGAAAACAGCTGCTGTGAGTTACCATTGCTTTATCTTTACTCATCACTAGTAGACCTGAATACATTTAATTATGATCAGCTTGTTTTAATTCTTTGTGCAAAAGTAATTGATCAAATGCCACTTTTTCAAACAGCTCCAAAATTTTATAACACATCATGGTGGCAGTAATTAGTTGTTTTAATGTAACCTTAAATGTGCTGAGTGATAGTTGCTGTTGTCATGCGATGGCAAATTGTTGCATAAAACTGGCCCTAGATGGAGTTGATTAATAATTAGTCAACAGTTGCATCTGTTGTGTGTGTGACTGCAGTCATGCAAATGAGGAGATACTGCCGGTGATGCCCGGCTTCGCATCGTCCATGGATGATGAAGTTGTTCATACAGAGTCATCGTCATCTGATCATCACACGGCTCGGCAGAAACTGCGCAAACAGTTGGAGAAAGTCACCAACGATGATGTTGTGCCAGTGCAACAAGGTATCTTAAGCTGTTGTAGCAGTTATAATGTCTTGGCCATATGTTCAAGGCCAGCATTTTCAAGGCATAGCATTTTTCTGGGCACTATCATCCTCTTATTGCTTTGCCAAACATCCTCCGCCCATTGTGCTTCGTGATAGTGAGTCATGTTTCTAGCTAGATGTGTCTTATCAGTTTGAGTCGGTTGTGCCTAATTGCAGAAAATTACTTAAGTTGATTTGCTGACTGTGTTGTAGTGTGGCTTTAAAATTTTGAAATGATCTGTCCAACAAGAAAGTAGTCACTAGCACAGTGTCATGTATCATTTGTACTGTGTCAGCTTGCAAGCATAATTTTTTGTACATGCCCTGTGTAGAAATTTCGGAGTTTTGTGATGAGGATGGTGTACGATTCTCCATGGAGGACAGCCGACGTCGTTTTCCCGGTGGAATTGTGGGATCTTTCCACTTTAACTGGAAGTCCAGAAACAACCACTTTGTGACGTACAACGATCTTGTCACAAAAGGTGATTATCTTGCCGTGCTGGTACTGTGTGATTACTTGCAGTTTGAAAAAGTTTGTGGTTTCACAAGTTAAGATTTTCTACATCGTCTCTTTGTGACCTTTGCCATTGTTTTCGTTGTGGTGCTATACTGTCGGTGAACACTGTTCTCATGCAGAGTCAGTCCTATAACATTGTTGTCAAATTGTGCTGACATGTCACTTCAAAGTGATGGTATCTTGTTACATATGACATTCCTGTTACTTGCTGAATCTGTTTTAGTTGCCACACAAACTTAGCACTATTTCGTACATCAATCCAAAACTTGTATGTAAATTTTCTTATAGCTGTTGTTTCATTTATTATGGTTTTACTTTTTTACGTGTGACAGCAAAATGCTTCGCGCGTCTTAGCCATCGTCTGGGCGTCTGTCCGTCTGTCTGTCTGTCCGTCCGTCACACTTGTGATCTGTATCAAAACGGTGCAAGCTAGGATTACGAAATCTTCACTGTGGGCTGCCCCAAGGTCTCTAGTTTATTGTGACAAAATTTTGTGCTACTGGGTGCAGGGGTTCACCTCGAACGAGGGCATCAAAGAGGGGTACCCCCCTTAAAAAGACGTCATTTTGCCGTTATTGGCTCGAATAATGTGAAAATGGTTGCAGATAGGTACATACATGCTGCTTATCGTAACAAGCATTAGTGACAGGCTTTTGAGGTTTATCAACATCGATGACCTTGAACGACCTTGAACCCCCCAAAAGGGGTTTTTAGTGTATTTTTTCGCAATTTTTGGATGCCGTGCACATTTCAACACTGAATTGCGACGAAATGGCTGGAGATAGACCAAGACAACCTGCGTATGAAATTTTCAACATGGAATGTAGATTTTAGCAGTCCAAGTCCCAACCCCCTAGATTCAAGGAGGCCGGCGCAGGCAGGCATCAAAGACAGCTACCCCCCCTAAAAAGTGGTTATTTTACAGCAATTATCTCGTGCAGCATGAAAACGGTTGCAGATAGGTACATATATGCTGCTTATCATAACAAGCACTGGTGGCAAGCTTTTTATTGCTGTCAACGTCGATGACCT
>Ga0209671_1009060_pt1 | contig 10422 bp, 5 predicted proteins | sample WorMetHERISLAND2_2_FD_187401 | JGI IMG/M metagenome (GOLD analysis project Ga0209671, IMG submission 187401) | Marine gutless worms symbiont microbial communities from Max Planck institute for Marine Microbiology, Germany - Olavius geniculatus... | ecosystem: Host-associated > Annelida >... | reverse complement strand
GTTGTATACGAGGGCCATCTCAAAAGTTTCCGGCCTCGACGTATTAGACAATAATATTTTCTACAATCTATACATCAGTGAAACGTACATCCTTTACGAACTATAATGAGTCGGTTGCGGATATGATGTTGTTGTAATTTATGACGTCATATAGCTCTAAACCAAAACGATTTGGAGTGCTAACGCAAACAGCATAGAATCAGGCTCACTGTTGCATGAAAATTTTCCAGTCTGTAGCTAAGTGTACCAAAGTGGAGCCCAGTGCCATCTGATTTTGTGAAAGTCCTAACAAATACGTTTTTGAATTTCTCATTTGCATATGTGAATATGCAATAGCCTACATTTGCACTAACCGCAAATAACAGCATTTGAGTCAATTACAACTGCAAACAAAAACGATGGGCATTCAAAAAGTTTGAGCCTCAGTATATTGGACAAAAATTTTTTATTATCTATATATCAGCAAAAGGTACCTACCTGGCGTATTCGTGTGAGCAGATTGTGCAAGTGTCTTCATTGTAATTTATGACGTCATTGGGCATTAAGCTGAAATGATTTGGTGCGCTAATGCAAGCAGCATTTGAATCAGACTGATTGTTGCATGAAATTTTTTCAGTCTTTAGCTGGAGCTGGATTTACCAAAGTGGGGCTCTTTGGCATCTGATTTTACGAAAGCCCTGACATCTACGTTTATGAATTTCTCATTTGGGTCTGTGAATGTACTATAGCCTAATCTGTGATAGCCGTAAATCAAAGCACTTTAGGCAAAATACAACGCAATGCCATTATCTGATGGTGTCAAAAAATGTTATTAAAAATTTAGCTGTTAATTATATCAGTTGTGTTAGTGAAAGGCCAACCAAAATTTGTGACTAGTTACATGGGCCCCTGATGGACAGGGGGGCCGAGAGGGGCCCGGAAGCAAGCCCTGCACAATTTCCCCATATTTCAGCACTGCAGTCCAGTGCAAAGTCTACAGTTACCCAGCTGGCTGTTCATAACTATAGACTTTTACACCAAGACCACCCTGCATACAGCAACGACCTTACCCCCAGTGACTATTATCTGTTTTGAAATCTGAAATTTGATAATGATGGTGTCCACTATCCGTGATGATGAATGACTCGAGCCTTTTTTATTGACGCTGCAAATCGCTTTTGTTTAATGCTCTGTGACGTCATAAATTACAACGACGTCATGCCCGCAACCGACTCATTAGAGTTTGCAAAAGATGTACGTTTCACTGATGTATAGACTGTGGAAAATATTGTTGTCTAATATGTCGAGGTTGGAAACTTTTGGGATGACCCTCGTACACATGTTTACACAATTATGAAGGAAAGAATTTAGTAATAAAGATCACTTTTTGATTAAGTTTGTTTTGGCTTTTTTTCTGAAGAAATTACAGCCTATACATGTTTGTGTGTGTGACAGTTTATTATATGGGTAACAGTAAGAGCTATTGAGAATTATTGATCTCGACTATAATTACAACATTAACATTACTGTGAGTTGCTGGTTGCAAGTTGTGGACTACATAAGATTGGCAGCACTTGAAACTAGCCTATTCACATGAAAGTAGTACTGGTAGATTAGGCATTGCGCATTATAGTCATCAAATAAGTACAAGGTAGCCAGAAATATGCAAATGATAAATACTGTTAATATCATAAGTACTATGAACATACTGTAAATAGCAAAAACACAGACACTTGTCTTATAAGTGTCAAGTGGCAGACAAGCATTAGGTTAACTACACTGTGGCCTAAGGCCCGCAAGTTCCAGGGGTCCTTGAATTACAGAAAATGCATAATGACAGAAGCCGATGAAAATACCCTAAAAGCACATAGTGTCAAAAAGTGACATGTAGACCTCAGTGTTTTCATTACGTGTGAGAGCTATAGCGCATATTAGCTATCGTAATTCTGTCTTGATGTCTATCACAACCCTGTACCGATCGGAGCCCAGGTGAGATAGAGACTTCTGGTTTTCACCATATGATAGCTTAGTCTCTAGTATTTTGCAACAAAATTTCATGCCACTGGGTGAAGGGGGTCCCCATGAACGGGGGGAGAAAGAGGGGCACCCCCTTAATAAAGCGTTATTCTACCGTTATTGGTTCGTCTAATGTGAAAATGGTTGCAGACAGGCACAGACATGCTGCTTACCATAACAAGCACTAGCGACTAGCTTCTTAGAAATGTCAACATCGATGAACTTGAACCCCCAAAATAGGGGGTTTTACTGAATTTTTTGTGATTTCGGGCTGCGACACGCATTTCAAGAGTGAATTGCACCAAAATGGCTGGAGATAGATCAAGACAACCTGCGTATGAAATTTTCAGCATTGAATGTAGATTTTAGCAATTTAGGTCTGGACCCTCTAAATTCAAGGAGGCCTGCGCACGTGGGTGTCAAAGAAGGGTTCCCCTCTTAAAAGTGGTTATTTATCTGCTGCTGGCTTGTTTAACGTGAAAATGGTTGCAGATAGGCACAAACATGCTGCTTAACACAACAAGCACTGGTGACGAGCTTCTTAAGATTGTCAACATTGATGACATTGATTGACCTTGAACCCTAATAATAGGGGTTATTAGTGTCTTTTTGGCGATTTTTGGCTGCAAAAGAATGAATTGCGATGAAATATAGACCAAGATTACCTGCAAACAGGGACTGCTACAGTCTCTCGCGCGTCTCATGAGCATTAGCTCAGATTTCTTGTTTTACCCATGCTATGAGTGTCATGCTGCAGGGGGATTCGATTGTGATGATTAAATACGATACAGCGTAACTACCATTCACTTCAGCAGGTCAATTCAGTTTAATAGTGAATGGCCATTCAAACATACCCATTTAATAGCTATGACAGTCAGAGGCATCTTAGGTCAAAAAGTAGGCAGTTACAATTTTCAGACAAGACAGATGCAAACTTCTTACAAAGAAGACGGGTACTCAGAATTTCAATTCCCCCCTAAATTCTCCCCCATGTGGGACTTTAGCCCCAAATTTTATATTTTTGAAAGAAAATATATAACAAGAAGAAAATTTTCTAATGGCAAAATTTGGGGGATAAAAGGACTGAAGGCTGGGCCTGCAAGGCAGTTAGTCGACCAGTGGTTAGAGTATTTCTACTGACAGCTACTGACTGAGTGTGAATGAACCACTGAGTACAGCACTGCCCCAGCGACATGATAAAACAAATATATAACAGAATCGGAGTAATTCGCAAGTCACTTTAATTGCATCACTTCAGCAACTAGTGCGCGGTGCATTTCATTTAGGCTGTAGCTGACGATATCAAACTCAGATGCGAATGATCTGTCCAGCAATTGATGGTAGAGAACTTCCGTTGTCCACATTGTCTGGGCGGCGTGATACGGACAACCTAACGTATGTTCCACCGACCTGACCTTTTGCCATGCGACCCGGGTTCACACAAACTGATGACCCAACTTCCTACAGTAACACAAACATACAACAACTGGTGCCATTTTGTTAACAAAAACAAAAGTTGCCAATAACTACAAAATCCAGAATTTATTCACATTACTAACTAGAACTAAACGAAAAAAAATAAAATGAAAATCATGCTGACTATAAATAGCAGCATTGCTCAAAAATAAGTCAACATGAAAAACAGAAAGTACATATAGCGTATGTTCATTCAGTTAAAACGGCAATAACGTATCTTTGCTGCATGCCTTCCTACCACAAAGAATATCTCAGCCCAAGTATTCTGTGGTAAAAGGGGCTGAAGCATGTAATATCATTAAATTTTCAAATATACAGTATGTATGCTAAAATTGTGCAATCTCGGATCATTTACAATCTCAGTCATAATAAGAGGCAATGCAGTGGTGGTTCTAACCCCTAAAATCTGGGAGTACTGTGCTCCCAAGCCACTGATAAAGATGGGGTGTATTTAGATGTGAAAGAGGGCAGGGGCGAAATAAGTTAGCCCCAGCAAGCTTATTTGTTTTGTTATGTTTATTTTGTTTTTTCTTTAATTCTTTTATCTTTGTCCTCGGCAGACCCCATAAATATGCCCTGTCGACCAGAAAATAGCAGTTAGGGTAAGTGAGCAATAATTTTAATGTCTAAGACAGTGGAATTAACATATATAGTTCCACAGAACACAGAAACAACCACCTTTGGCACATAGACTTCATGCACAAAATGAAACATAAAGCACCAAGTTCAGTACTTTCATCACGACATTCTACAGTTACGTGTAGCAGGTCCACTCGCCGGATGACTGATGCATTGCTTGTTGACAGCGTTTTATCCTTCTGTGGGCAGTCAGTAACTTATTAACGTAACAGCTCAGAATAATTATCATCGCAACGTGCTCCGAGTCAAGTTCAGTTACATAGGCTAATGCTGAATGCGGAGCCTCCGAGCCAGTCAGCTCAGCCGACTGCAGCAGAAGCGCCGGGTCAACGAACCTACTGGCACTTCCAGTTAATTAAAGTAAGCCAGGGCCACAGCAGGGTGTGGGCTATTGTGTGGCGTACTCTGGAGATTACCGACGAGCTAACACTGTGGCAGACAGGTGCTAGGCTATGTGTACTATAGGCCTATAAGTTTTCTCAGATTTGCACAGTGACCACTGTCTGATGACAGGCATGCCCCGGAGAATGTTAATTGTTGCATAATGACAAACATACCAAGTGCCAGACTCCCGCTGCTCCGCTCACCGTGTTATGTAAAATGTCCAGCTTTATGTAAATCCCTATACATCAAGAAACTATCAGACTGTTGCTGCCAGACAATAACTTTAACTGCATATTTCTACTGCTACAGCTAGTACTCTAGCTGAAGAATAAAATGAATAACCTTGATAAAGCAGCGAAGGTCAGATGGCAGAATCATGAGATGTGGTGTGATAGGCAGCCGACAGTGAACGTCAAAATGTTCCACGTCAACTGGTACATCGGGATGTGGTGGACACAACGGATAGTAGCTAGACACATGACATGACACAGAAACAAATTTGTACAAGAGTTTCAAGGATCATTGTTCACTGTAAAATCCTGTATTCTGATCAATGCTATGTGCTAATATTTCCCTTGTGCCACAGCATTCTTCCACAAGTACTGACAGTATTTATAATGAAATAAAACAGCAATAACAATACTACTGTATATTAACAGAAGGTACTGATAAAAAACTAAACTGTTATGCAACATCTACGCTACTGAACAACTGCATTGCCTGAAATGTAAAATTATGCAGCAACAGAAATAAAGAGCATGCCAGAGAAGACATCTCTTATTACATAATTCCCTGCTGTATGGTAAATTTTGCTGACATTTGTTAAGTTGCCTGATGTTTCAAGGCTTTGCAATTGCAGATTAAGCAGTCACCCTGATTTTCGTTGTCTGTCCAATGCAATGCACAGCATTAGACATAGTACAAAATAGCCCAAGTGTGCTTGTTTGCATCCGTCCAACTTTTGAGATGCCATATCTGCATAATGGTGCAAGATAGACGCATGGTCACAATGGATCACCCATAGGAAGTCGCCCACCGCGAGTCGAATGGTCACGGGACCGATAACGTCACGTGACCCCATTATCTTTGAGGCGCCATATCTCCATAACGGTGGGAGATAGACAGATGCATGGTCACAATTGACCAGCCACAGTAAGTTTCCCGCAGCGAGTCGAATGGTCACACGACCGATGACGTCACGTGACCCCAAAAGGTCAAGGTCAGTGACCCCATTACCCTTGAGGCACCATATCTCCAGAAAGGTGCAAGACAGATGCATGGTCACAACGGACCATTTATAGTAAAGCCCTGGTGACGAATCGAATGGTCACATGACTGACAATGTTAATTGTTTAGCTATAATAATAGTGAAAGATGACAATAACATTGTTGCTGTACAATTAAAAATTAAACATTTTTATTTTTCTACTAGTCTATACAGCTCACTAAATATATTTATATGGATATATACTGTAAACTATCGAAATGCATTGGACAGACTCCATGTTCATATGAACATTATCTTGTTCATGAAATACATCTACCATATAACTGGTGGACAAAGTTGAAACATCTTTCCATCACACTCAAAAGTAGTCATATTAATATTACATACTTGTGTTGAGTTAGAATGTGTTGAACGAGTCTCGATATGCGATCAGTCATCTGAGTCTGCTGCTGTGAACTGCAAACAAACAAGCGCAGCCGTCAGCCCAGTGACAACGTAATTATGATGAGAAACGTACTAAAGTATGTGGAAAGTCCTAAGACTGCAAGGATACATAACAACAACAGTGAAGCCAAGTGGTCAGTGCAATGAGATGCTGTTAGTGAGAACAGCTGTAAAGGCATGTACACAGCAATGCAACTAGACTTGAACTGACACAGTTTAGTTTTTGACGAACTGACCGATGGGCTTGTTGGTTGACGCATATATGAATGTAGTAACGTTGGCCACCGATGCCATTAAATGGTGCCTACTGTAATGCATTAGTGTTTAGTTTACGTTTTTTTTAGATTTTGGCGTACAATGAAAATCACATGCAAAATTGTATCTTTTAGTGCATCTGTATCTTTGTATATATCGTATTGTTCAAATTATTAAAAACCATGGTTAAAATGAATGAAATTAAATACGATCTGCAATTGAAAATGCACAATAAATAACAGTAAACACAGATTATTAAAGCTATTTCTAGCAAGGAATCATACCCAGATATCTCCTCGGCACCCAAATGAAACAAGATGTCGGTGGAGCTGAGGCCGACTATGAAACCATCAATGTCCAATGTACATGGATCAGACACGCAGTGAACCTGGGGCCAAATTTACAAAACATTGCAAGACAAATTTACAAAAATGTTATGACATATGACAGGTTTATGACAGATTTACGATAAAACACGATTTACAAAAAACTGTACGAGAAAGTTACGAGAAAACATACAACAGCTCATTAGCTGTCATACGACAGCATCAAGCACCCATGCAGTAATATTTTGATTTTTTATTAGTACATGTATATAACTCTAACATAATACATATAAATTTCACTTGCGGAAACTTCAGGCAACGAAATCATCGCAAAATCAGTTCACTTGTTATTGTTTACATTGGTAAACACTGGCAACGGCAAAAGCAGACGATTGGCGTGCAGCACCATCAGCCGCCAGCTCAGTGACACTGCATCACGATTGGTTGAAATCGTAGTTGAAATCAACATAATGGTAGTTGATTGGCTGGCTAATTTTAGTGACGACAGAGTTACAACAAAATTGTGAAACAGTTACGAAGTCGTAAAATCAGCTTTCAAAATTCGGATACAATGTTTTTAAGACAATCTTACGACATCTAACTTGTTGATTTACGACAAAGATAGGACAAAGTTGCGAATATTTTACGAGAATTTTACAATTGTTTTATGATATTTTGTAAATTAGGAGCCCGATTCACAAACATTGTCGTAAGACATGTCATAAGACACGTCATAAAATTATCATAACTCGATGTCGTAAATGAATTCACAGAATTTATCTTTAATGATCGTAACTTTTTTCACGAAAGCGTCTTGTTGTCATGGTAACTATGGTCGTTTGCAAGCCGCTGATTAGTCAGTGAGTAAAAAGCGGTCATTTAGAGTTAAATTTGTAATGTTTTAATTTAGAAATTTTTAATTATCTGACTACACAATTCCAAGTACATGGTTTTAATGCAGGTGCTGATTTATTTTTTATTTGTTTAGAGTTTGTCATTTATTGAATGTGTTGAATTTTTTATATTTTTTATCGTTTATTAATATATGCTAGTTTTTAGAGACAGCAGGCCTGTTAAAAACTGTACAAGGGTGGGAAAGGTGAAGTAATTGAAGCATTTCTTGGCCGTGGCACACTCTGCTGCACTGTCTAGACAGCACATGATAGCGATTGGCTACTAGTGAATAGTATAGATTAATGTGTTTTTTTTCATACGCATAAGCTATTTAGCTGCTACAGTAAATAGTATAGGGCCTACAACGAAAGAAAAACAGCCTGTATTGTGGTACTATTGAGTATCGCGATATTTGAGTCATAATCATTAATTCTTTGTCGCACCGCACAACACTACGCTGTATTATTTTTTATTCTGTGTCCGTTGTCAAGATATGTGTTTACATGGCTACGGCATAGCAACGATCCATTGCAAATGCAAAGTGCTGTTTATTTATCCATTAATTAATTTATCCAGCAAAAAGACCATGCAAAACAGATATAGTATAGATCTGACATTTTCTAGATTACGAGTATAATTAAATTAGAGGTCTTATAAATCGATACAAAGAAGTTGTTCTTGTTGGATGACGTTGGAATCGTATAATTTGGAATGTCATAAGACACCTAAAAAGTGATTGTAAGATTTTTGTCGTAAAATTGTCGTAAGATGTTTTGTGAATTAGCACATTGGCGTATGTGTGAAAAATGTCATAAAATTGTCATAAAATGTTTTATGAATTTGGCCCCTGGATTACACATATGCCAATCATTCCCAATCAACCACTCCTGTTCACACACATGAAATAATACCCTAAAAAACTAACTACATGGAGTGCATTAACTACCTGCAGCGTACAACATGACACAAAAACTGCATGACTTAATCAATATTTATTATTTTTGCCTACAATAACATTAGCTGTCATACAGAGGTTTAAATAGTTCTTTCACCATTGTATTCTCGACATAGACGTGTTACGTATACCCAAAGCTCATTGCAAAACTACTGCAAAAACAATCACTGTACTCTAGCTATAAAGATAAATTTCGAAAATAATTCCGTAAGAACATCGTAATTCATAATAAACATAAAAATGTTATGTCAATAATGTCATGTCAACATTAAATTTATACAGTGCATCTTCATCTACTTCTTGATTAACATAGCGGTAGTATTAAATTCAAAAATACAAAACCATTTGCCAATATAGCCAACTTTCACAATAACTTAACCAGATGCAGTTTCTAGTTAGAGTTCATCTGGACTGTGAGAAGATATAAGATAACCTTTGATGCCTTGTACTGCAGTGGCAATGAGAACGGCGGCTGAGGATAGACGAAGTGATGGTGATGAAGATCTCGATACGAAGGCACCAGCACCAGCTCAATGCCTCGCCTGTAACACATCATTCCACACAGTACTGAGATGGACTCTAGGTAAATGTCTGGAAACGCCTTCTCAAACAAATCGCTTTGGAACTGCTATAGGAGAGAACACTGAAGCCCAGTCCATCACATGAAATGTCAGCATTAGACACTTGGTATAAGTTGCTCAAACAAGGATGATGCCTCATGCTCTGGCATTTCTCAGCAAAGAACTGCCATAGACCAAATCACTCCCGCACACTGTTTGGCCACATCACCTGTCCGTCGAAGTCTGTCACTGTATCATTCGGCCAACCACCACAACACACATGGAGATGTAGACCAGCTCACCATGCAACAGATTCATCCAGACTCCGGCTCTGTTCCAGCGGACTTATGATGCACGACAAGACATGACCATACATGGAGCAAAACTAAGACCCAGACTGGCTAAAAGCTGATGATGCGATGATGAACAGGGTGGCCACAAAGTAGAAGAAAAAAACTCTGCGAATTTTCCAGGTTCTTCCAGAGCCATAACCTTACTTTTTTCACAAGTTATCACAACAAAAAGTAATTGTAACAACGGTGATCTGGGAAAGCAGTGTATGTATGCTCCCCAGCAGGGTATGGGGTGGAGCCCTAGCTGCAAACGTATTTTAGAGCATTTTTGCACCCTGGAAGCCACAACTGATGACACGATTTTGCTTGTTACAATTTTTCCCCGAGGTTGCACAGAATTCCCTGAGTATTCCAACTACTGCTGCCACATTCAGATCATAGCATGCAAGCAATCTTAAAATAAGTATAACTTAAGTTTTTAAAATAGACAAATCTTCTACTCAGCAAAAACGTGAGAACCATCAGCATTTTACTATTTGCCTATTATCTGCAAGAAAAACAAACTATAAAACTTACTGCACAGCCAGCTCAACTAGTGGAGAGACAATTTGCTCAAACAGTTCACCAAATGTCATATCAATGTCTCCTTTCTAAGACAAAATTCATAAACAAACAATATCACAACCCCAGAAGTTCAAACACGATGGCAAGTCACTAAATTTATTATTCCTTGCGTTCAAAAGCACAGAGCTTATGGGATAAAAAATCAAATACAAGTACGGTTCATAGTTATTATGACTTTTGAGTCATTTGCAGAACAATGGTGTTTTCATTAATTCATAAGTTATCAATTAATTTATAAAACAAATTTGTATAGCACCTCATACACAGTCCTGAACAGCAGGCCTATAACAATATAACATATCAAACCGAAGAAAACTGTATGATAAAATCAAAAATATATAGGCAGCAC
>Ga0209671_1009056_pt1 | contig 10424 bp, 6 predicted proteins | sample WorMetHERISLAND2_2_FD_187401 | JGI IMG/M metagenome (GOLD analysis project Ga0209671, IMG submission 187401) | Marine gutless worms symbiont microbial communities from Max Planck institute for Marine Microbiology, Germany - Olavius geniculatus... | ecosystem: Host-associated > Annelida >... | reverse complement strand
TTATTTTGTTGTTGAGATTTTTTTTTTTACAGTAAAACAACAAGAATTGGCTTAGAAATCCCATTATGTCTTTCGATAGCCAATGAGACGTCATGTATAATTTTAGCGAAATTCTGTTCTGTTATTGTAGATTTTAGTTTGGCTTTGCCCAGCCTTAACCTTAGCCAGATTTACTTGATTTACCTACCCCAGAGGGATGGAAGGCTGAGTTCACCTAGGCGGCTGGCTACATTCCGAGATGGTTTACCTCCCTGCAGGTAGTCACCCACCCAAATACTAACCGGGCTCGGCGTAGAGTAACTTCGTTAATCAGATTAAACCCGCTACCGCTACGCCAGGCCACCAGCTGTTATGTTATTTTCTGTATAATTTTTGCGTTCAGTGCCGGAGCAGCAGTTGGTGGCGCCTCAGTTCACGAAGAACCTGGAGAACATCAGCGCAGCGGACGGACGCGAGGTGACCATGTCGTGCGTCGTTTCGGGAACACCGACCCCGGAGATCAGCTGGTACCACAACCACAAGAACATCGACACCAGCGAGGACTTCGTCATCAACTACGACCGCACAACCGGAAGAGTGGAACTTGTCATTGTAGACTGCCTGCCCGACGACCAGGTCTGTCGGCAGCTAAAGGCACTGGCGTCATTTTAGTAAATCATTGGGATGGGGGTCACAGTTTACGTTATTATTTTTCTTACAGCAGTAACGCTGTTTCAAAGGTGCGATTTACAGGGAAAAATTACAATCATAAATCTTTCTGGGTCCGTAGACTCATCAGCCCCCTCCTAAATGACGCATCTGGTTAAAGGTTGCGTGTAGCAGAGCTACGGAGCGTCACCTGCCATATAGGATCACACAGTGTTACCTGCCACCCAACACAGGTGAACGGGCTGCGCCTTAACCCCTGGTCATTGTAGACTGCTGCCCGACGACCAGGTCTGTTAAAAGCACGTGGGCACCGTTAAAGGCGCGCATACAGAGCGACGTAACTGAACTGAACTGACAACGGTTTAGTTTTTGACGAACTGACCAATGGGCGAGCAGGGCGAGCCCGTTGGTGATTGGTTGACGCCTACGTGCGCGTAGTCGCGTAGACACTGACGCCGTTAGACGGTGCTTACTATAATGCATTCTTGCTTGGCCATTCGTCAGTTCAATTCAGTTACGTCGCTGTGTACGCGCCTGAGAGGTTAAAAGGTTTGAAAGGTATATAGCTTATCGTGGAACACCCGTTTTAAAGCTACGGAGCGTCACCTGCCGTATGAGATCACACAGTGATGCATGTACCTGTCAGTTAAAGGCGCTCTGATTTAATTCCAGCCAGACAGGTTGGAACTCCGTTTTATCTACCCCAGAGGGATGAAAGGCTGAGTTGACCTTGTTGTTGGTTATATACTATCCACCGTGAAACACGTCACAGATTAAATGAAAGAACACTGGAATATAACAATGCAAAAATTAACCTGTGCATGAGTGCTGTAAATAGCCTACGTCCGAGAAGAGCTGCACAGTTAGTGACGTGTGTTCTCATGGAACAATCGTGTATACGGGGCTCAGGAACGTTTTATAACATTTTGGACCCAGGAATGGCGTTCTTCTTTTGCGTTATTGTTTACTTTAACACTGATTAAACACAGATGATGCTTATGATGGCGATCCAGGGTCGGTTCCGGTGCATAGCGAAGAACGCGGCGGGCCAAGCTGTGACGGAGTGCACGTTAACCGTGAAGGGTGCCGCCAAGCCCGAGCAGGCCGCGGCCGTGGTGCCCGTAGACCAGGCGCCCAAAGACATCACTCACACGATTCAGATGGAGGACGTGCAGAGAGATACGCTCGAAGTCGAGGAACAGAAGACAGTCAGCGACCGCGAGGTAAGGTGTTAAAAAGGTAAACGTGCTGCATAGCTTTCAATAGGAAATCCTTCACAGAGCTACGGAGAGCCACCTGCCGTATGGGATCACACAGTGTTACCTGCCACTTCACACAAGTGAACGCGCCCCGCCTTAATCCCAGCCATATAGGCCGGTACTCGATTTCCCCATTCCTGAGGGATGGAAGGCTGAGTTGACCTTGGTGTTAGTTATATAGCTAAATGGTTTACCTGTCTGCAGACAGTCGCTTATCCAAGTATAGTAACCACTTGATAGCGACGCGACCAGGAGTCGAACCCACGACCTCACGATCGCATGTCCAACATCCTACCGATACACCACCAACCCAGCAGTTGGCGCTCACTGTCTAACGGCGTCAGAGACTGGGCTACGTGACAGTTCGATCACCTTTAAATTTGAAAATAGTTTGCAACTCTCTGCACGACTTTACATCTGATTGAAACACGCATTTATTCCGCCAGAACGATATTTAGCAACTCTGATTATTGTTATGCAGCGCAAATTACGGTGCTATAAAATTTATAATACTTACTTACTTACTTACTTACTTACTTAGCTTCTACGTGCACGCACGCGCTAACGTTGCAGTGACCGCCCGATGTTGCGCAAAAGTTGCGCATTAGTTGCACCTTGTACATGTGCACACTGGTCACTCCCGAACCGAGTCTTATTTATTTACTTACTTGCATGCATACTTACTTACACACTCAGGGACAGGACCTCCTTTGATGCTGGGGAATTTTTTCGCAAAATCTTCGGTATTTGGAATCAACTGGGGAGCGCTGAATTCGCATTTCTTGCCAATAATGAACCATACAGGAAAAAAAAACAATAAATGGTAAACGCAGGACCGTGAAAATGACGGACCAATCACATGGCTGGAATTTGCAAAACCTGAAAAATAACGGACGTTGTCGCAGAGGCTGGAAAATGCAGAAAAATCGCGATGTACAGGGTAATTCAAGAAGTATGACACAAAGTTTTGGAAATTTTAGTGTCACCCGGGGGATTTTTGGAGCAAACCAGAGTAAGTTAGTAAGTTAGTAAGTAAGTAAGTAAAATGTGGAAGCCTATTATAGCCCCAAAACGGTTAGTGCAATGGACTTTGTATTTGGCGTGCATGTTTAAATTGACATCCCAGATATGAACCCGTAATCATTTGACCCCATAATCGTTTTTTTTCGAAAAGAGAGTGTCACTGGGATCACGTGACCACTAAATTTTTGGGCGCTGCACGCTTACTAACTCGATAAAGAATAAAGTTACGGACCGCAAATTTGACACACATCTTGATAGTTTAATAATACTTAGAATGTCTACGAAGAAAAAGTCTATAATATATATAAGTAAATGAAAGAGTAAAAACACTATAAACGAATATGTTTAAGCCACAAGTGTCATGCTGGTTAGTATCGTTCTAACTGCAGCTACATTATGCACGGCGCGCGCCTGCACAAAACGACTCGACGAGACGCAATGGCCCGAGACCCGAGACGGGACCTACTGCACCGAGACCGAGACATATTGCTTCGAGACGAGACGTTAGTACGTCTCGAGACCATCTCGAGACCGAGACGTCTCGACCGAGACCACATCCCTGCTGACCACAGATTGTGTCCCTTGTCCAACCGTCAACGTACTGAACGTATACGATTTCCAAGGTTCCGCCATCTGGCGAATAGACAATAATGTTGTTAAAAGTATTAAAATTGCACGTCGATCAGTTTGTGCAATATTAGGCAAATTTTTAATTTATATAGACAACTTACTTGAACCGTAAATGCACTAGCTAATTCTACGAACACGCAGTACGAAATAACCTGAAACAGTACATGTAATAAGCAACAACGTTATTAAGTCCCATAATTTCATCATAAGAGGAAATGACATTTCTTTCTATGTCAGACGTAATCTCGTGTCCTTTCGCTTTTCTGTTCTGGCTTCTTGGCTTCTTTCATTTACTTATTTGTCATAAAGCAGAAGTATGTCGTGCCAGTCTTTTTTCGTCATAAAATGATTTAGTCGCAATGAAGATAAAGCGTACGATGTCAGAAAGAATACTATCAGCCATATGTAGACGACATATAAGGCTATTCAGCTGTAGTTTACTAATTTCGGTTGCTTGCAAATTGTGATAAACATAATGGCTCATGTCTGCAGCAATGCAGTTGCAATACTTTATGGTGCAAGCCGTTAATTATTTAGTGATAATTGTCAAAATAAAATGCAAAAATCCGTAATATCACAAATAGAAAGCGCTTACCATGGTGCGAGTTAATTAATTCGTATAATTTTTTTTATTGTCAATGTGTCTCACCATAGGATAGGTCACGGAAAACGTCTCGGCGAGACGTTGAAGCTCCCGAGACTCTTGAGCGTCTCGGGAGCTGCAACGTCTCGTCTCTGTCTCGTCTCGGTCTCGGCTCAGAAGGTCTCGTGCACATCCCTGGTGGTCAGACTTGTAAAGGAAACGCTGTGGCACTGTAGTCCCCCCCCGTCTAAATTTAAAGATTAAGCTTTAGTTGCATGCTGAAATCGGTTTGGTACGACTGGACCGTCAGAATGATCCATTTAGATTTACAACACATCCGAAATAGTTCTAGTATAGTACAGAGGCGTAGACAAGAAGGGCAAGGGGGCAGGCTCCCAATTTTGCAGACAAGACATGTAAACTGCATTAAATATGACCAGTTGGTTTCGAAGAAAATAATCAAAATTGTTGCCACCAGATCTCAAATTCAAGATAGACACATAATACACAATTCGATTTCGGCTCTGGCTCTACCCCAAACTCACAGCGCTCCCCAGAGCCCCTAGCTGGATTTTCGGGATTCTACTTCTAAGAGAAAAAAAGAGGAGGGAGGGGGAAGGAAAGAAAAGAGAAAGGGAAAGAGGGTGAAGAGAAGGGTAAGGAGGGAAGGGAAGGGGGAAAGGTCAAGCGATCAAGCCCCCGCGCCCCAATTCACATTGATGGCTACGCCACTGGGATAGTAGGCTTACTGTAGAACAGCATTAGAAGACAGTTGTTATTTCTGCACAAATAAACGATTGTTTGACTGAATGAATGTGTGTGTGCGATCTGGCGGCTAGGTGACGACGGTGGTTCAGAAGGTAGTGAAACGTACAAGCGGTCAGCCGCCCAAGTTCGTGCGTCCGATACAGCCCTGCGTCGTGCGCGAGGGTGACTCGTGTGAATTCACTGCAGCTGTCGCCGGCGTACCCGTCCCAGAGATCTCCTGGCTCAAGGCACTTAGATTTCACTTCTTCGAATAATTAATTACGCCTTAAAAACAGGTGCTTCCGATTGCAGCCGGAAAAAAAACTAGGGACGTGGGGCGGCGGTACAAAAAAAACTTTTTCTATTAGGCTATTTATTTGTTTATATCATGACGTGTCGTTTAGTATTACCAAAGAACTCATAAAAACAAACTGACACACTAAATAGTACTCACGAGAGTGTAAGGAAAGTTGTCACCACGTTTCAGGCTAGATGTTTTTGACGAAACAGTATTTTACAGTACAGCTTCAAAAACGTAGCCTACTAAAACGTGCACTAATATTTCTGAAGGTCCAGTACACTTTTTGGGTCACAGATTTTATCTCTGGACGGATGGAAACCGAAAGCACGGGATTTTTGGTTTTTTCCAGTTTGGCAGTGTACTCGAGTCGAGTATTCTCTTGACTTGGACTCGGACTTGAACCCTCGTGTCTCGGAATAAGATTCAAATTTCAACCCTAACTAACTCCGACTCAAGCTGAGGGGACTCTACTACATTACTTATAATTACTATTTGAATTATAATTCTCTTCTTCTGATGGGATAATTGTTATTATTTTCAGTTTAATTTTTGTTGCAACTAAGTTGAGAAATGTTCTTGTACTTTTTAGTACAGTTTACTTACAGTTACAGCTTTTCATAAAATTACACAACAATATATAACTTCGACTTCTACTGACTAACGTTCACAAATTAAGTTCAGCTACCATCAGTTTACTCAACATTGTTACTGTTCGCGGTAGCGACAGCAATGTTTTTTTTTCGGCGTCTTTGCTAAGTTTTTTTTTTATCAGCATGATAACTCACGAACCGCTACACTTAGCTAGATGAAATTTTCTGTGTACAATTTTTTTGAGGAACGGCGGTATTTTAGGAAGGGGCGAAAACCGGAAATACAGGGAGTTATTTGCCCCTAATCTGTACTGGTAAGTTTATTGTTGATTTCGGTTACCTTTTATACACCGTTTACACGAGGAAACATACGTGAATCATACTTGAATCACACATAAAGCAACCTTAGAGCAACCTTGGAGCAAACTTAGAGCACACGTCGTGCTTTCTTAGAGCTAGCTTGATAACGGTGTATATTGCAAACATTCACGTGTGCTTCGTGTGTGCTTCATTTATGCTTCCTCGTGTAAACGGGGTATTATTGAACATTTCTCGCGGCTTCGTTGATTCAGGACAAGGCGGATCTGGTTCTGGTGCCGGGGCGTCATGTGGCTTCATTCAACCCGGAGACGGGAGAATGTTCTCTGGTTATCAACCGGGCCGAGCCGGGCGATGTCGGTGTTTACTCATGCCGCGCCACCAACGTCGCCGGACGGGCCACCTGCACAGCCAACGTCGTCGTCGTCCGTACGTTTATTTCTGCCATAATTATTGTAACAAGGAATTTGACCTAACGGTCACGAGACGCGCCACAGCCTATATCAGTTTCTGTTTTAGTTGTCGTGGTCTGTGTGTAGCCATTCCGTAGCAATTCACTAATCTACTGTTGCACCGCTTACCGTTTAGCCACAATAGCGCGTACTGGCTTTAAGGTCATCCAATGTCGATGATTTTCATCTTATCTGAAAGGGCATATGCGATTTCCTATAATCAATAGCAACCTAGGCTCTATCTCCCAATGTTTAGCCACGATACATCCGTGACGGACAGACGGACGGACGACGGACGACAGTCATGCCATAGACGCCTACAGCATGCTGTAGCGCATTGAAAACGTTAGGCTTAGAAAAAAACTTCTATCGTAAATGGGATATTTTCAGCACTCTTTGACAATTTTGTTGTTTTCGTTGTTGGTGCACAGCACCGGACGCGGAGGTGACGATCACAGAGAAGACGGTGTCGGTGAAGAAGGAAAAGGTGACGATGGTCGGAGATATGGAGACACGGGTCGTTGAAAGCTCGCCAACTTTTAGCCAGACGCTGATACCAATCACCGAGGTCACCGAGGGCGACACTGTCAAGTACGTAGCAGTCTTGCAAAAACCGTTATGTTGGGAAAAAGACCACCCCGGTGGGTTTTGGGGGTTTTATAAATTTTATTGCATTTGGGGTTTTCTTGGATTTTTTAGGTTAGAGCGGTTTTTTGGTAAAAATGGCCGAACTTGGTGGGTTTGGGGATTTTATGGGTTTTCAGTTGGTTGATTTATAAATTATGAATTTTAGTTTGCTCCCTACAGCATAGAATATACCCTAGTTGCAGATTTGTAGGTTGAAATGTTACAAAAAATAGCCAATAGCCATAATAAAATATTCCATTGTTAGTGGAACACGAAAATAAAATTGGGTTAAGTTTGGGGGTAGGTTTTTGAAGTGGAAATTCCCAGAAATTGGATTTGGGCATGGAACAGCTGAAAAAATCGCTTAGAAAAGGATTATCTCGTAAAAACAATCTGCTTACCATTTTTGTTAGCAGGTTAAATTATTAAGCTTGTGCAGCTCTTCAGTAGGTTTTTTTCCAGCGTTGGAAATTCATAGTAAGTTTGATAGGCCTACATTACGCTGTTGACTAGCAAAAATCAAACGTTTTATTTATTACAACCTGTCTGCCGATTAACACAGTGAAAAAAAGTTTGAAAATTGGTCATTATCTGGCAAAGATATGGACGAGAGTTTAGTGTCGTGTTTTTGTCTCATGGTATAGATAATTATTAGAGCTGTCAACATTTGCGTGCAGAGTTGAACTTAATTGACACAGGAAATGGCGTTTGTGAATTATTTTTAAAATTTGCAGTGGTAAAGTCAAAAATTGGAAACTTTTTTCGACAAATGTGGTTTGTTAACAACCATATTGTGCAGTTGATACGTTGTTTTCACGGTTTCATCCACTTTTCTTTATTACCTCCGTCAAGGAGGTTATGTTTTCGCCAGTTTTTGTTTGTCTGTTTGTCTGTTTGTCTGTGTGTTAGCAAGATAACTCAAAAAGTTATGGACGGATTTTTCTGAAATTTTGACGGAATGTCGGGCATGGCATAAACTACCAGTGGTTAAATTTTGGGGGGTGATCCGGCAGGAATCCTGGATTGTGGCTCACTTTGAAATTTTTGTTACCATTGCGTTAAACGGGGCATAAGGGAACTGCTGGCAAAGCGAAGATGGTGACGCCACCTGGCGAATAGTTTTGTTTTGGCGGAGGTACCTGCGCTGTCCGAGTGCTTTCTCTAGTCTTACTTCTTGGTCTGTCTTTGCGTCTGAAAAAAAGCAGTAAACAGAAACGTTAACGTAGTTTTCGCGAGGTGGCGCCACTTAAGCTACGTCATGCATCAGTATATTAAAATACGCTTTTTATTAGTACTCGCGTTGTTGTTTTGCATGTTTATGAACGCAATGTAGCAAAATGTCGCTGGATGTTCACGTTTGCATTAAATTTACAAATTGTCTGCATTGTGACAATTTTATGATTAGTAATCACGACACCAATAATGACTATCCATAGTTTGTTATAAGTAGAGACTCTCAGCTGTTAGTTATTAACGCCAGTGTTCAACGAACGCTGCTTTAGATTTTGGGCCTAGATGTTATTCGGTGTGACATTTTGAGCAAAATGCTTCGATTGCGTTAGTTTTTGATTGTGTTTCGCATAGATGTTAGTTAAGATGTGCTTGCTGGACATTTTTTGTATATATTGTAACTGACATTTGTCGACGTCGCTCATCATCGTCGTTATGAGCAGCGATGTTAAAATTAAAATACATATATACTGTTAATACTGCTTCAATGCATAGATGTAAAAAACGTTTTTCATTTTTTTTATTCTTGCCACGTTTTTTTACGTTTTTTAACTTATTTTATTTTGCTCAACGTTAAAAACGTGCATTGAAAATCCCATCAAAAGCTTTGTGAAGCACTTTTGGGACCACAGAAATGAACTAATAAGTCATAGTGATGTAGTTTGCTTGGTTAAGCCGAATACACTAAATAAAATGTTTTTAATTAGTATATTTAGTTAGTTTAATGCTATAGTCTTATGACCACACAGCTGAATTGAAATTAAATGAAGTTCTGTCTATCTAAACTATAATTCCAGGTATACTGCACTTACAGCATTAGGCATCAGGCAAAAAGTTGAACACATTATGGCCAACGTTTTTTATTCAACGTTTTTAAACGTTTTTTTATTCTTGTCAAGCTTTTTTTACGCTTTTTAACGTTTTTTTATTTTTCCTGGAACGTTTTTTACATCTATGCTTCAATGGTGTTTTTTTGGCGGTTTCGGCATTTTTTATTCGTCAGTTGTGGAAAATAATGTAACTAGAAATTTGGTGCAAAGCCCACCGTGAGTCCGCCCGCCACCGTAAGTCTGATCGGGGAAAAATTCAGGGGGTGAAATTCTCCTCGTAGCAGTCACGTGGCCCGATATCTAACGCTATAGGTCTAGCATACGCAAAACGCCATTTTTGACTTTAACTTTTTTAAAAAAACTTTTTTTGTTAGTGGACCAAAGTTCACCATTTTTGTTCAGTGCGAGAAACAGTGCCGATGATAACGCCGTTTTCCGCTTGTCGATATCTCAATCCATTCTAGAGATATTCGCTGTCAAACTGGAAAGCTGTCCTAAATCGCACCAAATTTTGGACATTTTTGTCCTTCCAAATTTTAAATGGGCGTTGCCCCCCCCCCAAAAAAAGTTGTACCCGCTTCATGGGGCTACTACCACTACCGCCAAAGTTATAAGCACGCATTAACTAAATTTATAGCCAATTGTAAACTCTCTTTGAAAAATAAATTGTAAGGGGGACCCAGTACCTAGTGGGAGTTGCGTTATCAAGACTTGGGCATTCTGTAGCGCCTGTAAAAATTTGGGTCGTATCACACCCTAGGGGCCGAGATATGGTCTTCTGAACAAGTCAATTTGGGTGGTTATGATTACACTTCTAGATCTCCAAAGTTACTCTACCAAAGTTCACCCAGCTATTTTTCCCTAACGCGGGAGGAATCGCGGTAGAAAATGTACTGGTCCGATTTTGAATGTCTTCATCCGTTCCGGAGATAGTTGCCGTCGAATTTCGAAGTCGTCCAAAATCGGGCCAAATTTTGCATCTTTTGGGCCCCTAATTTTTTGGGGGAGGGCCTCCGGAATTTTGGACTGGCATTTTAAAATATGGCCTAATACTGATCGTCATGCAAAATTTCACGCCGATCGGCAGACGAAGCAGGGCCGGATTTAGCTGGTGGGAGGCCTGGGGCCCCTGGTGGGAGACCTGGGCCCAGTGGCGTATTTGGGATTTTAGAAAGGGATTGGCTAT
>Ga0209671_1009052_pt1 | contig 10425 bp, 6 predicted proteins | sample WorMetHERISLAND2_2_FD_187401 | JGI IMG/M metagenome (GOLD analysis project Ga0209671, IMG submission 187401) | Marine gutless worms symbiont microbial communities from Max Planck institute for Marine Microbiology, Germany - Olavius geniculatus... | ecosystem: Host-associated > Annelida >... | reverse complement strand
GTGTTTACTGATGTCAAGATTTGCATTAATCAGTGCCTTATTTTCACAGCTTCTTTAAATCAAACAAGTTGATGGATGTGGGCCATTTAGTGCTTTGAAACTGTTGATTGGCTATGTTTAGCTGCATCTGTGTTGAAAGTTTTTTTTTGGCAGACTTTTTATGTAATACAGCAGCACAGTGGCATCGTGCTGTTTTCTTGCTGGAAACATTGTCATTATTACAAGTTGTCTGCAAAATGCACATTTTTCTAACTTTTTTCAAGTATTTTTTCATACGACCTAAGGGGTTTTTTTGGAAGGTGTGTTGATAATGCACATTTTAGTGAGTTTTTCCCGATATAAGAAATCTTCGGAAGATCTGGCTGTATATGAAATTTTAAGAATGTAGGCTTTGCTCAGTATCAGAGGGAAAATCTGATTATTTCTGATTAATTGCTATAGTAACATGACAGTCACTGTGTTCTCCTGTTATCATTTTGACATCCATTCTGAGCGTTTGCATGGTTTATTAGATTAATGCAAAAGATGGGGTACTACAGTAAACACTGCTGTCTGTAAGTAATCTGAGAAGTCAACTCAAGTACATGGATACCTGTCTTAAATGTGGTAATATATTTTTCTTTGAGGAATTTGTTAATATGGTGTTGTTGCATTGCTTTTGCAATGCTGTATTTTATATTTTGTAGAATTCTCTGCAAGACTATGGACGGATGAAGGGCTGGTGTCCGTATTTTCTTGCCAGATATTCTGTGGGTTCCTCTCGTTTACTAATATTATCTGTTATACAATTTTATTTTTTAGCATCTTTATGAGACATATTAAGGTCTTTTTGTTGTTAATGAAAAGATAATAGCATAAAATTTTTTAACGAATCAACAAGTTATGTTATATGTTATATACTGTGACTATTTTTGTGTTTCAATGCTGTTGGTTTTATGATATAAAGGGCATTTGTTGCTAAAATCATTATATGTTTTGCCTTCAGATGTACCTACTGGATTATAGCCTTGGCTGTGGCATATCCAAGTTTGGCCATTTCTGGCAGATCAGTAAAAAGATTTTTTGGTGGTATTTTCAGACTTTCTGGACTGTATCAAAGATGGTGTGCATGCAGGCTATTTTTACTTCAATGGCCAGAACTAACATAGTGTGATTCAAAAACTTTTAGTTATAGTTTTTTATAGTTCTCTTATGTTGAGTTTTGTCTTATATGGCTTAGATTGTAGAACATCAATGATTGCATCGGTATTGTGTTTTTCTTCTAAGTTTGGCTCGAGCCGTGGCTGGATATGAGGATGTAAATCTGACTATGTTACGGCTTAGGATGGATTTTGGACTCTAATATTTAGTATAGTACGCACCTACTTTGAACTTAAACTAACCTGTTGCAATTCCTGAGTGAAAAGAGCAATAACATGTATTAGTCATAATAATAGTCAAAATAGCAGTAGTAGTAGTAGTAGCAGTTGTTGTTTTTGTTGTTGTTGTTGTTGTCATAGTAGTAAATAGTATCATTCATAGTAGTAGAAGTATTATGTCATAATTGTAGTAGTAATAGTAGTTGTTGTTGTTGTTGTTGTTGGTTGAATGTTACAGCATGGTGGCACATTGTTGACTGTGTGGTGTGCAGACTATGCATGCCAATGTTGTCGTATACAGCTATCCATATCTGCTCGATCCGAAGATTGCCGAACTCGTCTCGAAGGAGTTCAGCAAGAAATCTGTTGTTGTCTTTGATGAAGCCCACAATATCGGTATTAGTATTTGCATTGATCAGTTATAAATATATGCTGTGTAAATGCTGCACTGCTTGAATGTATTATGTTTCAGTTAGGTAGGCATTTTAAGCAAATATCCAAAAGTACTAGTTGCAGCAGCAATAGTAGTGTGACGAACCGTGAAGATATTATACCTGTAAGACTGCATTGACTTTACATTGTTATTTTTTTATTAATTTTGTTTTATTTACTGTCAAAACTTGTCTGGGTATTGCACTTTTTTTGCCTTACATTTTTCATGTGCTTTGGCACTGTTGGTGGGCAACCGGTGGGAGACAATTAGCCTGGAATATTTTTTGCAACACCCTATAGGTATTTTATGTAGGCTTACCCTGTTTAAACTGCCAGTTCAAGAAAGGTTTTGACCATGCTTGTGGCAGGCACCTTTTGAAAACTCTGCTTAAGGGCTTGTATGCTAATGTACAAATTGTTTGATTGAAAAATAGGCTTGGGAGCCAAAATCAATGACTTGTACTAGAAGTTCTATCCAGTGTTTGAATTGATTGGGGGGGATTAGGCAGGTTGAATCCTTTCTCAGCTGTTTTCTCAACCCCCAACACACTGTCAAATTATGTACTGGGGTGAGGGGGTTCAGCTATATACTATATACATATGATTTACATCACAGTTTTGACAGTCAAAATGTAACTCTCCAGCTACTTTTTTACAATTCAAACACTAGTTGTATGAGATGTTAATGTATGTTTTTAATTGTGTGCTAATGTTGTTGTTTTTATAGACAATGTGTGCATTGATTCCATGAGTTTGACCATCAACCGAAACACTCTGGAACGATGTACTCAGAACCTCTCAAGTCTTCAGAGCAACATTCAGAAGTATGTTATTTATCTTTACTAGTGTTTGCTTTTTTTGTTTTACCATTTGCTGATATTTATGTACTTTGCAATCTTTGTTACTTTGATGCTTTTGGCTAGAGAGCTAGGATGGAATGTAAGTATGCTGCCACAAAAAGTTGTTTGCTTCTCGGAACTGCTCTAACTTGGAGCAGCTGTGAAATGAAAAGTTTTGTCAGTAGAACAAAACTGGACTGTATGCAAGCTTTTGGTGGTTCTTTATATTTTTGCAGATTAGTTTTAGTGCTTATATTGACTTTAAAGTTGAAGTTGAAAGCAAATTTGTAAAGCACCATAAAACCTAGGATAAGAAACATAGGCATTTATTATGTTTGCTACAGCTGTGACTCATGAACAGATTTGTTCTGAGTTTCTTGTGGAAACCTGTCAGACATTGTACAGCTAGAACACTGGCCGGTAGTTTTTAACGCCCCATACATGGGTATTGCTGGAGTAACGTCTGTTTGTTCGTCCATCCATCTGTTCGTCCTCTCATCTGTCTGTCTAGTGAAATGCTTATATATGCTGATCATATAGTTTGAGCTACCTGGAATTTTATCACACGATTGATCAGCCCAGCGTCACAACTCTTTGCCTGCAAAATTTTAGGGATCTAGTCCAAGGGGAACATTATCAAATTTAGGGTTGAACAGAGGGGGTAGGAAAACTTAACATTGAAGAGCTGTTTTATATATTGATATGCACATACAGACAATGCTTTACTATGACTGTTATACAAAGACATGTACTAATTCACGAAAATGTGACGAGATATTATTTGCATGTTTAAGTTGCCTGTTTTTAACGTTTTTAATCTGTTGTAAACATTAGTTTCTATTTGGAGTACTTTTTGTTAGTCGTGTTTACTTTCCGCACACACAGTGGACGTTTTTCGTAAATGTTTGCATGTTTTTGACATATTACATGATTGCGTTGATAGAAGTTGCGTATGTCAACTGTCATTAAATGAATATATGATGATGATGATGATGATGTAACAGGCTGAAAGAGCGAGATGCCCAGAAGCTGCAGAATGAATACCAGAAACTGGTTGAGGGGCTTCGTGAAGCAAACATTGCACGTGAGACTGACCTTATTATGGCTAATCCAGGTGAACTTTATATTGTTTTTACTTGATAAATTATCTACTAGAGCAAGAAGAACTATATTATATTATAAAAATAATGTACAATTTTGTGGGATGACGAAGAGGAAACTACTAACCACTTCCTGGGAACATGCCCTGCTGAAATGCAGGGTTGATTCCATTTTTGGATCATTCTTACTAGAGCAAGAAAAACTAAGTAAGGTTCAGTCAGTATCTTTTATTTGGTTTACAAGAACCACTAAGCGGCTAATATGACTCTCGGTTACATTCGGGGCTGCACATTGGGTCATAGTGATACGGTCTTAGTGCTGGACACTCGTAAAAATTTGTCCACCCGAAAAATAAGGTAAGGTAATGTATTGGTATTTTTTGATTTGTATATTTTTGTTGAATGCGGAAGATTATAAGGCATTCAGGATAAAGATATTACCGGCACCGTTGTTTAATTTTTGGGTACCAGCCTAACCTCAAGTAACTGTGGAAAATATGTTAAAAATTGAAAGCAGTTCTGAGCAGCATAGTATGATTATTGTCCACCGTGATGTGAATTCATACGTAAATTGTATTTTGTACCAGAAGTAGGAAGAAATATATCGAGGAATAAAATGCTTATAATTACAATGTTATGTGCATAACAGTCACTTTGCATTGTGTCGGTTTGTTACTGTTGTAGTGTTGCCAACTGAAGTTCTACAAGGTTTGCTGTCAGCTGATTTATTCTGAAGTTAATTTCTGCATTTTTTATTATCACAGTTTAGCAATTGTTATGACAGCATAAGACATACAATTTTATTAAGTAAGAAAATCTAGAAGGTACGATTTAACGGTTACTGTGTCTTGTTTTTAACACCTGAACAAAAATGTTTTAGCAATTATTTAAAAACTGTTTACAGTTATTACTGGTTTATCACTAAGGCTGTTTGTATAATTTTTTCAGCTGTCTTTGCTGTTCTACGTCTTGTGGAAAGCAACAGTTTACTGCAGCAGTGCATTTCATGATTTTTTTTCATCAACTAGAAAGCTATCAGAGGTTTCAAATTTTTGCTTGAAAATATGTTTTATTTTTGGCTGTTTTTTATGGTGTCAATAAGATTTTTCGATCCAGTTTGCAATTTATGTTGTCATTGGAACCTAATCACTTTTCCCGTTTTTTTTTCAAAAAAATTATTACAGATTATAACTTTTTAGTAGCTTCGTGCACAAGCAAACGCTAGCGAAAATGTAACTCTTTTTTGTCAAAGGAAACAATGATATTACTTGATGCTGGTGGTAATGCTGATGGCTTGGGGATAGATAGAATTTGCCAGCATCAAATATAAATTTACCACTTTTTCTGGGATTTTAAGCGTTACTTGCTATGTATAAATCACTTCCGGTAGGGCTCGCGTTTGAGTGGGACCTAGAGTTAGGGTCTATATGCCACACCCCATTCCCCCTTAGTGTTAAGGGGTATGACTCATACATAGTCGGAGCTCAAAGTCCCAGAAAGGGTGATAAATTTATATTTTGATACTAGCTAATTCTATTTACTGTTGGCTGATTGTTTCAGAGGCTATACCGGGCAACATCCGTAACAGCGATCACTTCCTGATGTTCATGAAACGTTTCAACGAGTATCTGAAATCACGCCTGCGGGTTCAGCACGTCATTCAAGAGACTCCACCCTCTTTCCTCAAGGACTGCCAGACTAAAGTCTGCATCGAACGCAAACCGCTTCGGTAAAATATTCTGGCTTGGTGGGTGCAACAGTAGTAGAGGTTGCTGGTTTGACTCTCGCCTGATGAAATTTTGTGAAGCAGTTGGAAATCACCAATCACCATAGATGGAAGTGGTTAGATTTTGGTGGCATTCCAGATTTTTTGGAAAATTTTTTACTCCTCGCACGCTGCGTTCCTAACGTAGCGAAGAGGAGTGAATGAGATCAGTGTAATATTGAGGACCGATTGACCGACTGACGACCGACCTTTGTTCCTTGAAGAGCCTTCCTGGAAGAATTTCAAACGGCCATATCTCCATAATGGTGCCAGATAGACATGGAGACAATTTCCAGTAATGACTTTGATGCCAGTCACTATTAGTATAATATTAGTTCAGTCTCAAATTGACGCCAGGTCTCTAATAGAAGTTGAAAGGTAAGAAAAAACACTTTTAAGAATATAGGAGAAAATAATGCGCGCAAGGAGTACATTAGATTTGTCACAATCTAATAATATTTCTTAATTATATCGCATCAGCCAGATAAGATTAAATTTTCTACTTTAGTTGTGTATGGTTATGTTGCAGAACTGTTTATTGTATTGAATAAAATCAGTCTTTTGTCCGTGTTGCTAAAATTTGCAGTTTTTGTGCTGAGAGGCTGCGTTCATTGCTACGGACCCTTGAGCTTTCCAATGTTCAGGATTACTCGCCTGTCATTCTGATTGCAAACTTTGCTACCATGATCAGCACCTACACTAAAGGTTTTTTTGTTTCGTATTATGCATTTCATTGAATATTGAATACTGCTGCAGAGTTGTTCCTACATATTATGCATTTTATTGAATAGTGTACTGCTTTAGTTTTCTGGTAAGTAGTAAAAGGAGACAAACAGAAAATAGAAATGCAACATGAAGTTTGCACTTAATAGCATTTTGCTGTAGTTGCGAGAGCTAAATTTTATTGAATTTGTAGGATTTGTTCTGATAATCGAACCGTTTGATGAGCGAACGCCAACGATATCTAACCCAGTTATGAACTTCAGTTGCCTGGATGCTTCAATCGCTATTAAACCAGTGTTCGATCGATTCCAGTCGGTTGTTATCACATCTGGGGTACGTGTCAACATTTTATTTTTGATAGGCATCTGTCATTGTTAGGCTGCCTGTATGTTATAACAGGAGGTTTGATGTTTTTGTTATGTTTTTTTTACTTCTTTAGTTTTCATTCCAGTCAGTTGTTATCACTTCTGGAGTACGTCTTATCACTTTATTCATCATCGGTCTTACTTTACCTTCGGGACAGAAGGGCTGTTACACCTGCCCAGTGCTGTGGTTGTATCAGTTCCGTCCAATGCACATCCCCAGAAAGTTACAGTAACCAAAGATCATGTAAACAGCTGTGAAACCATAGATGAATGGCTATGAAGCCGTAAATAGCTGTGAAGTCGAAATTGGCATTAAAGCCAAAGATAAACCAGTATGTGCGCACTGGTATAGTGTATGGTTACTGTTCATAAAAGGTTGGTCGGCTTTTGGTTGGCTCCTCGCTTAAGGGTTTATTCATCATTGTCATCCGTCATTATTATGCATGTTAATGACAGAAAATAATGCAACGATTTCAGTTTGTGATCCAACAAGTGTGTAAGCAAGCTGGCTGCAAAGCAACTGGTGAACAAACAGCTGATCTTTGGTTAGCTGTTACATACAGCTTAGTTGCCACTGATAAACTGTCTTGATTACAGACAGGTAGACAGACAGAATCACATACTTGCTGTTTAACAATAAGGGTCTTTTGTAGCTGTAGCATAGCAAGCCAATACAAGTTGAATTCTCGTTTAAAAGATTCAAAAGTTTTCTTCTCTTTGGAGATTTAAACTGTATATTGCCTTACTCCTAGTTTATGTAGTGCTGTAGCAGGAAAATTGTATCGTACTTAGTACAAGTGATGCAAACAAATTCTAGCTTTTACAGAGTCAGTCATAAGGGTAGAGTATTCGTAAGTCGAACTGTATGTTGCCATTACTTTCTGTTAGGCCCACATTTACTTTTAATTTTGCCTTATAGTTTATCGTTAGCCAGAATCGTTTAAGTGCGACTGATTCTGTCTATACTTTCACCATTCTCCACAGCTTGGTTTGGTTTGTTGTCTATCTGTCTGTGAGTTGTCTGTTTGTTATTTTTCGTTCGTCACACTCGTGCGTCCTGCTTAAATCGTTTGACAGATTTGGATGCCATTTGGCAGATACACTTTGATTGGTCCAAGGACACATTATGACTTGGTGGAGATTTTAGCAGTCAAACCCCCAGCCATAACTTGCAATTGCTTATTTGTGGTTCACCAGGCGGCACACTATCATCGATTCTGCATTTTATTGAATCACTTTGGTCTTTTTACCTGTGACAGCAGCTACTGCTGTAGCACATCTTAGCCATCGCAATTCTGTCCGTCCGTCTGTAAAGTAAAGTAAAGTAAAGTGTAAATTTATATAGTGCGTACTCAAAAAAATCTCTAATGCGCTTATCTGCCTGTCTTATTAAATCTGTCTGTCCGTCTGTCACATGACTGGATCAGTCAAAAACAGTGCAAGCTACGATCAACAAATTTTCACCGTCGGCTGCCTAGAAGACTCTAATTTTAGGAGCCTTAAAGCTTTTCCATAAATTCGAAAGGGGTCACCCTTAGCAAGGGTGCTAAATGAGAGGGGGTGAGATAAATTTGCGATTTTTAGCCAATAAGTTGCTGTATCTTAGAAACAGTGCGAGATAGGGCTTAGGTTACTATTAATCATTAATAAGAAGTCATACACTGGCTTTTGATTGGCACCAAAAGCAATGACCTTGAATGATCTTGAATGCCAAAATAGAGGTTTTTATAGATTTCCTGGTGATTTTTGGTTGCAGCACACACATTTCAAAAGCAAATTGCGCCAAAATCACTAGAGATAGACTGGCACAGTCTGCATATGAAACTTATAGCTTTAAGCCTAGTTTTAACTGATTTAAATTTTGCCCTCCTGCGTTAAAGGAATTCTCGGTATGGAGGTTTCAGAACGTGGGTACCTCCTTCAAAATACTCGCATTCGGTCACTCAAACAGCAGCAGCCATGCGAGACGGTGGCGCCATCTGGCATATGTGAATGCATTGTACCCAATGTCAGTTGCTGTGATCGGTGAGCTTAGATTTCGTTCGCAGTGGGCCTTCAAACATGCAGCGTTGTCTCGTGTTCCCCTTTGCGTTAGCTAGGTTTACTTGTTTGTTATTTTCTTATTGTTACGGTATAAGTGGTTTATCTGTATTGTGTGTTTTGCTTCTAGACACTGTCACCGATGGATATGTATCCAAAAATTCTCAATTTTCAGCCTGCTATTATGTCGTCGTTTGTCATGACATTGGCTCGCCAGTGCATCTGTCCCATGGTATGTTCTCAGTTTTTTTTAAAGGCATTTAACTGTTGGTTTTACTTTTGTTTATTCCACTTATTATCGTTATTTGATTTAAACTTATGTATTTGTGAGTGAGTAAAGTTACTTTTCTGAGTATATGTGCCATTCAAAAGTAATCTGTTTTCCAGCATTTACCAGATTTAGTTTAGGTGACTAAAATCATAATTATTTTAATTATTTATTTCTTATACACTTATTTCAAGCACAAAATGGCAAATGGCTATTCTGTTGTTGATAACATTTCAAGAAAATCGAACATAACTTTCTACATGATGCATTTTGTTTTGGATTTGTTTATTGTTATTAATTTTACTTTTCAGTTTATTAATGAATAATACACCATGGTCCATAAAAAATGTGCCACTTTTATTTTTTGAATAGCTTCCTGAAACATTGGCCGATTTTAATAATTTAATAATTTTTGGCATGCAACATCACGGAAGAACTTGACACAAGTTGCTTTAGTTTTGGCCACTTCACTTTAATACTGTCGCTACACTACCTTGTGATATGCAGAAGTCGTAGTTTGGCCATTTACAGCAATGAATTCATACTGGATAGCACACGCGTTAACTCAGAAACGATTGGCAACTATTGTATCTCAATAAGTCACATGTGTCACATCAGAACCCCTTTATTACAGCATGTGCTCAAAATGTCCTCCTCCAGCGAGAATGCAAGGGTCAAATGTTGACACTACTTGCAAACAGCAGGATCAACAACCTGCATTTCACAAGGTAGTGTAGTGACAGTATTAAAGTGAAGTGGCCAAAACTATAGTCGTTTGCATCAAGTTTTTTCCTGATGTTGTGTGCTAAAAATTATTAAAATCAGCCTATGCTGCACAGAGCTATTCAAAAAATAAAAGTGGCACGTTTTTTATGGACCACAGTGTACACAGACATGTCTGTTATATTTCACTTTGTAATGAGATAAGTATTTAAGCAGCATTTTGTAACTTTGTAGTTAGGTATACTTTTGGCTAGAAAACTGTAGATACAATGATGTTTTGTTTCTCAGTGTTTCAATACAGTTGCTGTCTGTTGGTAGATTGTATCACGAGGCAATGACCAGGTTGTAATGAGCTCCAAGTTTGAAAGCCGAGAAGACCCTGGTATGATATTATTTTTGTTTTTTACCACCGCTTGTTTACATGGTTCCTACACTCAGGGGAAGTCGGGGAATTTTAAGAAGTCAGGGAAAATCAGGGAAAGTCAAGGGGAAATCGGTGGATCAGGGAAAGTCAGGGAATTTTACATTCTAAAGTCACAGAAATCTCAGAGGGTCAGGGAAAGTCAGGGAATTTAAAAGTACCATGGTGCAAAAGTTATGCAGAAAAAAATTTTGAACTGTTGTACGAAAGTTCATAACTTTTCTGCGAGCAAAGCAAGCAGATTATTTGTACCTTCACTTTTAAATTTGTTCTACTGCCCTTGTTTCTACGAGGGGCGTTCAAAAAGTTTTGCAAGTCGATATGTTAGACTGAAAAACTTTTTAAATCTATACACCATCAAAACGTATATTTCTTCCGAACTCATGTGAGC
>Ga0209671_1009051_pt1 | contig 10426 bp, 8 predicted proteins | sample WorMetHERISLAND2_2_FD_187401 | JGI IMG/M metagenome (GOLD analysis project Ga0209671, IMG submission 187401) | Marine gutless worms symbiont microbial communities from Max Planck institute for Marine Microbiology, Germany - Olavius geniculatus... | ecosystem: Host-associated > Annelida >... | reverse complement strand
CATGTCCTTACACACAGTTGTAAACTGGTAAGTTTTTTACATATATACAATTAACAATGATGCAATAATATTCCCTGTTATCCCCCAGACAGTCATTAATTTTAAAATGTTGTCTATTAGAGGACAGGGAGAGCATAGCAGCCTATACGGCTACTCTTTTCTGATCACAGCGTAATTAGGGCCTATCTCCGCAGAAGGTAGATTATTGTTTTCACTCGTGTGTGTGCGCGCGTACGTGTAGGCCTATTTCTGTTTTTTAACCGTCAAATTAAGGCCTCGAAACGTTTTCTACGAAGTTTTTTTAGAAATTGAGATATGGCGCAAAATAAAAATATTAGATTTTATTTTTTGGTAATCCACGTTTTGTGGATCTCAATGTGCAGTATTTAAATAAATTCTTTAATTATTTGTTATTGCACTTAATACAAACTGCTGAAAACAAAAAGAAAACGCCCAGCCCACTCGGTAAAATTTGAACTCTGCCCATACGATCTAAATGAAAAAAGCAACGTATTACACACAATACGCACGACATGCATGATACGTATTAGCTATATATATTGCCGCTAAAAAGTACAGAATACAGACAGAGTTTCAGAGAAATGCGAAGAATGCTGCGTTGTTTCTACCTGCGACAAGCAGGGCAGCTTGTCGAGACATGACGGCGACATCAAATGAGCAGACGGCAGAAGATGCGCGTATACGCCGTATAGCGGCATACAGCACACACAGGGGGCGTTGTAAATGCAGGACCTGACATTGACGGACCTCTTCGTTCCTCACTTTGCTCTGTTGGCCAGGCGGCGAAGTGATTTTCACATTCGCAGTATCAGGTCGTCGTAGGCTTTCTGCCGGATTTTAAAACGTATAGCGACTTCCGGGGAATGGAGTGATTAGGCCTACAACTAAACTTACTAAAGCGAAAGTTTAGTATTGCCCAATGCCCATTCTTACACTGAACAAACACAAAAGTTTGGATGTATAAATATATCAAGTTTAAATGCTTATTGGATGACTAAGCATATGCCACATTTTAACAAGTGCTCAGTGAACAAGAAGGCAATTGCCTTCACGAGCCTCAACGTAAGTGATTAAGTAAAGTAACGTCAGTTTGTGTAGCGAATAACGTTGAAAATTAATTATATGCTCACATGGCTACGGTCCTGGTTATAACTTGTCTAGCAATGCAGCAACACAGTTTGGTCCGCCACTGTCAGGTCCAGCAACGTCCGGCCCTGTATTTTTCTTCGTCCGTTCCGTCAATGTCAGATCCTGCATTTTTGGCGACCCCACGCACACATCAAACAAGTCGGAGCACATGCTGTAATGGACACGCGTCCATTTCTCGCATCACTCCTGGGAGCGATTGACTGCCCACTGTAAACCCCATAACCTGGCTATCGAGATAGCCGCGTCGCCATTGGATTCACACGCTATAAGTAAGCTATACCGCGTTCACGAGTGCATTATGCGAGTGTAAAAATCAGGCATAATACACTCTATAGACCGTGTTGAAACGTAAGCTTACTTGTTTCATGACTGTTATACCCCGTGTACACGATGAAGCAAACATCGAGCAATCATCAAGCGAACATCCAGCAAATGCATTCAAAATACACTTGCACGACGTGTGCTCTAATTGCTAGATGTTTGCTTGATCGTGTAAAAGGTTTGTTTGTTCTGCGCACGCACGCAGAACAAACAAACCTTTGATAATACCCCGTTTTCACGATCAAGCAATCATCAAGCAAACATCGAGCAATTAGAGCAAGTGTATTTTGAAAGCATTTTGCTGGATGTTTGCTCGGTGATTGCTCGATGTTTGCTTCATCGTGTACACGGGGTATAACAGTCATGGTCTATAGAGACGCAAGACGAGTTATACCCCGTTTACACGATGAAGCAAACATGAAGCAAACGTATTCAAAATACACGTGCGCGACATGTGTAAAAGTTTGCTTTATGTTTGCTTCACGTTTTTGCTTCATGTTTGCTTGACGTTTGCTTCATCGTGTAAACAGGTATTACAGTCGTCACCCTCGACTGGAGTGAGATCGTGGACGGTTATAACACCGCAGACAGTGTGGTGACCAGAAAGGAGGACGATCTCTGTCATAAAATAATATATGAAACAGTTTTCCAGCAGCAGATATTGATTTTACTAATGTAGTTTTTTTAGCACTAACTTGCAAGACACTAATTTACGCACATTCAGGCGTTTTTAGAAGGCTAACGTTATAGCTTACTCAGCCTGCCAGTTTGAATTTTAAAATTGTGATTTGTGCTGTTTTATATCTACGACCACGATGTCACCTTTACACTGTATATAAACTGAACAGTTTTTTTTACATAAATTGAAATTTATCTGCGGCAAATAACTTGCTAACAGAAATAGTAGTAAAAATGGCAAATTTTGTTTGCAAACTGACTAAACAAGTCAGAACAACGGGACGTGCATGTTCATAGTGCCCACTAGAGGCGAACTGTAACAGGTCTGATGATGGCAGTGCTGGTGCAAACTGTTCAAATCATCAGACGGTAAATCCGTTGACTGTTAACGCCGGATCTGCATTTTGGTCTATTTTAAGCTGAAATATAACACGGTTCACGTACAAAAACACACTAAAACCTTTATTACTCACAGAAGAATAAACGGCAACACCAGAACGATATACCCAACTTGACAACCTCAATAGCCTACACAAAACTGCGATAAAAAAGTTTTGTTCGGAAAAGTATTTCAGCATGGGAGTCTCAATCCCATATGGAATATTCACACTGGCGATTCACACTGGCGAGTGGCGACGCACGCCGACGCGACACGACTGTCGGGTTGAGTCGCCTCGGCGTCGCAAGTGTGAACTGAATTGCCGACGACCGCCGACGGATTTCGGTCAAAAACTTGAAAACTGAACAAATTCAGAATTTATCCATCCAGTGTGACCGTGTGCAAAAACTATCGTGACCCAATTTCCAATTTCAACAGTTCGGTGAGCAGTGCTAAAACAATACGATGACGTCATGATCGGAAACTGGGTCACGACTGTTCAGATTCGTTGAATTGCGTCGCGTCGTCAATTCAAATCACACCAACGACGCAATTCAACTCGACAGTTGGGTCGCGTCGGCGTCGCAGGTATGAACTAGGTATAAGGCCGTGTTCACATAGACACGAGTACGAGTACGAGTACGAGTCCGGGTTTCTGTTTATTAGTGAATGCTTTAAAGCGAATAAAGCAACAATATTTCGCTGCATCGTTGATAATTTTATTAACTGCGCACCTCTAGCAGTGAACAGTTCAACAATGACGTAAGTTCCGACGTCACATAAGCGTCATAGCTTGTATAAATGTATAAACTGAATTAATGTTATTTGCGTGTCGTTTACTACACAGTTAACCCGTGCTCGTATCAGTGTGAACATAGTCTAACTCCTGCAGACGGCGGGTATGTTTCCATACACAATGCAGAACGTGACGTCAACATGTAAGCCTATACAGACTTCAAGTGGACTGCGTCCTTAAGGCCTTGTGAACAGTGTAAGTACATAAGTAAACAGTTGCGCAAAAATTAAATTAAATTTTTTATTTTCATTTTTTAATCTTTATATAACTTGCAGTACAAAAATGCGAAAAACTAATATAAAACATCAACAGTACCAACATTCCTATCCAAAAATGTTCAACATAACCGCACTTCACTGCAATGATCGAGATTAATCGTTCCTGCAGGAAACCAAAACCGAGCAAGCGTCTATACAAAAATAACTTTCAGAATGGATGTGGAACAGGGCGCAAAAGCACCCCGATCAATAAACCGGTGTGTGCCAGCATTTTGAAGTGCGTACATAAGCCCAAATTCCATAACGCCGACTTTGCGACAAAGTCCGCGACAAGTTCGCCACAAAGTCGCGGACTGGTCGCGGACACAAATCATGAAAGTCCGCGACACAAATCACGTCACCAACTTTCATGATTTGTGTCCGCGACAAGTCCGCGACTTTGTCGTGAACTTGTCCCGGACTTTGTCGCAAACATCTCGACATGTCGAGATGGTTTGTGTCCGCGACTTCCGTGATTTGTGTCCACGACTTTCCCCGCGGGGAAGTTTCGGTGAAAGTCAGCGTAATGGAATTTGGGCTATAGCGACGTAACTGAACTATATTAACACGGTTTAGTTTTTGACGAACTGACCAACGTGTTAGCAAAGCGAGCCCATTGGTCATTGGTTGACGCGGACGTAAGCGTCGTAACGTAGACACCAACGCCGTTAGACGGTGCCTACTGTAATGCATTACTGATTGCCCATTGGCCTGTTCGTCAGAAACTAAACCTCATCAGTTCAGTTCAGTTTAGTTACATCGCTCTGTGCGCGGCTTTAGTCACACTGAATCTCCTCTTTGACAACAATCTGTCCTTCGTCAGTCACCGAGGCGTAATCGCGCTGGCCGTACACAGCAGGCGAATCGTCGCTGGTGGTCTCAGTGCGGGTGGTCCAACAGCCGTTGACGGTGGCCTGCAGCGTGGATGGCCGACCTGCAAAAAACGTTTCAGAAAAAAATGGAAAAAACGTTAAAAACGTAAAAAACGTGACAAATTTTTTAAAACGTTTAAAAAACGTTGATAAAAACCGTTAACCCTAATTTGTTCAACCTGTCGCCTAAAACCTAATGCTGTAGGTTTAGTATAGCTAGAACTAGAGAAAGAGAGAGAACCCTACTCAATTTCTGTTCAACCGCGTGGTCATAAGATCAAGCATCACTTGACTAAGTAAGTAAACTACCACCACTATAGCCTACTAATTCGTTTCTGTGGCTTTAAAAGTGTTTCTCCACGTTTTTAATGAAATTTTCAGTGAACGTTTTTTTAAACATGAAAGCCCAGCTGTAGCTAAAGAAGATGCGCTACAGTTGCATCTGTTGCAGTACTGACCTTCAACTTCAAGATCATCCAAAGTCCATGATTTTCATTTCATCCAAAAGAGCGTATGCCACTTTCTATTGGTTATTTGTAGTAACGTTGGCCCATCTCTCACCGTTTCCGAAATATAGCCAGTTTTCTGTTGAAAAAAACGCATATTTTCCTACCCCATCCATTCAACCCCGAATTTGAAAATATCCCCCTTGCTCTAGATCGCTGAAATTTTGCATGCCTAAGTTTATGACGCATGGCTAATTATTTGTGTAAAAACATTTTCCCTGCGACCTAACGCTCAGCCACAATACATCCGTTACAGACGACGACAAACAGACGGACAGACGACGTACGACACCCGTACCATAAGCTCGACCGTTACTCAAGTATGGTCGGCTAAAAAACGTAAAACAACGTTTGTTACATCTACGACCTGCAGTGCCCTGGCGTCGAGGCAGAACCGAGGCGCGAGGGGCATCGGCCTGCTGCTGCTGCTGCTGCTGGAGACAAACGAGCCGCGTCTCGAAGATGGTCGTCAGGATGTTGTGGCGTAGTATCAACCTGGTGGCCGGGTCCCGGATGTGACGCAGTTCGCTGACGACCAGTTCGCCGAACACCTCGTCATCATCATCACCATCATCATCATGGTTGACCCTCGGGGGTTGAGGAGAATGACGACGTCCGCCTGCCGCCCTCGTGGAGGTGGTGGTAGTGGGGGTATCCGGATCCTGTTGTCCCACCTCATCCTGCGTCCGCTCCAGCGATGCACCGTCCTCCTCCAGGCCGCCATCCGCACTCTGCACAACAGCCAATCAATCAGTAACGTGAACAAGCCAATAGCAAAAAATAACGACTTCTAGGGGTGCAATGGTGCATCTATTTAACACCCTCGTTCGACAGGAAATCCCTCACCCTGCACCGTCATAAAATTCTGTCACAAGAACTATAAAAGTAGGGTTTAATGTCCCACCCGACACAGTATAGGTCATATTGGGGATGGCCTTTCCAGGCGGAATGCACAAACATACATATAATAATGAAACAGTAGGGCCTAAGTTTAACCTTTACAGAAAAACCTAATATAAAACATTAAACACAGAAACGACCTAAACCTAAAATTGTAAGAACTCGCCAATATAATTGTGCATAGGTAAGAGTAATGGCAGTTCTAGTAATCTTCCTGGTTATCCTCCAGACAGTCATCAATCTCGTAATGCTGTCTACTGAAGAACAGGGGGCTCATGCGGTGGAAACCCGTAGTCTTTATGAACAGTAAAGGCGCGTACAGATCGACGTAACTGAACTGAACTGACACGGTTTAGTTTCTGACGAACTGACCAATGGAGTAATGGACAAGCACGGCTTGGTCATGAATCATTGGTTGACGCGTACGTGAGCGTAGTTACGTAAGCGATCAACGCCGTTAGACAATGCCTACTGTAATGCATTACTGCTGTAATGCCCATTGGTTAGTTCGTCAAAAACTAAACCACTGAAATTCAGTGCAGTTACGTCACTCTGTACACACTTTAAAGTCTTTCTCGAACCATAAGGGCGGCGCTGATCTCTGATTCCTTTGCCCTTAACGAGACGCCAGTTTACACTGCGAGACAATGCACGTATACGGGGCTAGTGCATCGCGCGGTGTGCCTGCTTAAGTCCCAGCTTTCGCTGATACTCATTGCGCCTGCCCACGGAGGGATGGCCAGGCTGAGCTGACTTGGGTGGCGCTGTACTATCATACCGAGATAGTTTATCCGCTTGCCGACGGTCACCCATCCAAGTACTAACCAGCCCGGCGCTGATTAACATGCAAACAACGTCGTTACCAAATGAGCCAAACCGCCATCGAGCAATCAAGTAAGTAAGTAACTAAAACGTACATTTATATACCGCATACTAGCAAAAAACTGAGCAGGATTGTCTCAAGAAACTGTACACTGTGTCCGGAAAAAAGTAACCCCATAGAAAATCTACAATAAAAATGTTAAATCTGAACTGCTTTGTCGGCACTGAGCTGAGCTGTTTTTCTACATTCCGAAGGGCTGTCATGGTTAGGGATAGGGTTAGAAACAAACAGGGCTAGTATAAGGTTAGGGTCAGGGTTAGAGTCAGTGTTAAGGCGCGTATACAGAAAGACGTAACTAAACTGAACCGAACTGAACTGACAACGGTTTAACTTTTGACGAACTGAGCAATGGGTCAGCAGTAACGCATTACATTAGGCACCGTTTAACGGCGTCGGTGTGTACGTGACTATATGCTCACCTTCGCGTCAACCAATGACCACTGGGCTCGCCCTGCTTGCCCATTGGTCAGTTCGTCAAAGTCAGTTCAGTTCAGTTACGTCGTTCTGTGCGCGCCTCAAAGTTCATTCGTACCATCTGGCTGTCGTCGTCGTGGTGTTCAACGGTCGTCTCGTCTGCAGCCATGACCTCGAGGTCAACTGATGGTGAGGAATTCCCTGGCTCGACGTACTCGTCCCCCACGACCACTGCGTCGCCGCCAGCCGTCCCCGCAGACTCCGCAGAGTCAGTCGCTCCTCCGTCACACAGAGCCTCGTTGATCAGTCGGTCGAACGCCTCAAAGTTGTAGTCCAGCTGCTGTCTCACTCGCCTGCTGCCGTAATGCTGTTTCGACCACATGCACTACTGTTTTATAGCAGTAGCCTACCCGTTGTCGCGCGTGCCCATGCAAATTCCATTACGCCGACTTTGCGAAAAAAATCCGCGGATTTTGTTACCAATTTTTCGCCGACTTACCCCGTGTTTTGTCACGGACTAAATTCCATCAGAGCGACACAAACGAATTTGTCACATGTCACAGACTTAGTCGCAACCATCTTGCCATGTCAAATTGGGAAACCATCCCGAAACTTTTCCGTGATATCTCCGTTTGATGCACGATTTGTCTCCGCGACTTTCACCGAACCGAAACGGTACCGGCCCACTATTCCGAAGGTCCGCTATTCCGAAAGTCCATTGTGCAGATACGCGCCACAGTGCTAACGTCTGAGTTAGGGTTAAGGTTATAGGGTTAAGGTCAGCCTTGGGGTTAGGCTTAGGGTTAGTGGGAATAGTAGACTTTCGGAATAGCGGACCTTCGGAATAGCGGACCCGAATCCACCGAAACTTCCCCGGCTTTCGTCACGTTCTGAAATTTAAAATCCTATCACGTTACACTCGCACAATACAATCCTGACCGTGTTGAAACGAGCTTAGGCTATATCATTACGGTACTGTGACGATGATCGACGCCGTGTTCTGCCTGAAACCTGTGCGTGATAAACAGACGCGAGACGCGTTTCAATCGTCACGTCTGACTAGAAACTGTGCATGGTGAGAAACAGTAGAACGAAATAGATCACGAAATAAACTAGAAAGCAGTCAGAGCCCGCACACCTCCGCCAAGGCAATGTTGTTCGCTAGGTGACAGCATCATCTTGGGTTTTGCAGCGGTTTCCCTTATGCCCCATTGAAAGCAATGGTAACGAAAATTTCAAAGTGATCCAGAATCCAGGATTCTTTCCGGATCACCCCCAAAATTGAATCACTGGCAGTTTTTGGCTTTTTGCCATTCCCGACATGCCCAGAAAATTTCAGACAGATCCGTCTATAACTTTTTGAGTTATTTTGCTAACACACAGACAAACTAGAAACGGGGTAAACCCGGATCCCACAAGCCACACGTAGCAGAGCGACAGAGGCGACCTCTGGTGAGTACAAGTAAACAACTTTCATTCGCCAGGTGGCGTTACCAGTAACTTTTTACACAGACTTTTTTACACAGACTTTTTCAGACGACGCCAAAAACAGTACAAGCCGAACGCTACGTGTGGCTTGTAACAAACAAACAGACAGACAAACAAAGTCTGGCAGAAACATAACCTCCTTGGCGGAGGTAATGAAGTTCTAGTAGGCTAATGCAGAGAATGTCAGAATACCGCAGTATGGCTGTCGGCAGCTGGCGAACTGTTAGGCCTATGCGCGGTATAGCTCGGCACTGGTAAACGTTTCTTGATGTAAGGCTTGAGGAAGTTGAGCTTGCCCATGAGCCATCTCTGTCGGTAAGTCGGCGGTCTAGCAGCACCGGTCGCAGCATTCTTCATGTGGCGAGCATACTGAGTGCGCAGTGATGTCATGTGTCGTATCAGTTCATCTTCTGCAATCACATTGGCTTATACACGTTCATAAATGTACAAAACATCAGTTTATACACTTGTTAATGGCAACATGCAATGAATAACACATCGAAAACAGCAAAAATCATAAAAAGGTGATATCGCTCACCATCACATCGCCTAACTGTCAATGTGCTGTTGAATAATATCACCTTTTTATGATTTTTGCTGTTTTCGATGTGTTATTCATTGCACGTTGCCATTAACAAGTGTACAAACTGATGTTTTGTACATTTATATTTGCTGTTTTATTACAATAACAAAGTTTTTATGTTGATGGTCAATTATAAACCATCTGCTTTACACGGTCACGAAGACACTAAACCTTAAATATTTTGGGGGTCACGATTTTGATCTTTAGGGGTTACGTGACGTCATCGGAACGTGACCATCGGACACGTCGACAGCACTTTCCTAGTGGTGGTCAATGATGACCATGAATCTATCTTGCACAGATACGGATATATGGGGCTACAAAAATTTTGGGGTTACGAGTTTGACCTTTTGGGGTCACGTGACGTCATCGGTCACATGACCATTGGACTCGGCATATGTGGTTTCCTATTGCTGGTCCATGCGTCTATCTTGCACCGTTACGGAGATATTGGGCCCCAAAGATAATGGGGTCACGACCTTGACCTTTTGCACGGGTACGGAGATACGGGGCTTCAAAGATTTTCGGGTCACGAGTTTGACCTTTTGGGATCACGTGACGTCATCGATCACGTGACCATCGGACTCGGCGTGGGCACTTTCCTATTGGTGGTCAGTGATGACCGTGCGTCTATCTTGCACGGATACGGAGATATGGGGCTTCAAAGATTTTGGGATCACTAGTTTGACCTTTTGGGGTCACGTGACGTCATCGGTCACATGACCATTGGACTCGGCGTATGTGGTTTCCTGTTGGTGGTCCATTGGAACCAAGCGTCTATCTTGCACCGTTACGGAGATATAAAGCCTCAAAGTTGCATTTGCCCATGTTAAAGGCCAAAAGTTCACTGCGCATGCTCCGTGTCACGTGACCTATAGGCAGGGGGCCAAAACGACCACATATTTGGAATTCCCAAGTCTATATTGCCTATTCACTATACAACTTTTATGACGCTACGATGACGATTAAGGGTCGTTTGTAGTTGAAAATTTTATACAGAGGCATGTTTTTCAAGGCCAAAACGTTGACTGCGCATGCCCCGTGTCACGTGATCTGTGGGTTAGGGGTTCAAAATGACCACATATTTGGAATTCTCGAGGCCATATTGCCTCTTCACTATACAACTTTTATGGGCCTACGATGACGTTTAGGGGCCGTTTATAGGTGAAATTTTTATAC
>Ga0209671_1009049_pt1 | contig 10426 bp, 10 predicted proteins | sample WorMetHERISLAND2_2_FD_187401 | JGI IMG/M metagenome (GOLD analysis project Ga0209671, IMG submission 187401) | Marine gutless worms symbiont microbial communities from Max Planck institute for Marine Microbiology, Germany - Olavius geniculatus... | ecosystem: Host-associated > Annelida >... | reverse complement strand
AAAAATTGTCTTAAAATGTAGCGTATTAGACGAAGGATCTTTGGAGCCAAAGGGAGTAGCTTCATGAGACTTTGCCATGTGACGTGCTGCTAGATGGGGGTGATAACGCGGGTACAACTTTTAGGGGGCACTGCCTCCTTAAAATTTGGGAGTGCAAAAAACGCGCAAGATTTAGTACGTTTAACGACAGCTTTCGACTTTGAGCGCAAATATCTCTGAACTGCATAGGGATATCGACAAGCGGTAAACGACATTATCAAATACAGTTAATTCCGCATTGAATAAAAAAAAATTGTGTGAACGTCAGTCCACTAACATCAGAGATTACGCGGCTAATGTTTACCCACCAAAATCAAATTTCTCGGAAGGCCATATTTCGGCCCCTAGGAGGTGCTGCACCCCCAAATTTTTACAGGTGCTAGAAAATGACTAATTTTTAGTAGCGCACCCCCCCACCGAGGACGGGGGCCCCCCTTACAACTTTTTTGAAAGGAAGGTCAAAAATTGGCTTAAGATGTAACAAAGGAGCGCTTATAACTTCGAAGTTAGGGGGTGTAGCGCGACGAAACTTTGGCACTTGATGTGCCTTTAGGTTAGGGTGTTAACGCAAGTACAATTTTTGGGGGCACCGCTCCCCCTTAAAATTTGGGAGGGCAAAAAATGTCCAAAATTTAGTACGTTTTACGACAACTTTCGAGTTTGGCCGCAAATATCTCTGGAATCGATGAAGGTAGCGACAAAGTCGAAACGGCGTTGACGAGAACGATCTTTTTGGTGTTGAACAAAAAAAATTTTGTGAAATTCGGTCCACTACGAACAAAGTTATAGGCGCTCATGTTGACCTACCCTAAGTCGACAATGCGCGTTCAGTGTATGCCAATGCATTTGAGTTCGGACCACGTGACTTTGATGCCGGAAAAATTTTACCCCCCTCTAATTTCCCCCAATCGGACTTAGGGCGCCGGGTGGACTCACGTTGGGCTTTGCCCCAAATTTCTAGTTTGATTTGATTTGATTTGACTGAGATAACAACTGTACGCACTTAGCACTGTCTTCGAGCTCTCGTTCATCTGGAACTGAACACTGTATATCACTACATAACTTGATAATCCGGATATTTTATGCTGCTGCAATCCAGCCATCCAGCAGCAATACCACGATAAACTGTGATTTAATTTGATTTGATTTGATTTGACTGAGATAACAACTGTACGCACTTAGCACTGTCTTCGAGCTCTCGTTCATCTGGAACACCTCGCTGTACAAGAATTCCTCGGTTCATCTTGGCTGGGTCCAGAGCCCAGTTTGATATGCCGATGAATGCAACTTTCTTGTACGGCGCAGGATCTTCATCTCCTTCACAGCCATCCTCAAGCAGTGGATGCAACGTCTAGCGACCAAAACGACAACGAACATGTCAGTATATTTCAATTGTATGATTAATTCAAAAAGTATCTAGGAATGGCAGCTTAAAAAGCATGTATGCAATGGTATACTTAATGACATAATGAGTTGTGCCATTTTAGAGTAGTAACTCATAAAACAAAACTCTGCATTTCGTCAATAATGCAATGAAAATTAAAGGCCAAAAGTTTATATTTCATCCACCAGCCAATTAAGAAATAAAAAAACACATATTAGCATGCTGGAAACAGCAATATTAATACTCTTCTCTTAATAATAATAATGAAAACAACAACGGCATCAGTCAGTACAGCAGTAGCACTACAGACCTTGAGAGGCATCCTCGGTGAATCTTCAGCTAAGCCGACTTCATCCAGCACAACGACTGACACAAACTTATTGAGATCCTGGTTCTCCTGTAACTTGGCGCACTGTCGGAACGTGCCTACGATACCATCTGGTGTTGACAGTGGACTGCATTGGTAAGACACCATATGCACCTGTCAACAGCATGAATAACTTTATACAACAAACCTGTGTATATATGCACAGCAAAACTGCTCAACTAATACATACAAACGATCAAGCTAACGTTTTAATCCTATTAGCAAAATTGTACTAGTGTGGATTGCAACTTCAGCAAAATATCTACAAATGATATCTTACAACATACAAACTGAACAACTTCTACTACTGCTTTTCACTTCTTGTTTAACCAAACAAGTTTTGAGTTGTTCTATGTTAAACAAGAGCAAAAGTATTGGAAACTGTTGCCACTACCATCACCCAATCATCATCACAGCACTGAAGGCCTAATGCAATATGAACGAACCTAAGCAATAACTCCAATATATCACGACAAAACACTCTGACCGTGGACCTTCCACAACTAGTATTTTTCATCAATCTAAAGACGAGTCTGAGTATTATAAGTGAAGTTCTACGCACCGACTTCAGCAAACGAAATATGCGTGTGCGAGCCGCTTCTCCCTGCATGGCATCGGCGACGATTGTTTTAGCCAGAGACTTGGAACTTCCTGGTTTGCCGACGAGGAAGAGTGGAATGCGGAGCTCGATGCAGATGACCATCATGAACACATTCTCCTTAAGAGCTTGATTGCGTGCAATGTTTGGACCAAGATCCACTCCATCCAGAAAAACATCCTGACACCTACAGTCAACTAGCTACTACAACACACAGAAGAAACAGAAAGAAATTATGCACGCACAATGAACGTGGATGAAAAGAATTTGATAAGTCAAAGAAAAATGCAGAATTCACAGGCTTCACTGCTGTAGATATGCTTCTACTTTTTCTGTTTTCGTTTAACTATTTTGCTTGAGTTATCTCCAAAATGAACTATAGGGAATGCTGCAGCAAACTTTCACAGGCTAAATGCGGTTCTTAACTTCCTATAGACCAATCAACAGCATCAAAGCAATAAAGAGTACAGACGTATTAAATGTAAAATACAACAAAGAAGTCTTTTAATAGTGGCCCAGTTAATCTGCATAAAAACAGAAAATTAGCCAGCTACAGAGTGAGCAGACACATCAGTTCGATGTGATCAAACAGCTACAGACCAAGAAATGTTCTGCAGTATGGTCTGTGCTCCGTTGCTCAGGACGCACGGCGGTACAAAGTACGGTGCGATGAAGTCACGGTATTCACGTCGTTTCTCCAGACACGCATGATAGCACACGCCCAGCGCAAGCACCAGTGCCCTTGTCAGCTTGTCTATGATCTAAAGGCATGTAAAGCATCACACAACAATCACTTCAGCTATAACCTGTTTACAGACACAGCTTATACATACTGAACGTTGCTCAAAACAACTGCAACTTCTGATTCACGCAGAAGTCAGCAAACCATGTATAGAAATATTTTGAGATAACACTAACGCTTGTTCCTATCTGTTGCTATTTTTCCACCCTAAATGAATTCTTCCTTTTTTATGTTCAGTAAAGAATGTGCGTGGCACTGATGTACAGATTGTGGAAAATATTGTTGTCTAATATGTAAAGGCCAGTAACTTTTGGGATGGCCCTCACAATCACATACCTACATTACAGCTGCTCATCATAAAGAAAAAGTCATAAATACACGAAAAATAGCACAACCTCAAATGGCGCAAGTTCCCCTTCTCCAACAGTCTCAACATTAGCTTCAGCAGCTGCTTTCCTATCCATCAACTCAAAGATGAGTTTACGTTTATGTTCGTAGAACCACATCATCACTTGCAGAGTGCGATCAACATCCCGCAGGCTCACAAAACTGCACTCGTCCTGAAATAATCACAGCAAAATCAAATATATAAACTAAGTATAGATTCAAAGGCAATACAAACATTAAGAGAAAAGAAAATGACAGAAAAAAACTAAGACCTTTAACTAGAAGCAGTCAAAGCTCTCAAAATCTACCAATCACGATGCTGCAACATGGTGAATACAACAACAGTCTCAGTTTACATCCCACGTCTGAATGGTAAAAATTGTGGTTAATCCGTAATCTATAAAAAAATCCAAATTGCCACCAAAATCTGAGACATGCCCAACTATCCCAAAAATATAACCTTCACCATCCTCCAGCAGAAGTAACACACAGTGATTTACTGCCAACCTGTTGCTGGCGCATGAAGTCCTGAGACGCAGTGAGAATGGAGCTGATAACCTCCACCATCTCATTATTCATCTCTTCAATGTCCTGTTCTGTCACCTGCATAGCATCCATAGCACTCAGCACACATCAAACATCCAGCTGTCATGTCACATGTGACCATTTGATAATAATTGCAGCACTAATGTACACAATGATTCTAGCTGCCACCTTTTGAGTTTTTTTGAAAGAAAGCCATTGCTAAAGAAGCATTTTAGTGGAAAAAATAATGGGAAACCTAGTGTTAAGGCAATACCGCAAAAAAGACAGCAGCAGCAGCTACAAAATAAAGAAAACTAGTACTACATTGCAGTTGTACAGGTGAGAGCTTAGAGTTGTAGTTACCATACTGCAGTGGCGTAGCCAGGATCTAGTTGAAGTGAGAACACTTGAGTGGTGGGGTATGGGGAGGGATGTACCCTCCCCAAAGGGAAGGGGTGGGGAAAGCGGGCTGTGCCTCCTCCCCAGAAAATGTTTGGATTTTTGGAGTGAGAATGACTTTTTTGGTGCATTTTGGCACTATTTTGAGCAACGGAGTAGGCTCCTAAGGGTCGGGGGGCACGTGCCCCCAGTGCCCCCCCCTATGGCTACGCCAGTGCCATATTGGTCTCCATCAACTAAGTTAAGTGTCAATAGGCCGGGTTAGTACTTGAATGGGCGACTATCGAAAGACGATTAAACTACCTCAGTATATGACCAACCACCCATGTCACCCCACTGTTAACAACCTCCGGCGTAAGACAGGGCTGTGTTCTCGCCCCAGCACTCTTCTGTGTGGCTATCGACTGGATACTGCGACACATGAAATCTAGACCTGGAATCACGATTGGGTGTGATATCTTCACCGATTTAGTATACGCAGATGATACAGCCTTCTTCGTCGAATCACCAGCCTCTGCCGCCACATGCCTCTCGAGCTTCGCGGAGACAGCGTCAGCGTTTGACCTCCAGGTCTCGTGGCCAAAAACCAAGACCCAGAACCTGGGATCCGGCCCCCAACCGGACTCAATATCTGTCAATGGAAACCTCGTAGACGCTGTTTCCGACTTTACATACCTGGGAAGCTCTCAGTCATCTGACGGCCAGTTTCATCTGGACATACGGAGACGCATCGGTTTTGCTTCCGCAGTAATGCCCTCATTAGACAACATTTGGAAAGACAAACGATTATCCCTCTCTATTAAACTCCGCATCTACCTTGCCTTGGTACAGACAGTGCTCCTATACGCATCTGAAACCTGGACCCTCACAGTGGCAGACAGCAAATCACTAGATGCATTCCACATGAAATGCCAGCGTCGCATCCTAGGCATATCATGGCATCAATTTGTACGGAACAAAGAGATTGCCGCTCGCACCGGTCTCCCTCCTCTATCGACCACCATCTGTTGCCGTCGCTCAGCCATCTTCGGACATCTAGCGAGGCTTGGCAACGAAGTTCCAGCCCACAAGGCACTCTACAGTTGCGTCAGATTGTCTCAGGGACGCCTCCCTGACCCTACATGGAAACGTCGTCCCGGTTGTCCACGTGGCAGGTGGATAGACCAACTACGAAGAGACAAGTGACACCTGCTGATCAATGGAAGCTGGCTATTAAGCGTGGTCACGGTGGAAGAGCGACGCTACGGTCTCACGACTATGCGACTACCTGACCTGACCTGACCCATGTCACCCCACCGCAGACTGGCCATCCTCCACAAATTCCAGTAAAATTTGGGGCACAAAGAGGCACACCACACAATGCAACAGCCCCATATCTGTGGGTATCGCAGTGTAAGCAGTGTCTAGCTGAGGGCTAATGAAACACCTGCCCAATAGGCAACTGGGCATTAAGGCTTTAAAAAGACTTTACATTACCGTATGTTATACGCTTACGAACTACAACAATACAAAGAAGTAAACCAACTGAGTATGCAACACTCACATATCGAAGAACCATTTGTCTGATGTAAAGCTTCTCCACGTCTGTGCTCAGCTGACCAAAGTCCCAGACAAGTGGAAGCATGCTTTGAGGCAAAGCCTGAACTCTGTAGACCAAATGTCTCATTGGTATACGACCTGACAGCAAAGCATATACGTACATTCAGTATAGGCAAAGTCTGGCAACAATCAGTGTGTGAGTGTGTAGGGTTTAACATCCCACCTGACACAGTATAGGTCATTTCGGGGATGGCCTTTAAAAGCAATGCACAAACATAAATACATAAACACATAATAAAACACAAAATTTAACTTTTACAGATAAAAAACACACAAAAACACATGAAACACAAAATATAGATCCTAAGCCAAAATTGTAAGAACCGCCCATTATGAGTGTGCATGTAACAGTAACGGTAGTTCTAATAATCTTCTCTGTTATCCTCCGGACAGTCATTAATTTCAGAAAGCTGTCTATTGGAAGACAGGAAGACCAACAATAATCAAAAGTGTAAGTACCAGCACCTGGCAAAAGTTGCCATTTCATCTGACATGTTGGAGTCAACTTTGTGCACTAGCAATTTTTGCGAAACGATACTTAAACTTAAATTACAACATGTGCAAAAAAGTTCAGATGCAGCAGTGAAACCAAAATAAATACACAAAAATAAAACTTTTTCGCTTTAGAATAAAACTTTCTGGAACATACAATTGTCACTTAATTACTTCTTGAAATTGCTAAAAAGCAAAGAAGCTTTGTTAAATATTACTGTCCTCAGTTAACGATGTCCTGTTCAAAAGATACATCAAACAATTACTCAGATTCTCGTACAAAATATTTAAATCACTGCTGCGTTATTCTGAGATAAAACTGGTTCAACCCAGTTGTTTCACTTTACTGTTAGAACAGACAGAGAACAGGTACATAAGCAGTGACTGACCAAGTTTGTCAGCAGTCTGATGTGCCTCTATATGGTAGCCAAGTCCCGAGTGTTCCAGTCGATGTATCATCGCATCCGAATGCCTTCACATGCAATATATTCAATAACTTCACCATAGTGTATTAGATATTTTGCAGTAGTTGTCACATTTTAAACTGCACTGTATGCTGAGAAGACCACTTGACAGTGCAAATAGTCTAAATGTTTGACCACTTTGGAGATGTACCAGCTGTGGTTGTTGTACTGTCGTTTGACACTTGACAGAAATATCCGATTCAACAATATCATGATAACTGTTGAATCAAAAGAGTGAACACTTGCTGAGTTGCTGATAAGTGTGTGAAGTCATGTTATAATAAATATTTCTTGTTTCAACAAAAAGGTGACACTTGACTAGTAACATGAAACTATATAAACTACATGCCACAACATAACATTACATACACACTGTGTCTCAAAAAACCGATGTCTGCAACATTTTCATATAACTCCAAACAATACCAGTTCAATATGAAAAATGTTGATAACAAAAATAGTTATATAGTCAGCATTTAAGACAAAGTGATCTCACTTTCTGTATGGATTGCAGGCAGCAATGAGTTTAAGTCCGTATGTTTCCATCAGCGGCTGACCCCTGATGGTGTGATCACACATGATTTCCTTGATTAGTCCGATGTCCTCAGTCGTGTTGGCTTCGTCAAAGAACAGTACAGTCTGCATGCCTGAGAACTTAACACTGTTGAACTCGGCATGTCTCACAGCCTCACGCACCTTACGCTTTATGACACCAGCTGTCGTTCCGCCGTGGACCTGCGAACGTCATCACTAAAATATCAATTGGCTGAAATATCTTCAGCAAATGTAGCCACTTTCCAATTACGCAGTGTTGTATAAACATATGTGGCAGTCCCAACAGGCCACATTATTGGTCTTGCCCGTCTGCCAGTCTGTCTGTCCGTCTTTTCCGTACAAGCTACTAAGTCAAAAACAAAACTAGTATTCCTAACATTCCCCTCCACAGCAAAACCAGTGTTGAAATTTTCACTTCTAAAGATCAAAGATCAAGGTTACCTGATGCCAAAAAAGGCAGAACACGTGCATGTCCAACGTAAACACAGCTGGTGCAAAATCAGCCTAACCTAATTTCTCACAATGCACATTGCATTCATGATAATACTGTGTTTAAGTAATAAGTAAGCAAATAGCTTGGTGGACAGCCACATAACGTTGGCAACTTCTAAACCATACACTGTAAAACTTCAAATTAAAGCCAGGTCCTGAATAAACACAGGGTCCCAGATACAGGCCAGGGTTGGGGTCAAGGCAACTTGTACTAATAACTAATGACTATTGTTTAAAGTTTCTGCTTAAGAAGAAAGACTTTCTATATTAGACTCAATGACAAAGAAATAAAATATGCAACACACAATAACATAGTATGCATTTCAAAGAGATGAAGGTTATTTCTGTTACCTTCATCAGAATCATGTTTGTAACTTCAGCTCCTGGAGGCTTCCAGAGATCACACATGAACTTTATCAGCCGCGTTTTTCCACATCCGGTCTCTCCCATCACTATGACCGGAATGTTGCATCTAAGCACAAGTAACATCAAACAACATGCCTACTGTTATGTCAACTACTTACACATAAACCAGTGGTACCCAGCAGCAAAACTAGAATTGAAGAAGTACATGGTTCTTCATAGGAACCCATCTCAAAGCTATGGAGCATCACCTGCCATATGGGATTACCTGTCACCAGACATGCCCTGCCTTTACCCCAGCCAGGCAGGTCAGTACTCACTTTACTTGTCCTAAACAGATGAAAGACTGAGTCAACGTCAGAAGTTGATCATATACCAAGATGGTTTACCTGGCTACAGACAGTCACCAATCTAAGTATTGACCACCTGAGAGAGACTCCACTAAGGAAAGGAATTCATACTTGAGTTCCACTAAACATTCAGTAGGTCATTTTTGGAATGATTCTTAACAGGCAATCACTTGCACTGGTACAGACAACAAAATAAACAATCAACATCAAAAAATCGAACAACTAAACTAACAACGTAAAAAAAAATGTAAAGTCCTTCCCAAGCCTTACGACCCATAGGGTGGCGCTGATCTCCGTTTCCTAAGACCCTCAGCCAGATACCAGTTTTTACACTGCGAGACCACGAATACGGGGCCAGTGTATTGCACGGTGTGCCTGTTTACGTCCCAGCGGTGAAGCCAGTACCAAATTATACTGCTTGGTGACAGAGGCACATGTGTGTGAACAACTTGCCTAAGGTCGTTACCCGGCAGTGTCCCGGTGCGGAGTCGCCATCATTGTTTCCTTACAACTGATAAAACTAACAACCTAATGATTAACTCAGACTAGGTTAAGACTAAACCTTTAACCAAACATACCTGAATCTCATGTATATGGCAAGCATCTTCTTGACATTGTCGGCTGTCAGTTCATACGTTGGATCAGGATCATACACAAACTCAGTGCCCATCACATTGCACATCTTCCCGATCTTCTGCATCCTGCAAGCAGTCCAACCAATCACTACAGGAATATCTGGAATAACTCGGCCACCTGCCCACACAGCAATGGCGCAGACAAAACAGTGCAGCATCTGGTTTTCACTGCCCAGCCCACAACCAGGACAACAGAAATACTTGGCTAAGAGACCGATTCAACACCGATCCATGATGCCTCTGGAGCCGAAAATGAGAGAAAAAGGAGTAACAGTCCCAAATTTATAGGAGCAATCTTAACAAGACTGACGATCAGTATAAAAAATAACAAACGTAATTATAAGTAAATGCATTCACTCATATTCATATGCGCACCTGAGATGACAGTTAACAAACTGCCACTATTAAGCTACAGTAAAATAAACCACAAAAAGCCCAGCTGTCGCTAGGATAGCTGACTGTAATGGTTGTCAGAGAGACCTTCAAATTCATCTAACGTCAAAGCTTTTCATTTCATTTGAAAGGGTGTATGCCAATTTCTATTAGTGATTAATAGTAACCGTGCCGGCATCTTTCAATGTTTCCGAGATATGATACTTTTTGCCTACCCACCACGCATTCAACCCCAAATTTGAAAATGTACCTCTTGTACTACATCACTGAAATTTTGCATGCCTAGGTTTAAGACACATGGCTAATTATTCGTGTAAAAAGTTTTCCCCTATGGCCTAATGCTTAGCTACAAAGCTACAACACATTCGTACAGACGATGACAAAGAAGGCAGGCAGAGAGAAAGACAGACAGACAGACGACAACTGTACCATAAGCTCGACCGTTAAGTACAATCGACTAAAAATGAAATAATGTCTGAAACAATGGTAACCGAGTCAACTTTGCGACGCTGCTAAAGAAAAAGATCATCATCATCATCATCGACAACCGTGGGCTCAATGCCCGTTGGTGTCTGACGCCATTCTTACTATCGCTGCCCACCGCTGCCTATCTAGGGCAGCGTGGCTTAACTCCTGCAGGGT
>Ga0209671_1009048_pt1 | contig 10426 bp, 7 predicted proteins | sample WorMetHERISLAND2_2_FD_187401 | JGI IMG/M metagenome (GOLD analysis project Ga0209671, IMG submission 187401) | Marine gutless worms symbiont microbial communities from Max Planck institute for Marine Microbiology, Germany - Olavius geniculatus... | ecosystem: Host-associated > Annelida >... | reverse complement strand
TATCAAGGGCTAGTGTTACATGTTGCCTTAATTACACACATACTTAGCTAAAATTTAAACAATAACAGTTTGAACAGGATTTGAATAGGTACAAGGATTTTCATATTCCAGGACTTTCCAGGTCCTGGAAAATCTAGGAAAAAAATTCCAGGACTTTCCAGGAGGCGTGGGAACCCTGTGTAGTTAATGGAGGCCTTATGTTTTCGCTTTGTTTTTACTTTTCTTTTTTAATTTTCCCACTTCGCCTCCGAAACCAGACAGTAGACCAAAACCAAAATTGGGGGAAAGACTGACCCTTACATGGCAGAAAAAGACCAAATTTTGCGAAGATATGTCAAGAGATTCTGCCACATTTATAATCAACAGCTTGACGAATCAGCAAACGTGAACCAAAAAAAATCCGACTTATGACACCAGGCGGTTTCATGCAGCATTGTCAACAACAGAAATAAAATCAAACTATATAGAAATTTCATGCGGCCTCACATTAAGCCCTACCCCAAATTTCTAGTTTAATCTTATGTCTTCTGTTGACAATGCTGCACGAAAGCAGATCTTAGTCGAGGCCCATAGCTTAACACATATGCAATGACACACAGTGTACACACACAGTATTAGCCAGTAAAACAAGCTGTAAAGAGACATACCAGAATATAGTTATCCTGCGAGCCACTGAAAAGCTTGTTCAGACTGCCAGCAACAGCACAGACTGCCAGCGACAACACAATTCCCTGATGTCCTTCCAGCGTCTTTAAACACCGGTATGATGACGATGTGTCCCAGACCTAACCAGTGATGAAAAAACACCAGCACACTGAGCACAGAGTTTATATCATAACTTAAGTCGGAAACCAACTGATTTCCAACAGAAATCCTTTCATTTGAATACTCAGCTATAAAACTGCAACACCCCACCACAACAAGAATGCAATACTACACTGCTGCAGAAAATATTAACATCAGCAAGCCAACATACCCATTCCACATATTCGCTGAAAAGATTCGGCGAGTTCAGTGCCTCAGATTCGGCGAGTTTATTGCCAACATTGTGCGCTCTGTAAATTTACTTACTTACTTACTTACTAAGGCATAAAAAACTCTGTGATATGTTGCAGTGCTACCACAACACGTACTATGAATGCGTGAGCAAGTGAGTCACTGATGATGACCTCTACGTCCCATGTATCACAACGGACAGATTTGGGGCGAGTCTTACCAGTGGCTGGCCCATCTGTCAGTTACCAAGCAAACTACCAGCACTGAGACATTCAGGACTGTTATGAGCAGACCACAGCACCTCGGACGAACAGTTCTGGTGAAAGGCTATATCAAAGTCTATTACACTGAGATCAACACAGTTTTTAAAGACTACATCTGCACATGACAGTCCATTTCACGCCACAATAAGGTGTTAATAGTAACTGACAAAACAGCTAAAAATGACGCAAAAAACAAGAAAACTAATTAGCCACAATAAAATGTAGCAGTAACACGTCTCGTCATACCAATTAAGTTACTCTACGACGGGCGTGGTTAGTACTGTTATGGGTGACTGTCTACAGGCAGGTAAACCATCTTGGTGCGAAGCCTGCCAGCTAGGTCGACTCAGCCTTCTACCCTCTGTGGGATGGTAAAATAATTATCAGCTTTATAACTGAGTAATAGTAAATGGCAATGGTGAATGTAGTTACTGTAGCTGACTACTGGCAAATCTATTGACCCAAGCTGAAGTCTCGCAATGGCTGTGCCATGATGAGAGCAACATAAACACTGGCATTGGTATCATCATCATTATTATTATTTGGACAAAGACGTGCAAGTACCTTGATAGTTTTGTCCGAGGAGCCACTAAACAGATAGTCCTGATGTACACACAGACACCACACGGGACCACTGTGTCCGACAAACGTGCCTTTACACTTGAAGATCTGCTGCGGATCAAATGCTGCAAACACAACAGAAACATCAAATTATTAACTACGAACAAACAGAACCAGCTGAGAAACTTCATTCTGTACAAATGACAGATTCAACTAAACATAAAAATTCTTACTGCAACTGAATGTTTGCGTCTAAATAACTAACAAAATAGCTCAAGATTATAATTTCATCAAATGCGCAGAACTGCTAAACCCTTACTTACAATGATAAAAATATTTAAACATTAACAATACATTTCAGTGACTAAGCACAATTTATTTGAGCAGAGTGCAAAATTTTGGCCCTCTTTGTAGATAAATAATGCAATATATTTAGAAAAAGTTTGAAGTTTCAACCCAATCTGTACAAACACATACCTCCAGTTTGACTGCTGAGCACAACTTGAAATTTATCCTACAACAAATAGCAATTTGCAGTGCCAGATAATAGAAACACTCATCATAACAGTGAGTGACATAACGATTAACCGAGACTGAAAAGCATAAATCATTAAACCTCTGCCGAGAATTTTCAATTCCAAATCTGGTCACAAAGTGCGACTTGACTGCCACCAACATCCAACTTCATTGAAATCACTTCTCAACATATTTTGCAGATAAACCTACCAACAAACTGGTAAAAGCATAATGTCTTACACTTGCGTAATAAAAACAAGACTTTATGTAAACTATGACATAAAAATAACTGCTGTTCTTGCAAAACATTAACACTCTGTCTTATCATTCAGTAAAGTAAAAAATTTCCAACTCACATAATTCCCGAGACAGACTAATGCGTACTTATGAATACCCACATGAATTGTTGAGACTTCGGTGTCGAAAGCTTTCATGCGATCAGCATAATCTGTGGGTATATGCAGTACAGATAATATACATCATCACTGTCATGCGTCAGATAAAAATCAAGAAAGCATCATAATTTAATGACTATTTTATAGTTTCAGTTGTCCCAGTTTTTCAACTCTGGCTTTATCCCTCCCATAATCATCTGTTTCTGGATTCTTTTTGTTTTGCATAACATCACTTTCCATTTCAACTTCTCTCATTTCAGTTCTGCATAAAACATTTTAGTTCTTTTTATCTCATGTGCTAGATTAAAGTAGCAGCTTGCCTCCGTTTTCCAGCGCAAATCGTTCACTATATCATAGAGACATATTTCTCATTCTCAAACTGTTGGCTGTCGCATGCACATGCATTTGAATGTAACCAATAAAGTTGTTGCAAAAAGTCAATGAATCTGCTGTATGTGCTGGCACGATATCCAGATAATGACAGAGAAAACTAAAAATTTGGGGCAAAGCCCAACGTGAGTCTGACCAGCAGCCAGCACCCTAAATCCGATTGGGAAACATTTAGGGGGTGGAAATTTCCCGGGTAGCAAAGTCACATGACCTGTACTCAAGTGCATTAGCATTTGCTGATCGCGCATTGTTGACTTAGGGTGAGTCAACACAAGCGCCTATAACTTGTTTGTTAGTGGACCGAATTTCACAATTTTTTTTGTTCAACGCTGGATAGATCGTGCTTGTTAAAACCGTTTACTGCTTATCGATATCTTCATCTATTCCAGAGATATTTGAGTTCAAATTTGAAAGTTTTCTTAAATCGTGCCAAATTTTGGATATTTTTTGCCCTTCCAATTTTTAAGGTGGCAATGTCCCAAACCTTGCACCCAATTTATCATGCCTAGATAGCGACACATCACATGCCAAAGTTTTGTTTGTCTACTCCCCTACCTCCGAAGTTATAAGCACTCATTCACTAAACTTTAAGCCAATTTTTGACCCCCTTCAAAAAAACTGTAAAGGGGGCCCCCATCCCCAGTGGGGTGTGCACTAGTAAGACTTGGTCGATGTGTGGCATGTGTAAAAATTTGGGGGCTCAGCACCCCCTAGGGGTCAAAATATGGTCTCCCCAAAAAGTCGATTTGGGTGGGTATGATTCCACATCGAGATCTCCGAAATTAGTGGACCAAAGTTCACCAGATTTTTTTTCACTGAACACGAGATGGAATAAGGTAAATTGCATACTTGTCTGATTCTGAATATCCTTATCTGTTCTGGAGATATTTGCCGCCAAACTTTGAAGTCATCCGAAATCATGCCAAATTTTGCATGTTTTTGGCCCCTAATTTTTTTTGGGAAGGGCTCCTCCGAAATTTTGGACCAGGATTATAAAATCGAACACACTTCCGATCACGGTGCAAAATTTTGCGGCAATCGGCCCACAAAGCTCCGAGATCTCGCGAGGGGAAAAAAGAAAAGAAATGCCAGCAAGATATAAGCTCGCTTCCCGGCAAACTAATAACTATGATAAACAGACAGGATGAGGAAGACAGGTTAACTGCACAACACACAGATAAACAGAAACAAACTGAAAGAGACAGGTCACAATCATGATACACAAACAGAAAAAAATAGCACGCCTGACACGCTGAGCTTCATTTCTCATTGCATCATTTAGGCTGAGCTTAATGCTGTAAAGCGCTGCCGTCCACTACAGTAAAAGCTGTTACAGACAAAATCCAAGCTGTCGCTAAAGGACGATTATTTTGGGAGAATCAGTGTCAGTAGGGGGTCAGCGATGGTACCATTGGATAAGGCGCTGGTGAGTTCCTATAGCCTGTCAATACTGACCATATGGCTAACTGAAGCAGTTTGGCCACGATTCACAATGCAAGTATTTCTTCAACCAGCAGAAAAAGGAATCCAAACTGGTACCATAGGGTAGTGGACAGACAACCTATTTGCTTCTTTGGACAGTTTTAAAGTAAGATGTACAGTTTAGTCACAATACATAGTAATAGTAATAGTAAATTTAATTTACAAAGCGCACAATGTCAGCGAGATGTACAGACAGACGACAGATGAACACAACATTGTGCCATAAGTGCAACCGTTACTACAGTCAGAGTAGTGGTCAAGCACATGATTGTGCTCTAAAATGCATACCTTCAACGGTTTTCTCGAGAGATTCAACTTTGATCGAGAGCTGACCCAGCATCGCTTGTAAAAAGTTGATTTCCTGGTCCTTCTGCTTCAGAGCCTGGACAAGTTCATTGAACCTGCCCTCTGTCTGGTGGATGTAGTTCTTCATTGCCTCGTACTGACAGTGCTCCAAGTGGGCAGCCAACTCACTCGCTGTGCCGTGGAACTGACAGCTATAGCACACCGATACTAGAACGTTAAAGCTTGAGTACAGCTCTACACGAGTAACCCATCACAGATCTACGAAGCTTCAACTGCCATATGGAACCACATCATCTGCCACCCAATATAAGTGAATGCTGCCCCCACCTTAACTCCAGCCAGAGAGGCTGATACTCAATTTACCTACCATGAAGAGATGGAAGGCTGAGTTGACCTTAGTGTCAGTTATATACCCACATGGTTTACCAGTCTGCAGACAGTCACTCATACAAGTAGCAACTACTTAACAGCGACCCGACCAGAAGTCAAACCCACAACCTCTTAGTCCGATACCTTACCACTGCAGCACCAAACAACTAAGACACTACTGCTGAGTGCTAGTACCCTGGCTATAAAATAAAACTGATGATATACCCAGTCAGTGCACTGTGCAACCCTTACCCGGACATATAATGGCAACTAAAAATGGCACAGCAGTTACTCTTGTACTGGTAAGCATCTGCATCAATTTTGGTCTTTCTACACCTTTTTATTTACGAGTTAAGAGCCTGTACAGGACTCACGGTCAGACAAATACAAAATGGGCCAGATGGCAAACTCTTGCTGCACATTGTCCTGTCAAGGACTGGAGAATCTAAGTGCTAAGTAAGTAAGTAACTGTGACACGCCTAATACATCGCATTATACACCCTGTTCTGCTTCTACACCATGGGCCAAAAAACGTGGCACTTTACTTTTGTCCATACCTTTGCCAATTATTGACTGATTTTCAAAATTTTTTTGACAGGCACACTCTGCAGACAATTTGCAATAATGTAATTATTATATATTCCACCACACAGTAAATGTGTCTCTACATTACCTTGTGAAATAGCAATGAAATATGCATATACATACAACGATAATAACAAACACTTTGGTAAAACTGAAAAAACACTTCAGACCAACATTACAGTGAATGGTCTGTATGACACTGAATTGTGGGTCTAACACAGTCTAGTGTCATATGGATCATTCATCGAAATGTTGGTTTGAAGTGTTTTTTTTTCATTTACCTAAATTTTTGTTATTATCGCTGGTTTTTGCTTACATTGATATTTCACAAAGTAGTGTAAAGACGCATTTACTACATTATTGCAAATTGTCTGCAGAGTGTGCCAGTCAAGAAATTTTGAAAATCAGTCAATAATTGGCAAAGATATGGACAAAAATAAAATGCCACGTTTTTTAAGGCCCACGGTGTAGAAGCAGAACAGGGTGTATAAGGCGGCGATGTATTAGGTGTGTCACAGTTACTTACTTACTTAGCACTTAGATCCTCCGGTCCTTGACAAGACAATGGGCACCAAGAGTTCGCCATCTGCTTCTGTTTGTAGCCACAGCCCGGACGCTGTTCCAATCGACTCCTCGGTCCACCAGGTCTTCTTTAAATGTAGACCACCAAGTCTTCATTGGACAGCCTCATATTCTGCCACTACCACGAAGGGTCCATGACATGGCGTGATTGGCTGGTTGTCCAGATGGCATCCTGATGATATGGCCTGCCATCCGAAGTCGTCTCTGCTAAAATGTCCTGTAATCTTCGCTGCCCAGTCCGGCTTAGCACCTCCATGTTAGTCACAGTCAGGCACGGTAATAAATATTGAGCAGTAATCACAAACCCAAACTGATGTCGTGGACAGAGAGCATGATCACAGTGTGTCAAATGTTCAGCCAACTCCTGCATAAGACATCATATTATATATTTCTTAATAATAATAATAAATTGATATCTTATTCCTACATAGAAATAATAAATATCTTATCTTTGCAACAAAAACTAAATATCTTATTCCTATACAAAGATAATATTCTAACTATATAATGATAAATCAACATATTACTCATCTTATAAACGCATACAGAGTGGGCCAAAAAAACGTGGCACTTTACTTTTGTCCATATCTTCGCCAATTATGCAGACAATTTGCAATAACGTGATTACTACACATCCCACCAGACCATAAATGCGTCTCTACACTACCTTGTGAAATGTCAATGAAATATGCATACATAACAATAACAACAAACAAGCATTTTGGTAAAATTGAAAAAAACACTTCAGACAAACATTGCAGTGAATGGTCTGTATGATGCTAAACTGTTGGGTCTAACACAGTATAGTGTCATATGGATCATTCATCACAATGTTGGTCTGAAGTGTTTTTTCATTTACCTAAATTTTGTTATTGCTATGCATAGCATTGGACAGAGTATAAAATCACCTTTGTGTCCGTCTGTGCGTGCGTCCAACATTTCTTAAGCTATCTTCCTTCCACCTTCCCTTTCCCTTCCCCTTTTTCTCCCCCTTCTCCTGTTCCCTTTCCCATTTTCCTTCCCCCTTCCCTTCCCTTTTTCCTTCCCCTTTCCCTTTCCTCTTCCCCTTCCTCTTCTCTACCTTCTGCTTCCCCTTTCCTTTATCTACCCTTCACCCCTTCCCTTCCCTTCTTTTTCCCCTTCCCTATCCCTTCCCCTTTTCCTTCTCCCTCCCTCTCCCCTCTCCCTTCTTCCTTTCCCTTCCCTTTTCCATTTCCCTTATCTTCCTTTCCTTTTCTCCTTCCCATTTCCCTTCCACTTTCCCTTTCCTCCCCTCCCCCTTCCTCTCTCTTTCCCTTCTTCCGTCTTTCTTTCCGTGATCGATGACGTCACGTGACCCCACAAGGTCAAACTCATGACCCCATTATCTTTGAGGTGCCATATTTCCGTAACGGTACAAGGGAGACGCATGGTGATGATGGACCTTTTATAGTAAAGCGCTAGTGACGAATCGAATGGTCTTGTGACTGACAATGTCTGTTGTTTAGTTAAAATAATACAGAAGGATGAAAAGATCATTGCTGCTGTACAATTTGAAATTAAACTGTTTGATTTTTTCTAATGGTCTAAACGGCTCACTGATTATATTTATATGGACAAATACTGTAAACTATCGAAATGCATTGGACAGACTCCGTGTTCGTATGAACATTATCTTGTTATCTTTAGTTTTTGCTTACATTTATATTTCACAAGGCAGTGTAGAAACACATTTACCATGTAGTGGGATATATAATAATCACATTATTGCAAACTGTCTGCAGAGTTTGCCAGTGGAAGTATTTTGAAAATTGGTCTATAATTGGTGAAGATATTGACAAAAGTAAAGTGCCACGTTTTTTTATGGCCCACGGTGTATATCACACGACAAAATCAGTACGGTGACACACTAAGCACTTAATGAAACACAGCACATCATGAACACAATACATATGATGTAAGATAAGTCAGAAAACATATTCATTGAAATGCAAACGTCTGCAGCTCAAACAATATAACTCAACGATTATGACAACAAAACTCTAACAAAATGATTTAGTGAGAGACCTTCTTGAGCATGACGGGACACTCGGGGTTGTTAGGACATTGAACTGGTTTATAATCACACTCTGCTTCATGCGCACTGCATTTGCAAACACAACAGACCACAATGTGACTACCAGTTCATGCTCAGATAAATCAAAACATAACTAAGAAAACAAGAAATTTGAGCTAATGCTCACGAGACACGCGAAAGCCTATAGCAGTTCCGGTTTAGCAGTTTAGCTGAAAACTGGGATGTTCACGCTAAGTTAATATACAAATACCAAATTCTCTATCTGGCTTGCATAACGATAGTAGCTTGGCCCCACCTTGTGAATGATATCGACTTGTGTCGCAGCCTGAAATCGCCAAAAAAATCCACAAAACCCCCTATTTTGGCGTTGAAAATCATTCAAGGTCATTAAATTTGGCGCCAATCGAGAGCCAGTGTACGACTTCCTATTAGTGATTAATAGTAAACTAGGCCATATCTCACACCTTTACTGAAATACAGCGACTTATTGGCCAAAAATCGCAAATTTTGCCCACCCCCTCTCTCAAATTTATGGAAAAGCTTTACGGTTCCTGAAACTAGAATCTACCATGCAGCCGACGATGAAGATTTGGTGATCCTAGCTTGCACCATTTTTGACTGATACACCCGTGTGACAGACAGACAGACACTGACAGACAGAACTGCGATGGCTAAGACGCGCTGAAAGCAGTAGCTGCTTTCGCGCATAATAAGCCAGGCTAATGCCGACATATTATGCAGCCATCCTGCTACATCTGTGTAACCCAAATACTAACCTTCTGAACTACAAATTGCCACACGCGACAGGGTGGCCAATCTCCAGTCATGATCAAATTCCCCGACTTTTCCAGATATTTTAAGGGAACATAGATGGAGTATCGCCCTCGCAACAGTAGCGATATAAAAAATGCATTTATTTCTTTCTGCAACACTCATATATACTGACATATCTAGTGACAACTACATTATCCAATATACCCCAATGGGATAATATAGGTATATATACAAAAGTATAACTGATCCATAGTGTTACGTAGCCCTTAATAGGCTATTACTGTATATCTCACATACTTTGGCAAGAAAGTAAAGAACTCCACTGTTGCATATTTCTGTCTGAACAGTACTTGCGGCCAACTGAACTATTGTAATAATTCATTTTCCCTGACTTTTCCTTGACCACTTTTCAATTCCCTGACTTTTCCAGGTTTTCCAGAAGAGTGGCCACCCTGACATGATACTCCTGCCCTGAGAAACATTCACACCAATTTTTTATATGCCTTTTGGGTTCTGATTTTGAAGCCTATATAGAATAGACAGACAAACAGACATAAAGATGAACCGATATAAACAAATGAGACACATAATGTTGCCCGACACATGACAATTATGACAAATTAGAAAAATTACTGAATTCTTAACTGACATTAAATTACGCAAAACATTTTTAGCAGAAATACTGGCATGTCCTAAAAGCTGAAACTGCTCAACTGTGCTGGTCTGCAAAACTGGAAAAAAATAAAGATAAATAGAATTAGTACTAAGCACGATAAAACGCAAGTTTTGAACCTTCTGGCTGAAGCACGCATGGTGACGGGACATCCATTAGGATTAACTTGATACTGTTCAGTGGCATTGCTAGCAGAATTATGGTCATTTGTTAGCAGATGATTGACACCAAAGCGACAATGAACAAGAAGTTCCCCGATCTGTTCGGCAACGGCAAGATTTGACACAACGACAGATAGCTTTATGTTGTCAACGGGACAGTTGACTGCAAAACATTTACATAAGCACACTGAATATGAGACTTACATGAAAAATGCTATTAAAAAATGCTCAATTCAACAACTATTAGCTAAAACCTGTTCGAACTGAACTCTACATCATATTGCGTACATCTTTACATGAAATAAACTGAGATGAGA
>Ga0209671_1009047_pt1 | contig 10427 bp, 7 predicted proteins | sample WorMetHERISLAND2_2_FD_187401 | JGI IMG/M metagenome (GOLD analysis project Ga0209671, IMG submission 187401) | Marine gutless worms symbiont microbial communities from Max Planck institute for Marine Microbiology, Germany - Olavius geniculatus... | ecosystem: Host-associated > Annelida >... | reverse complement strand
TAGCAACAGAGTAATTGATCACTGGAATGCACTGTCTGAATGCACTGTTACTGTGTGTAACCAGTAATACAATAAATCAATTTAAAAACTGTTTGAAACGGGAACTGCAACCGGAAACACATAGTGAACCTTAGTTATTAGGATAGTAAGCGTTATATGGCTTTTGCCTGTGCTTACTCAGGCCACCAGTAATTCTGGTGGCTTCGGTAAATTCGGTGAAAAAACTGGCTGCAGTGCCTATGCACTGAAAACCTTTGAAATTAAGCCTGTGATCGATTTAGCGAAACTAAAACCGATTTCATTGCAGGTTTCGCCGGTGTCGACAGTATGCCCATAAATTCGCACATTTTTGGACATTATGTGCTCTGGGAAACAATAAAAAGAAGTCCAGCTGTCGCTGGGATAGGCCGACCGTACCGCCTATATCCGAAGATCAGCGTGCGGCTTCCGGTCGGGGAAAGAAAGCGATTATCGAGAATGACTACAGCCCATACACGTTATGGTGACTCTGCTATATCGAACGCTACAAACAACGCTAGGATACGATACGGTAATTCAGCGCACGTGAATGATGACTGCAGATAAATTGGCACGTATCCCGAAAAAAGAAAACAGCAACTCTGCATTCAAAATTGCGGCCAAACCGCTGCAGATATAAACATATGGTTACTATTGATAGGCTATAAGAACTCGTCATTACTTTATCCAGTGATTCAATCGCTGAACTTTGGCAACAAACGTATCATTTAGCCACAATACATGAGTTACACCGATACAGATAACAGACAGGCGACATATCGTGCCCACCGCTCGAGCTAACGAATGCCAAAAAAACAGACAAATCGACCAACATACTTGTCAGCTACAGTTGAAGTCGAGTCTTTTAAAAAAACTTTCAACCCCAAATCCGATAAAACCCGGAAAACTCGCCAAAACCACCAGATTGGGCTTTCTTAAACCCGAGTTTTATTTGTGTGTCCGTGTTTATTGTGCAGCGTGGTATTTCGTCTGTTTCACTGCAACCCTGGTGCTGACCTACATATCCCAGCTGTCTCTGCGACGCTGGCCCGAGCAGCATCAGCATCATCATGACAGTAATGAGTCATTGTCATCAGCTGATGAGTCACGTGATCAACACGCTTATACAGGTACATACAGGTGTACAGAATATCAGGAAATATTGGTAAAGGTAAGTCATCCATAGGCCTGGTTCTATAGGAAATCAATAGTAACCATGTCGCTATCTGCAGCGGTTTAACCGCAATTTTCAACACAAAATTGTTGCCGTTGATTGTAGCGTTTGATATCAACGTGAACATAGCGTAGGAAATCGCATTCTCTCCGCGACCAGAAGTTGGACGTTGGCCATAGGACAGGCGGTACGGTAGGTCTTTCCTAGCAACGGCTGGGCTTCTTGTTTTTTATCAGAATTCTGTCACAGATCTGCTTTTCCAGATTTCTAAGATACTATACACTGCAGTCTTTAGAATGAATGTCGTTGCTTGTTTTCTGGGTGTAAAATTTTATTTAACTCGCTGGGTGCAGGTTTGCAATTGTTACTGCAGAAATTTTAAGAGGGCGGGAGACACATTTGTGGCGCCGTGTACATTTTACTGATGCATATATTGGCTGTTTGTAATTTGCAGGAGAAAACAAAATAGACACTAAAAGTGACGTATATGATGAAGATGATGATGACGACGATGAAAACGACAGGAACAACGACAACGAAGACATCAACTCCAACAACTACGACAACGCCCAAGACAACAAGGACAAAAACGATAACGGCAACGAAAACAACGATGACGCCCACGACTACAACTCCAACAACGACAACGACAATGCCCAATTCAACGACAACGAAGACAACGGCGACAACGACAACGGCGATAAAGACAACGACAACGCCCACGGCAACGACTACAACGAAAACAACGGCGACAACGACAACGACTACAACAACGACGACTCGGGACGAGATAGTCGACCACATGATGAGACGTTTTCGTCTGATCCAAGAACGTTCTCAGCTGATGATGACTCGATTAGCGACAGTCAACCACACACACGCCAGGTTTGAAGCTCAGTCATTCAACCAGTGGCGTAAGACAAAGGCGGCAAGTAGCTCAGCCCTTTTCAATAGAAATTCGAACCATTCGCTCAAAAAGCTGCTTCATAAAGGTGCCGATTTTGATTTCCAAAAGCTCCAAAACTCACCTATACGAGCGCATTTATTTTCAAAACTGATACCCTGGACTTCCGCTAAACGCGGGAGAAGAGGAAAAGAGAGATAAGGGAACGGGGGAAAAGGGACGGTAGAGAAAGAAAGGGGATGTAACGAAGGAGAATAAAAAAGAAAAGAAGATAAAAAAGGGGAGGTAGGGGAGGCCCTTAGTTCAGATTTCTGGCTACGTCACTGCAGTCAACCATGTTTATGTCAAACAACTTTAGGTCCATATGTCAGACAAACAGATAGTAAAACAGGAACAAGAAAGAACAGGAAACCAAAAGTACTGTACAATTGCACAGATGCACTACGCCGCTGGAGCGGCTGGATACTTTAATAACTGCAGGAAATTCACGAGAAAATGACTGATGAACAAACCCGCGTGACACAGTTTATGTAGCTACACTACCTGGTAAAACTCGACTGGAAACAGATCGTCTAAAATCACATAAAAATATGTGAATTTTTATTGTAATTTCACCATTACATAGGAAGCATGTAGTCACATTGCACCCAGTTATTTAACTTACACTGTAGCTCCACTCAATTTTTGGTGTATGTTTGTTTGTGATTTCGCTATTAAATTCCGATCGATTGATTGACAGGAAGAGACCGGCCAACAAGATGGCAACGACCAAGATGGCGGCGACGAGGACGACACCGAGCACCGGAAGTCACGTGACGACAGCCGTTGCCATGGCAGTCACGTGACCGATGATGATGATGACGTCACGGATTACAGCGACAGCGACCAGCTACAAAAATTTGATGATGCTGATGACGATGATGATATGAATGATATGAGTGATATTAATTCTTATGGGGAAGAAAATCGTGAAAATCGTGACACAGAGAACGAAAAAGAAAGAGAAGAAGCGAAAAATCAACGAAGACAACAACGCCGCAGAAGTGTTCCAGAAGATGAAGAACTCGACGACAAGGAAGAAAATGAAAACCCAGAAAATGAAGAAATAGAAGAAAAGAAGAGAAAGCGACAAATAAGGAGGCGTAGAAAACGACGACGAAAACAACTAAAACAACAACAACAACAACAACAACAACAACAGAGTGACAAACAGACAGACGGAGCAGCAAATACTGCTACAGATACTACAACAGACAGAACTGTTGTTACTACGACAAAAAGTGCGGCTGAAATAGCAGCAGACTCAACACTGGATACAGGAGAAACGGGAGAGGTAAATAGAGCAGGGGAAAGGGGGATTTATCTAACGGAAACCTCTAGAAAAGGACAAACAGACGATACTATTACAAATACTACTACAAACAAAACTGTTGTTACTACAACAGAGAGAGCAATCGACACAGCAATAGCATTGAGTACAGATGGAACAGGAGAGGAAAATAAAGCAGGGGAAAGAGGAACAGAAAGCTCTGGAATAGGGCATACAGTAACGGACTTCGCAGTGGATACAGGAGCCTCGGGAGAAGCAGAAAATATAGCAACAGTTAGTCTGCTAGACATAACAGCAAACAGCTGCAGCATTGCAGATACAAGCCACAGCATCTGCGAACTAGCGAGCATTTTGAACCTGACGTCTGATGATAGTGCGCACAACGACACATCGACGACGTCGAGTGAAGACTTTTTGTCATCATTTCTCAGTGACTCCACTTGAGTTTTAGCGGCGTCTTAGGTTTAAAAAAGTTCCGAAGAGGGCAGTAGATTGCAACTTTCTGATAGATGTCTAAAAATTTCCGACGGAGAAGATTATTAAGCTAAAAAATTCAATTTTGCCACCTTAATTACTCCGCCTTTCTTCTTTTTGCCAAATAAAAAATTTTCAGCTTCAAATTTTGTACGCATTATTGGAAAAAAATTGCGACAGGATAAAATCTACGGAGAGCAATTATTGCCTCTGCCCCTCCCATTCTGTCCCTCCCACTCCAGTTTTTTAGTCGTCCATTTCCATCGGTTTTTTTCTCCCAAAATATCAACAACGATACAGAGGTTTAGTCGGATGAAGAAGGCTTGTTGTAAGATTTTTACGCGCGAGAGCTAGCATAGCGCGTATTAGCTTTGGTAATACTGTCTTGGTGTCTTCTTGTCTGTCTTGGTGTCTGTCACAACCCGGCACCGATCGTAGCCCAGGTGAGATAGACTTCTGGTTTTCACCATATGTTTTTAGTGTATTTTATTGTGTGCTGCTGCCTTTTGGCGTAACAAACGATGATGATGATAGCTAGGTGTCTTTAGTATTTTGTGACAAAATTTTATGCCACTGGGTGAAGGGGGTCCCCACGAACGAGGAGAAAGAAGGGCACTCCCCTTAAAAAAGCGTTATTCTACCGCTGTTGGCTCGTGTAACGTGAAAATGGTTGCAGATAGGCACAGACATGCTGCTTATCATAACAAGCACTGGCGTCGAGCTTCTTAGAAATGTCAACATCGATGACCTTGAACTCCCAAAATAGGGGGTTTTAGTGAATTTTTTTCGCGATTTTGGACTGCGACATGCATTTCAAAAGTGAATTGCGCCAAAATGGCGATAGATGAAGACAACCTGCGTATGAAATTTTCAGCATTGAACATAGATTTTAGCAATCCAAGTCCGGACCCTATAGGTTCAAGGGGGTCTGCGCACGTGGGTATCAAAGAAGGGTTTCCCTCTAAAAAGTGGTTATTTATCCGCTGCTGGCTTTTCTAACGTGAAAATGGTTGCAGATAGGCACAAACATGCTGCTTAACATAACAAGCACTGGCGACGGGCGTCTTAGGATTGTCAACATTGATGACCTTGATTGACCTTGAACCCTAAAAATAAGAGGTTTTAGTGATTTTTTGGTAATTTTTGGCTGCAAAAGAGTGAATTGCGAAGAAATGGATAGAAAAAGACCAAAATTACCTGCGAACAGTAACTGCTATAGGCTCTCGCGCGTCTCATGAGCATTAGCTCAGCTTTCTTGTTTACACAATTGCGGTGCGATTTCAGACATTTTGGCAGCGAAGCTGTGGATCCGCGATTGTTTTTCCCATTTTGTGTAAAAACGCTTTAGCCTACATTTTCTTGCTCGGCGCCCAGAGGGAGAGAGGGGTTGCCCGTGCCCCCTAGCTCCCTCTCTGTAAAACACACCATTAGTTATGTGAAGGTATTTTGGCCGGAAGTTGAACGGCCCTTAATAGTGCTCTGTGGTTTAGATAGGCCTAAGTTTAAAAGTATCGATTCATGGCACTGTAGTATAGGCCTATGTTTATGCTATTCTATTAACGCATAGATAGACTGTGATAGACTATGCTGCTTCGACTGTTTATATACAGTAGGCCTATTTCATTGTTGTTATTATTCGCGATTATCTGCTTTAAGCGTTAGGCCTAATTATTTCTGCAATTTTACAGAAAATTGCGACCACACCGTCAAAAACGTCGCAGCAAAAACAAAAATTGTGTGAATCTTCTGCGGTGTGCCAATTTTTGGCTCCAAAGGACGTTTGGTCAGGGGATGACCGCATAAGATGTCGACACTAGACCGCAAATTGTTCCTACTGTAGTTTTGTATTTATCTTCTTCTTCTTTTTCTTGTCTCGTGGTTCAGGAACCGTAGGGGCCAGGTATGAAAGTTCTCCACTTCACACGATCCTGTGCGTGGTGTGACGCCTCTTGTAGTGTGACGTCATGTTGCACCACTTCAGTATATCGTCAACCGAGCGCTTCCTTCCTTGGTCGTCCCTGGTAGTTGTCACCTTCCGCCATCCCGAACAGCACTTTCTTTAACAGTCTGTTGTCCGGCATGCGGCAAACGTGACCAAACGGCTCTAGGTGGCGACGTCTGATTCTGTCCACAATGGTGTATTGGCGACTGAGTTGGCTTCTGATGGATTCATTTGTCTGGAAGTCCTGCCACCTGACACGGAGCAGTCTTCGATAACAACGCATCTCGAACGCTGCCAATGCCTTTTCATCTGATTTTTTTCAAAGTCCATGCATCCGCCGCATACAGTAGTATTGAAAAGACACCTGCATCCAGTAGCTGAATTTTCTGTTCAATGGTAATGTTGTGGTCGTTCCAGATCACATTCAAGTCTGAGTATGCTCCTGTCGCCTTTGATCTCTACTGAACGATGATTATCCCAGGTCAGTGTATTTGTACTGAGTTTTAATTACGCATGTAGATAATAGTCGTAATGCAAACCGGTTGTACTGCATCGACTCTGTAGCTAGTTTTACTAGTCCATATATTTGTTAGCAGTGTTTGAATTGCCGGGGAAGAGTTGGGGGGGGGGGTTGAACCCCCCCAACTATTTTCTCAACCGTCCTAACACGCTGTCAAATTATGTACAGGGTGGTCTGGCTGAGTCAGCTATATACTATGTACGATTTACGTCACAAATTTCGTTCACTCCGACCGTCGAAAAGTTCAACCCCCAGCTAATTTTTCACAATTCAAACACTGTCTGTTAGTAGGGATTTACATCCCACTTTTGCAGCAGTCGATGTTTATTCACATTTTGTACATTTTTACGTCAAGCCCCTATTTATCTGCTATAACACGTCACACTTCTAGCCGATTTTTGCAGCAAATAAACTGGTGATAAATTTACAAAGCACGCTTGTACTGTTTAACTGTAGTTTGCAACGGCGCAAGCTCTATACTTAATAGATAGAACAGGTTAGTGTGCTTCTATGCGGTTACACTTGCTAGCTATAAAAAGACCGACAAGCATAAGGGACGACAGAAGGGGGGGCAGCTGCCTTGCCCCGGCACCTCCAGAAAAAATTTGGATGGTGATAAAGTGCCCTATAGTAACCTACACACGCCAAGGTGTGACTTATTAAACGTCATTTTTGCAAGAAAACAGAGATATCTGTGAAATGTTTGCGTTTCCAAATATTAAAAAAACAGGCAAATTTGCGGCTTCCATATTGCACATCCAAAAGCTACGTGTTTCAGCTTAAGGGGGGGGGCTCGGCCGCGGGGCTTCGCTACATCTTTGTGATGCACACAACAACTGAATAAGGTAGACATTTGGCCGGCACACAAAAATATTATTGCCCCCTGTGCCCTGGCCCTTGCCCCCTCAGCTTCAGATTCCTAGCACCGCCCATCCCGACAAGTGACGTCGTTGCCTTCAGCAGGGTATACTGTTCTCCATACAAATTCTTTAGGTCCACACATGAAGTTAGTGTTGGCCCTAATAACCCTCGTTTGCCTATAAATTTGTAAAAAACAGTTATGGACAATTGTGACATTATTGTGAGAAAGACTGGTTGACTAAAACCATAACCATATTTTTTTTCTTGTATCACCATGTTTGATACAAAATGTCCTATTCCATCAAGTCAACAATATCATTATACAATGAAAGATTTGACTGAATGTTCTGTTGTGAAGCAGACAAATGCAACGGAAATGACAGACCTAGTGAACTACTGTAAAAAACACGAACGTCTGTAACATTCTATTACTGATAATTATGATATCACTCATACAACATCACGTTTTATAAAACACAATGTAATATTTACAACATCGTAAAATAAATCACAAAATAATTTTCTGATGAGATTGTATTGCATCTCCAAAACAGTTAACCCTATATATGCACCATATTTCATTTATATTAGTGGCATATATTACACACCATGTCCAAAATAACATCCGGGACACTTTCGATTGTAACTTGAAGAAGGATTAACAGATTTTAACAATTTTTGACACCAATATTTCTGACATAACTGGCGATCAAATGACTTGTCCAATTTTCTACCACACCTATTGTCTGCTTCTGCACTACCTGGGGGAACAACACCAATGAAATATTGCATTTTTATCCTACTTTGCCTGTTTGGGTTTTCCCAGGTAGTGCAGAAGCAGACATTGGGTGAAGAGGAATACTGAATAGTCATTTAATGGCCAGTTGTGCCAAAAATATTTGTACTAAAAATTATTACAAATAGATATCCCTTCTTCAAGTGACAATTGATAATGTTCGGGATGGTGTACATAATTAGCAACAGCTGAGAAACGGTGATTAAAAACAATAATTAAAACATGTATGCTACTGCAATGCAACCGTAAACACTAACAATCAACAGCACCGAAGCAGCAACAAAGAACATGATTTTGTCAGTATACATGTATCAGTGAAAGAAAGATAAGATCAACTGCCATTAAAGCCATGGTTACACAGAATGCACAAAATCCCCCAAAAGCATCATTTCACTCATTAATCATGCACATGTAGAATGGCTTATAATAGTAATTTGAACACACTTTGTGAATTAGTTAGTTAATATAATTAACTAAAACTTTTTCTCTGACTGTCTACAGTACAGGGTGGGCCAATAAAAAACGCAGCACTTTACTTCTGTTTATATTTTCACCAATTATTGACCGATTTTCAAAATTCTTTCAATGACACACTCTGCTGACAATTTGCAATAATGTGATTATTGTATTTCCCACCACAACATAAATGTCTCTACAATACCTTATGAAATATAAATAAAATATGAGTGTATTACAATAATAACAAACAAGCATTTTGGAAAATTGAAAAAAACACTTCATATCAACATTGAAGTGAATGATCCATATGACACTAGACTGTGTGGGTCTAGCACAGTCTAGTGTCATACGGCTCATTCACCGCAATGTTGGTCTTAAGTGTTTTTTCATTTATCTAATTTTTTGTTACTGTGGTTAGTTTTTACTTACATTTATATTTAACAAGGTAGTGTAGAGATGCATTTATGGCATGGTGGGATATATAATAATCACATTACTGCAAATTGTCCACAGAGTGTGCTGATGAAAGAATTTTGAAAATCAGTCAATAATTGGCAAAGATATGGACAAAAGCAAAATGCCACGTTTTTTATGGCCCACGGTGTATAGACATAATCAGTGAGCATTGCCGCTTGTGACGTGATGAATAATTCATTATTGTTATGATATCACACCATATAGACACAAACACACAAAATGACAAATCAGGAAGTGAATACTTAATCTCCTCCATTCAAAGTGTTCACTTTGTGGAGGAAGAAAATGATATCTAAACATATCCAACAAGAAAAGCTGCATAAGAATTAATCAAGATATACGAACCTGATCGCCATTTACCAAGGATCAGAGCAAAAAACTTCAACAGTTTACAAAGCTATGTAAGGGCGATATGAGTCATAACTCAAAAACAGCAAAAATGGTATTGGGGCGATATTATCGCGTGTTGAATTCCAGACTGGCCCTTACAAGACTAGCCATTCTAAATACTTGAAATAAAAATACAAAGACAGAAGTCACAAGCCGAAACAATGTAGTACACCAGTCCATGCTGACACCCCGTAAAAATAGGGGAGTAGATGCAAACAGTGTGCAATTATCTTTTACGAGGACCGAGTTATACCGCTTTGAACTCCATTGGCTGTAATGCTAAATTTTGCAACTTTTGAATGGTTGCTGTGGCAACAGGGGTCGTTAGGGGGTACATTTAAATGATACTGTTAGATTGCCCGACCCCAAAAATAGGGGGTAGGTGCAAGTTATACCGCTTTAAAGTCCCCATAGGCTGTAATGCAAATTTTTAAAAATTGGGGCATAAAAAAGGTAAATTTTAAAAATTTTAATCGAAAACATACAAGGAATGTGTCTGGCGTGAGGACGCTTCGTTTGAGCCATTAGCGGCATCGGTCAGTTCCACGGGTTGGTCTGTAGCCGTGCGCAAGAAAAAAAGAGAAAAAATAGATGCCTAAGGTGAATTTCGCGCATGCGCAGCCACGCCTCCTTTGAACCGATTGTAATCAAATTTTGCATGTGGGGTCGGGTGAGTGATATGATCACCGATGCCAAGTTTTATGGAAATCGGTTAAGGGGTTTCAGAGTTATAGGACCCCACCCTCCAAAACGCCATTTCCTATACTTAACGTTCATCGCCCTTACAACAGTGTCAGCACTACCGTGCCACACTATGGGTTCAAGCCCAAGGCCAAAGCAATCTTCGAGGCCAACAACATGATTTTTTTGGTCCACAAGGATCCCATCCCTGCCATTTACACTTCACATTGCTATTATGCTATTATATATAAAAAAAACTGCAATTCATTTAATTTTGTATAAGCGCTGATGTAAAACTGCAAAAATCAAAAAGTATAAGCACGAACTAATGTATTAGCTTAGACATTTAATCTGTTCTCAGTAGCCAGATATAAATGTCTAAGCTAATGCATAATGTTCGT
>Ga0209671_1009046_pt1 | contig 10428 bp, 6 predicted proteins | sample WorMetHERISLAND2_2_FD_187401 | JGI IMG/M metagenome (GOLD analysis project Ga0209671, IMG submission 187401) | Marine gutless worms symbiont microbial communities from Max Planck institute for Marine Microbiology, Germany - Olavius geniculatus... | ecosystem: Host-associated > Annelida >... | reverse complement strand
CGATCGCATATTCGCATATAACCAGCATCCCTAACAGGGTGGGCCCAAAAATGGCACCATTATTTGTATACTTCATAACTTCACCAAATAGTAACCGATTTTCAAAATTCCTTCACTGTCAGAATCAGGAGACAATTTGCACTAAAACTCTCACTATAGATCCCACTACACCCTAAGTGTGTCACTACATTACCTTGCGAAATGTCATTGTCTTAAGAATAACAATTAAAAAAAGACGACTTTTGTAACAAATTTAAAAAAAAAATTAACAATAGACACAACGCGCTTGTTTTCTCAGTCACTGTCTAAAAATCACATCTTTACAGTTTTCACATTAAATTTTCAATGTGTCCGCCTTGCTGCTGGACGACGCATCGAAGCCGGCGACGCTACTGACCAATGACGCGATCAACCAAACGCTGCGGCACTTTGCCCCACTCAGCGACAACGGCTTTCTTTAGCTGGTTGACTGTCGTGAATCGTCAACATTGACAGGTCAATCTGATGAATGGCATCCCGAACAGCGTAACTGACCGGATTTAAGTCTGGGTTGTTTGGGGACCACATGCCAGGCTCGATCAACGTCGATCACGCAACCAATCAGTGGCGTCGTCGGTTTGAGTGCGTTATCTGACATTTCACGAGGTATTGTAGCGACACACTTGAGGTGTGGTCGGATCTGTAGTGACAGTTTCATTACAAATTGTCCCTTGATTCGGACAGTAAAAGAATTTGGAAAATCGGTTAATATTTGGTGAAGTTATGAAGCGTACAATAAATGGCGCCATTTTTTAACCCACCCTGTATATCTTGTCCTTCAATTTCATGTCCGTCAATTTTACGCCTGGACACTTGGTCCGTCAATTTCACGTCCGTCAAATTCATTTCCGACATTTTCCGTCAACCTGTTTGCAAATGTATCAGATGACGGATAAAAAAATGCTGTGACGTTAATGAATTTTACTGGTTACTTTTTAATTATAAATTCATTTATAACGTCGTCTGTAGTTGCCAAACAGCAACCGTCGTCGTAATCCGTCACCATTTCGGTTTCTAATCATCGATCCGGTTCACTTTTTTATGGGAGCTAATGCCGGTATCGCCTCATCCCCATCCCGGGCAAGGGATTGCAGCAGCTGCAGGTGTAGCGAAGCGGATAGGGGGCCTACTCTTCCAAAGACGCGGAGGAAGTGCATTAGCACAGTGCGCCATTAGAGCTAATTCATCGCATTCTGATTAACAAAACTTCCTTGCCGTCTGCAAAACGGATTCGACAGCAAAACGTCTAAACGTACAGGGTAAAATTAGAACAGAAATTCGCCGAACTAGCTAAGAGTAATCTAACTAGAAACAAAAAATTTGAGCTAAAGCTCACGAGACGCGCGAAAGCCTATAGCAGTTCCGGTTCAGTAGTTTAGCTGAAAATTGGGGTGTTCACGCTAAGTTAATATACAAATACCAAATTCTCTATCGGGATCACATAACAATAGTAGCGTGGCGCCACCTTGTGAATGATATAGATTTGTGTCGCAGCCCGAAATCGCCAGAAAATTTATAAAACGCCCTATTTTGGCGTTCAAGGTCATTCAAGATCATTGAATTCGGCGCCAATCGAGAACCAGTGTACGACTTCCTATTAGTGATTAGTAATAACCTAGACCCTATCTCGCACCGTTACTGAGATACAGCGACTTATTGGCCAAAAATCGCAAATTTTGGCCACCCCCCTCTCATTTAGAGCCCTCGTTCGAGGTGACCCCTTCGAATTCATCCAATAGCTTTACCGTTCCTGAAACTAGAGTTTTCCAAGCAGCCCACCGTGAAAATTTGGTGATCCCAGCTTGCACCGTTTTTGACTGATCCACCCATGTGACAGAGAGACAGAAGGACAGGCAGAATTGCGATGGCTAAGACACGATGAAAGCAGGAGCTGCTTTCGCGCGTAAAAAATAGCAACAGAAAAAAATTACAGTTAGGCTTTACGTTAATTCGTTATCACACAATCGACAAGACCTACCGAGGCTACAAGTGTAAAGGGGCTAACAATAGGCTTATTTTACGCGTATAATATCCGCATACCAAGTAGTTTGTTTTCAACGCTCCAAAACACCGAAATACGATTAAATCTAGCGCGTTATTGACGTTGCCACATGCAGAATAATACCTGAAAACGTTATGCATAACATTTTGCAAATGTATTTTATTTTACATTTACGTACATATACACGACTGGCGGTGAAATGGATTATTATAAACTTAAACTGGATGCCAAAAATGTACTTACCGAGTCCCTCGGGCAGGTACTCGAGATGATTCTGTGAGAGAATAAAATCAGTCAGCTGAGTAAGGCCTGCGATTTCTTCGGGTAATTGTTCCAGTTTGTTCTCGGACACATCCAGCTGAGTCAAGTTCTTCAGGTTACCCAGCGCCTTCACATTAACCACAACGCATTTTATCTATTTATGTACTTTACTAACGCAGCATCTCGTTATTACTTTGACGGTGTGACAGTGTTAAAATTTGCGCATTCTGAGAGCTCAAAAAGATCGCCAATTACGGAGCCAGTGGTAGGCCTATTCTAGTTTAATGTTTCTCTATGGACTTGTTTCTGCTTTTGACGATGTGTGCTTCTAAGAATTCTATACATGGGCTTCGTGTCTGCCGCTGATAAAATTAATAAAATAAACAGAAAAGCTACCGGCGGTAATTCGGAGATCTCGTTACAGTCAAGCCACAACTCTTCTAGGCTCGGCAACGAACCGACGGTGTCCGGCTGCAACAACATAAAAGCAGATAAATGAATGAATGAATGAATAAATAAACTAAATCTTACTAGTCAACAAAAACGCGTCACAGTCAACAATGACAATGCTGACAGAATATCAAAAAGGTATAATATCACGTGACTAAAAATTCCCTTATTAATGCAGTGATACAATTGACACAAAAAACGTAAACCTACGTTACCTACGTAAAGCTGTCCTGATCCGTAAGGCCAGAGGATAGCGTTGATCTATGTTTCATTAGCCCTTAGCCAAACACCACTGCCACACCAGTTTACACTGCGAGACCACGGATACGGGGCTAGTGCATTGCGCGGTGTGTGGCTCGGTAGTCTAACGGTAAGGTGTCGGACTTGTAATCCTGAGGTAACTCAGAGGCGCAGGTTCGACTCCGCATCGGTACACTGCCGGGTAACGACCTTAGGCAAGTTGTTCACACACATGTGCCTCTGTCACCAAGCAGTATAATTTGGTACCGGCTTCACCGCTGGGACGTAAACAGGCACACTGACCCCGTATCCGTGGTCTCGCAGTGTAAAAACTGGTGTCTGGCCGAGGGCCTTAGGAAACGGAGATCAGCGCCGCCCTATGGGCCGTAAGGCTCGGGAAGGACTTTACGTTTTTTTTTATTTTACGCATTTGCGCGGTGTGTTTGTTTACGCCCTAGCTGTCACTGGCACTCACTGCGCCTACACACGGCGGGATAGCCAGGCTGAGTTGACATAGGTAGCCTACTGGTCAGATACCGAGATAGTTTTCTGTCTGCTGACGGCAGGTCGCCCATCCAAGTACTAACCCTGCCCGGCGTCGAGTAAATTCGCTGACCATACTCAACGCATAAGCCACTACATAAAGTCACCACCCACTGAGAAGAAGCTGGTTGAAAACGAGATGATATTGAATCGACGAATCTTAAAGCCTAGATGAACCGAGATAATGATGAGTACAACTACTGAAACATCTGAAACCAACCAGCTCGTCAATGAGGTTACTGCCCAGATCCAGTGTCTTGAGCTTGACGAGACACGACAGCGACGCCGGTAAATATTTGATGAGGTTCTCGCGTAGCTCCAGAGACTCGAGGTTGGACAAGCTACAGACATACGCGTACAAAGCGCCTCGTACAGCAAACGAACTTCACTACTGGGCGAAATCGCTCAAACGCAAGCGTATAGCTACACATTTATGCCCAGCGTGGACCAACTGTCGTTTGTCGCATTCGTTTATCTTGCTTAAATCGTTTGACGAATTTCGATGCCATTTGGCAGATACACTTGTGACGTCACTTGTGACGTCGAATGACACATTCTGTTAGACTCGCAGTCGCAGATAAGGGGGATATAGGCAAAATATGCAATTACTGCAAATTGCTGCTATCTGATGCATAGAAACGAGAGAAAAAATTTCCGATAGGTTAAAATTTAAGGAAGAGCAGTTGTCCATGCCTCCCCTGTCATGAGGCTGTCATGACACTTGCGAATTTAGGCTGGAAGTCTACAACTGACCGTAAGCAATGAAAAACTGGCGAGTTTAGCATTCTGACGGTCTATTTCCGGTCTCGAATCAAACGACCGGAAACGGTATGCCTCGTTCCGATACGCTTTTCACTGCGCATGCGCGTGATCGGCTCCTTTTTGTACCTCACATATCGGGCCACTCGCAGCGATGGCGGCAGGCCATTGCGCACGCCTAATTGCCGACTCGAGACAAATGCTCTCTCTATCGTGACGTCATCGACGCTTTAATGACGTCATCAAACCGCGCGTTGCCATTATTTATAGAATGAATGCAGAGAAGAGTCGTTAGCACTCTCGCCGATAACAAGAGTTGCACCGGGTGCTTTATTATTCGATCAACTCGAGCAACTACCCGAGTACTCACGTTACGAATTATAGCTACAATAGCAGCATAGATAACTTAAGATAGAAGAAGAATAATTCGCACACTGCTGCTAATTTTATCCGTTTAAATGTCGTAGTTCGTATACTAGTATTTTACTCTTTGTTCTGACCAACGTGTAGACCTAAGCCTGAAACTGACTGAATCTCATTAAACTAAAATTTTGTTAGCGCACAAAGCCTGTTTATAATAGAATCGAACTAAATTGAACTGAAATGAACTGAACTGGCTATCGAGGGTCACTTAGTTGAACTCATTTGACAGACACACACCGGTCAGCTCGTCCGCATGTTTGCAGTTCTCAACTTCGCTTCGGTTCAGTTCAGATCTGTCGCTTTGCACATCATTTCTTAACACGCTTGTCAGACCCAAAGTGAGTTGTGACCCAGTAGATCGGACCCGACCCGACTCGCTCCGACCCACGGATGGACTCGACCTTTCTGCGTGCGTGGCATTTAGCGTAGCGTAAGACCTACTGGGACGCAGTTGATAGAATTCTACATAGAACAAGAAACAAGCCGGCCGTATACAATGCCACTCCGTTCTCTGGACGTAGGCACGTCACACTCCAATTTTGAGTGTGTTCCCCTTTCACTAGATCGCTGACGTTATGCACACAAAGCCTAAAGATAGGTAGCTAACAACTCGTGTAATAACTTTTAAGGTAGCCCAATGTATATGACCATCGTACCTCAAAATTACACCTGACCAATGGACAGACGGACGACAGACGAACAGCACACGATGTCATTACTTGCGCATCATGCTACTGCATGCATGGCGCGGGTAAAAACTAAACAGCGATGTTCCGATTTTTACGATTTTTTTGTGAGTCTGGCGTGTACATAATTGTACATGTATAGTGCAGTGGTCCAGTGAATTCACAAGGCGACTGTCATCTTGAAGTCTAGATAATTACTCTCTCGTACTGGCCGCAATGGCTCTCTTCTCGTTCAGTCGTCTAGCGCACTCTAGCACGCAACTCTGTAGTCTAATGGCGCTCGTACATGTCCAACCAAATAGCATAAAATAAAACAAAGCCAGTGAAAGCGGTCGCCGTCGATTCCGTTTGATTATTGATTGAGCAGAAAGTGGCGCTTCAAAGTTGCGTAAAATTGTATTTTATCGTAGATGTTTAAAAATACAAAGTAGCCTCTATAGTAGTAGCTACTATTTCAACAAACTATTTTTATTACTGCTGCATTAAATCAGACAAAAACGAAAAGTTTCGTGGAGCCACGCGTAACCGCGTTTCGTCTTACGCAATTATTCACCTCTGGCGCAGAGCGCAAATATTCGCTGCGATCAATCAGTTGCATTTTGTGGCGCAGTTTCTCGGCGCATGCGGCAAAAAGATGCACGTCCGTCACAGCAACAATGCTCTAGTGTGTAATGTATCTCGGATATATGCTTCCAAGTCTCGCGGGTGCTGTATCCAAAGTCTTCTTATCGCCTTACACCCAGTAATAGACTGCTCTGTGTGTGCGTGTCTGTCTGTCTGTCTGTCTGTTTGCCTCTCTGCCCGTCTTCCTCTGTCTTTCTCTGCATTATTCTGTGCGCTTATATTTTCACCAGCGAAAACGAGATTTAGACAAGCAATAAGTGACTGGCCTTTTATGCACGAGAAGTTTGAACTAAACATGTATAATGTCGCTTTCTGCTGCGCCATATCATTCTTTCCCAAGCTGACTTCTGCTAACTGCTGAGAGTACTTTTCCATTTTACATTCCTGCCGCCTAACCAACAAAGCTAGAAATAAAACTGAAACCAAAGCAAAAACTCGATCGTCAAATACTGTCCGCAAGTAGCCACATCATCATACACAGATAAACTTTGACCTTTGAGCCTTAAACTTCAACAGGTTTCTAGAGGTTGTCGAGTTACATGTTCGTGCAAACTTTCATCAGTGCAGCGGTTCTTGAGTTATCGTTGTAGCAGAGAAACACAGAAACAAAAAAAAACTTTGAGACGACGCCGAAACAATACTATCGTCGCTCCCGCGGACAGTAATAAACAAGCATAGTTAGACTATTGATACAGCTACCGAACAAATATCCTGTGCAAACTAGCATAGGTTTTAACTGTGAAGCATATCACAGTACGGCAACATCGCCGATGCTTCAGCGTAAGCATTAAGCCAGGTTTGAATGGGGAAAGTTGACAGAATTTAAATGTACGTTAATTAATATCTACTAATACCTATTAATACACTCGCTTGTCACTTAGAGAGTTCTGATGTTGTTGACTTGGTGTCAGCAGCAGCAGCACACGGATTATCCGGCTAGAAAATCCTTTAAGGAGCTTTTAGTAAACACATGTAGAGTTGCAGACCCCACCTAACCTTAGAGCCGAAAATAGCACCCCGTGCCTGAGGAAAAAGCCGAAATTCGACCCTTCGCAAAACCCTAACCCCTAAACCAATTAAAAAAATGGCACAGTTCACTATGGTCCGCGTTCGTAATATTGACATTTTTTTCAAAAATTAGTCGATGTGCTGTGAAACGGCGGGTAAGCCTATTTATGCATTTTTAATGATTTTCTGGCGTTTTAGCTTAATTGTAACTTCACGGCGCCATTTTGTACACTTTATTATAAAAAGTCACCGTACACAGCCAACAGTCAACTTGGACCTTATGTAAGAGCAGATTAGTTTGAGTTTCGATAAATACAGAATGGCAATGCCACCTGCACATTATCCAGGGCACATGACGAAAGCAAACACGTGCTCCTATGACGTCATTGTTACCGTCACACCTGTCTACACATCCGGGACATATAGCACTAGTCAGGCGTACCAACCCAAGCTGAAAGCTAGTCACAGAACAGAGTGCGCTTGATTTTATAGGCTGCACCAAATCAAATAGCTCTTTTTTCTCCCACCACTGAAACTAAAAAAAATATGTCAGCCTGGTGCAGGCATATTATGCGGCCGTCCAACAGCTAATAAAGAACTCTGAAGCTTATTTTAAACGTCAACTGAAAGTCCAATCACTCTACCGTTACATTGCCTATAGCCTACAGGTAAACGCTGCATCTGATGTGCTTGGACTATGTCGCAAACACCGACGCGTCATTTTGGAGCAGATTTTTCAACAACCTTGATCTTCGAGCTTTTCGGCTGAAAACTGGCATACCTGTTACTAATGTGCGGTTACTGGTAGTTTTGCGCCTTTTTTGCTTTCGAGTTAAAGACTCGCACGGATCAGACAGACGGACGAACGACGTTACAAGCAGTACTCGTAAGTATTGTGATTCCTTTGTGCAAATCGTATGAGAATCTGTTTCAGTTGTGTTACAGTTTGATCGCACACGCAAGCGCTGCTAGAAGACGAAGGACGACACGTGGGTGTTTGCCAATCAACAATGACAGCCTAGTAATGTACGCGTGCTGCTTCTGCTGCTGCTGCTGCTGTTGCGGAGATAGCGCGTTTATAGCAGTAAACATAGAATGACGTCCAAGGAAATTAGCAGCATCTATCTATCTGTCTGCAGGAACGACCCGCTGTAATAGCTATGGTCCACTTTACTTCACAATTTTCGTCGGTATTCCATGCGCCGACCAGCGGAGGATGGCCAGGCTGAGTTAACTTGAACGGGCACTAGTGGAGGCACGTCTTGAAAAATGCTATAATACGGCTACGCAGTGTCAAAAAATACCATGGCTAAATCCATTAGTGGCCATAAACGCCTAAAAGTGCCACGTGACGGCCATAGCTGAAATGGCCAGACCACTAGCGCCGCGCCCAGCTGGTTACATAATCAGACGGTTTGTCGTCACTCACGCATCCGTGGCGGTTAGCGCGGTTACCATCTGGGTACTAACCGGGCTCGCCGTGCAGTAACGCGACGTCATTGATCGCGACTGCAGTGCTTTAGTGAGAGGCCACCGCACCAGCTACTGCTGCTGCTGGCGCCGCTGTGTTAGTTATTCTGCGCGGCGTCTGCACGCGGCTATTTATCTGCTGACATTGCGCGGATTCACCGACTGCCGCCTGACGACGGAGCGACGCACGCCGGTTGCTTCAGTCACTGTGACTGTGAATAGCTGCTAACGAGAACCCAGACTTACAGCAGCACAGGACACGATATAGCTCGGCATGCATAAATTTCAAGCATTCGACCATCACTACAACTTTCAGAGCAGCCGATGCATAGCAAATAAGGTTGCGCAAAGTATTCGGCAACTTAAGTTAGACCCAAACTTCACTTGTTTCGATTCATCGTGGATTTGTAAAATCGAAGGCCTACAACAACTCCACAGCATTCCCAACATGTCCAGCTAATGCACAACAAATCGAAGTAGTGGTGTGAGGGCTTTAATCGATTCCGCAACACGCGATGAATTTTTATCAGAGTATTTAGTGCATAATAAAAGGCATCTACAATTTAATTCTAAATTGCAAGTTTGTGCACTGAATCCACTGATGACTTGGTAATTATTCTCCTAGTCCAGAAACATTATACACCGCTGGTCGAAAAAAGCAAGCGCCATATACATTCACGTTCACATCTACGCCAAAATTCTTTCACTGAAACACTCAGCACAAAAGTTGAGGATCAGACCATATCTTACAAATGTCGCTTCACGCTACACTACTTTGCAAAACAAACATTCAGTTTGAAAAAAAATTGCACCAACCGAAAGCACAACGAAACAAGCGTCCACACAATCGAGAACATGACTGAATACAGTACAGACAAGACGCATGCACGACTATAAGTAGACTTGTCTATGTCACCATATCCATTACTGTCGCTTCATCTACTAAATGTACAGAGATACTTTGTAGTGCAAAAAATCTAAATATACACGTTGATATACTTATATACGAAGTGTGTATCGGGTTTGATCGTAAATTTCTATAATGAAATCCACACCGATCGACAAATAAATGGCTCTAAATTAATCTACAGCTCACCAACGAAAGTCAATCACCGCACGGTAACGCTTCGATACAGCTGAAAATAACTTCACCGGCTTGCACGCAGTGATAAGGGCTATATAAAGATCGGTAGCCTAAGTAGTTTTTCACCGTGCATGCGGACGGATATACCTGTTCCGGGGAGGTCTAAATATAGCAGTTCGTCGAGTCCGTTATAAAAATACATCATTTCATCGGCGCACGCAAGCATCTGCAGTGCTCGGGCGCGCGTTTTATACGTCATCGCCAATCAGCTGGCGCGGTTATTGCATTACGCGCCAACCAGTTCGCTTTCATGCCGGCCAACGTGGCGCACGGGCGCCCGCTGATTTTATTACGCTTCCGAGATTAAATTTAAGCGAACCCGCGACGTTTTTTTTTTATCACGATCGTAGCTTTATGCACGACGTTTTCGGCTGTCGTACATGCCTGTAAAGCGGAAAGAACGCTAGTCGCTTGCATACCCGCGCTATGCAGAAAACTTTTGTTTTTGCTTAGGTCATAGATGTAAAAACGTTGCAAGAAATATAAAAAAAACGTTAAAAAACGTAAAAAAACGTGGCAGGAATAAAAAAACGTTTAAAAACGTTGAATAAAAAACGTTGGCCAAAATTTGTTCAACCTCTTGCCTAATGCCTAATGCTGTAAGTGCAGTATACCTTAACTATAGTTTAGATAGAAATAACTTTATTTAATTTCAATTCAAGCTTGTGGTCATAAGACCATAGCATTAATTAAACTAACCAAATATACTAGTTAAAAAACTTCTATTTAGCATATTTTGGACTAACTAAATAAAATACATCATTATGATCTATTATTTC
>Ga0209671_1009044_pt1 | contig 10428 bp, 5 predicted proteins | sample WorMetHERISLAND2_2_FD_187401 | JGI IMG/M metagenome (GOLD analysis project Ga0209671, IMG submission 187401) | Marine gutless worms symbiont microbial communities from Max Planck institute for Marine Microbiology, Germany - Olavius geniculatus... | ecosystem: Host-associated > Annelida >... | reverse complement strand
ATTGTATATAATGTTGTTTTTACATTAGCTTAATAGCCTTGATCTTAACAAGTATTTTAACTTTGCTTTTAATACATATATTGACTGCTTTTAACTAATTTTAACCATGTATGGCACTGAATGGCCTATTTTGTGCTGATGTGCCGTTAAGAAACTACTCACTCACTCTATTTATTGATCTTCATATGTCTAAAATAGTTTGGGAACCAGCAGGAATGGTGGCGCTCTCCTGTGAAAACTTTCACATTTTTTATTAGTAGTGATTTAGTTACTTCACTTGGCGGAGATATGCACTCTCACGAGCGCCTTTTAATTAAGAACTGTGCTCGTAAAACAAGAAGTAAAGATGTTTAAGCTGCTGTCTAAAAGTAATGTGTTGTTTTTTTAAAATTATCTTTGGTATTTATACTTCTGTTATGCTGAATTGTGGCTGATCGTTGTAGGCGTGTAAGGCTAAACTGAATCCACTAGATAACATTCTGTCACGGATATCGGAGCTGTTAGCCAATCCATCTTCAGTTGAACTGACAACGCCTGTTCACCGCTCCAGTGTGAAATTTCGACTAGACAGCAGTGGCAGTCGTTCTCGCATCGTTTCTCCACCAGCCGTCATCAGCAACACTCCATCGGTACGTGCTTCCGAAGATCTGCGGTTCATTTCAACAAAGTCGCTGAACTTGCAGCCAGCTACTCCGCAGTCTGCCATATCAGCTACCATATCTCCTCCACTGAGCAGCAGTCGTTTGCCGGTAGCCAGTACAGCAACAGTCCCGTCACGTGGTAGCAACAAACGTCGAACAGCTCAGGTGCCTTTGAGCAAACCTCAGCGTTACCAGTCCACCGATGCATTTGTAATTACGACACCCGACGTCAATGCTCCTCCCGATGTGATCACATCGATGTCAGCAAGCAGCATACTGACGTCGAGTCGGCGGGCCGATGAGAAATGCATTGATGAAGACTGGCAAAGAATGGTTGCAGCAGCAAGTAGTGACCGGCTCAATTTGGTTTCATTCCATAACAACAATGACACTTCATCTTCCTCCAACTCATCGCAGACTTCGAGCACCATGCCACGTCATTTGACGGCCACTCGCAGAGCAAATAACTCAGGAACGCTTATCTTTACACTGGAGGCCAGTCCTCCGGTAAAAGGGCGGTCCTCCGGTGTTACTCTCAGAAGCATTCAGGATGCTGCCTGCATTACCTCATCTCCCGATTTGTCACCAAAGCCGCTCTCATTCGCTAATCCATTGTATTCGCATGGCACAAATGCCAATGGGTCACAACGAAGTAGAATGGCAGCATCTGGGGTAAAGTCTAGTGTGCCCTCTCATGCATGGTCTAACAATTATGCAAAGTCTGCATCATATCCTCAGCATGCCATAAGAGATGGGGCCAGTAAACGACCACAAGCTTTGCCGTTAACTCCGGCTGTCAGCGTTGGGGTCGGTCGAACTCGGAAGTACCGTGACCGTGATCTGGCAGGCAGCACCGAGTCACTGGACAGTGTCCTTATGTCACGATCAGCTTCAAGACATCACAATCCAGTACTGGAACCATCGCTGAAAGCTTCATCTCGTTTTTCACAGAGTGCTACTCACATTGCGCACCATCCGCCACCGCCTGTGAGGCCACGACGGCCACCACAGGGCAACTTGGAGACTAGTTCTTCTGTAACTTCTGCAAGCAAAACAACTGAAGGCCGGGAGTCTGATTTTGGTGCGCTGAAACGGCTCTGGCAGAGCATTGAACTTCCAACAAGCCCAAGTACTTCAACCGGGTCTGCCAAGAGCTATCAGTCACCAGCCAGACTACCACGTTCTCAAATCCAGCGCCAACAGTCCGGCAAACATCTCCATTCCGCTAGTTTTGATGCTGGATATTTGAACTTTGATTCTGGCCAGTCAGCAAGGAGAGGACACAGTTGCGATAGTTTGCTCACAGGTGACAGCTCGTCAAAGGTTTACCAGCCAAAGGACAGCAGAAACCAATTGGGCCTGTCCGTTGATGTGGAGGACCAGTCTGAGGTATAGCTAATATCCCATCCTCCATTGATATCTAGCACTTTAACTTCTTTTTGTCAGAACTTATAAAGTAAAATGTATCATTGGCCAGTTATGTATTTTTCACTTTTAAAGATATCAAGTTGTCAGAGTTTTATTAGGAATCAATGAGAGCAAATTGATCGGTCATAAATTTTGCTCTCATTATCTTTAAAGAATGATTTGCAAACAGTTTTTCTTCGCACTAAAATTTTTTCATTGGCATGTTCTGTGGACAATTTGTAACGAGGTGATTATTAAATATCCCACCACACCTATCACTACACTACGTTGTGACTCATAAATGTAAGGAAAACCAACAATAATGTGCAAAAAGCATGATGGTAAACATACAAAACACTTCAGACTAAAATTGCGGTGAATGACCTGCATGATGCTACACTACCATTAAAGCATCACTTGACAGGATTAGCCCAACATCAACCACAGCAACAGCAAGCTCGAAGATGGGTTTCTGTCAACAGCTGTAGATGACTTTAACTGTTAACATGTGAACTGTGCATTTCTGGTTTTACTTTTGATGCTCCGGGGCTCTGAGATTTTGTTACTACACACTTCTAGCATTTGGTGTGTGTTTATAATGAGTTTATGTTGTGCTGGCTGCTTCTGTTGCAGCTTGTTCGTCAGTTTGACAACGTTCAGCAGCAGGTCGCCAATGCCCAGGCGCTCATCTCAGACACTGAAACTCGCCTGCTCATGACGTCGTCTTATTCAGCAGCGACGACGACAACGGAAAAGCCGACAAGCGCTCAGCAGCGCAGTCCACCGGGGGTGGGTGCATGCGGTCGTTGGGTTGTGTGGCTATGATGACGTTTAAACTGACCATCAACAACTGCTGTTACTGACAGACCCTCCGGAATATTGCTGGCAGAATTATTCACTCACTAAACTATACGGGCAGTGATCTAGTAAGCTTAGTGGTGCTGCTGGTTGCTAGTTGTTATTTTCATTAACCAACCATTTTATTGGTGGTTACTTCCAGTTACGCCAAGTCCCCAGAACTGTAGGTATCGGAGTCTTTGGAGCAAGACTTGCAGTCTGTATGTTTTTTTGCTGCCAAAACAATAAGGCTGGTTTCTGCATCAGAGCGCTAACTGATGTATAGCGAAGTTGCTAATAAAAATTTTGAAGTCGATTGATGTTTTTGTCAAAATGGAAAAATTTAAAATGAGAACAGTTGTTTGTTGTTTATTTTACACTAATTTCTCTATCAGGTGTCAGGTTAATGTGTTCACTTTGCTTTCAGTTTGATTGCATAGCTGTGGTGCTTTTGGTAGTAGTCAAATCTGGCAACAGCAGAAGCATGAAAGCGGGAAAAAAATTGCAGCTCCACATTTTGGGGACAAAAGTCGAATATTTATTCAGCAGGGAAAATTGTACGAAGAAATGGAGATGATGATTGTTGGAATATTGTGGAGGGTCTGCGTAATACTGTTGCATTGTCTTCATCTGTTCACAGTGTTGTTACTTGGTGCTGTATTTGGCTCTGTCTTGCCATCTGTCACTATCAGTCATGGCCACCTTGTCAGGTGCTGGTCGTCCCGAGCTGTAACAATGTACTGTGCTTTCTGTTCTCATTATTAGCTCAGCATGTTCAGTAGCATTGAATGTTCGTATGCTGCAGGTGATTTGTGTTTTAGGCATTAATTATGGTTCGTTATAAGTTATGTCATTTGTTAATTTTATCGTCAGTTTAGTCGTATGTGTGACGTGGTTGGTTGTTGTCACTGTCGGTGGTTAGTTTGCCTGTCTCGAGTCACTCACTCTATCAGTGTGTTATTGTTCCGATATTTTACGGATGCTGCAAAAAACTTATCTTATGAGACTTGTGCTATCAATATCTGTTCTGCCATTTAGACCAGAACTTCTTATGTCACTGCTCTGACTTTGTACTGATAACTGTATGGGAAACTGCTGCTTGTGTTAACAATGCTGCAATTATTGTAAGGTTTCTGCAGTCAGCTGACTATGTTGTGTGAAGTGGCAGAAAGATGTGTTAGCTTCATAAGTCATTTTGTGTAGCGTGATGTTGCAGCTCATCTGCTGAGAAGATTTTGTATTAAGTAATGTCATGTAACTAGTTTATTAGGCCATACTTTACTGAAATTCGAGTGGACCATAAGTATACACTCTTTAATCCAACATCAGGTTATTACTTTGCATCAGAAATATCTCAGACTGTTTAGTGGTATTTTTACAATAAAAGTATTTAATTCTCCAAAAATGATATATTCATTGTTTTTCAAGTTTTGTCATTTTCTAATAAGGGTCAGATGTTGCATTTTTTTGTTTGTTGCCTATATTTTAAAAAACCGTTTGATTTTAGGGCAGTGTGCAGTTTAATATTATACATTGAAACATTAATGTATGGACCCTCGTGAATGGTTTATAATTCTGCTCATTTGTATGGGCAGCATTGTGCAGCATATTATGACAGGAAAATATATTGTGTTTTTTTTGTTTGTTGAGAAACATCACTTCCTGAGACTTAATGATACTCTGGGTCGACGTGATGCATTTTAACAGCCATGAATTTGAAGTCTTAAATTTTCGTTTTTTTAACTTCATCATTGGTTCGAGAGTAGTTTGTGTAAAAAGGTTCATGGGCTGTGCACCAGCATGGAGGTGAATTTTTGTTTTGAAGTAGTTCATAGATTGGTCTTTGTGTCGTCCGGCATATTCTCTGGGTTTCCTGTTAGAATCCTTGTTTCATATGTTTATCATTAGTGTATGGTCAGCAAATACTGGTAATCTTAATTCAGTACCTTGGCTGCAATGTTGAAAGTGAACTGGAATGGTGTAATGTTCTGCTGCAGGAACAATGCATGTTGTTGCATCAGATTGTTTTATAGCATTTTATTGCAGAGCTTTTAGTATCATTTGTTAGCTCTATAGGTGTGTTTTATTGTTACAGTTGTCAATTAGTTTATGAATTGTGTCATTTCTAACATCTTACAGCATACTTATTATATAAGATAGTGTCATTGCCATTTATATTATTCCCGGTTTACATTATGTGCATAAGTCTGCTGTGTTAGGAGTATTGTTTTATGCACTGTAAGTCATACCTGGCTAATTTGCAGACAGTTAAGTAAAGCTCTGTAATACTGTTGCTTTGTATTGTTTTGCTATGACGTAAGCTATTTTTGCTGCTAATTGATGCTGACATTGATGTAATTATGAACACTTGCAGTCCCAACATTGTCCTTGGCAGTGGCAGTAAAAATCAGTGAATATGATGTCGATGTTTAAGCAATGTAACTAAAATTTATTTTCAGAGTTTATGTCGGGTTTCATGTAAAACAAAATCTGAGTAGTAACACTGTTTAAATCTTTGGATTAGGGTGTTTATTGTAATCTGGAAATACAGTCAGCAATGTTTATGTTTCTGGAGCTTTTTGTAAACAGTTTTGCTGTATTTAAGTTTATTCATATGCAAAATCTGTTTCTGAAGTATTGCAATATAATGAGGGTAAATATGACACACTGCAGGAACTAGCTCTTTTATGCTTATACCTGTTTGCCTGTCACCAGCATTTCTTTAGAAAAGCAGGAACGAAATTTGTAAACTTGCACTCACCAGATAAATATCTCCATGTATGGAAGTGAAAATGAACATTTAAGCAAACGTTCTCTCACTTTTAGGAGCAGTCCTACACTGCCAGTTCGTCTCATCAGAAGGCTGCATTCGTTTACTGGATGGTAAGTCTCATTTTACTCATTCTGTGTTTGAGCAATAAGTCCCACTGTGCAACGTTCACTCTCTGCACTGCATTACTGTTATGCTGCGGCTTCATTTCATTGTCGTACGATAATAAGTAATAAGTTAGCTGTTTGCAAGAGGACAAGGTCAGATAGGGTAACGTAAGATAGTACCTCCGCCATTTTGTTGTCACCTTAAACACTGCATTTATCCATCTACAATATTGCACTGATGTTATATACTTTCGTAATAAGCCTGACTGCTTCTGAGGTAAATCTGTATAGTTAACTGTGTGTGAGATGGACTAAAGGTGGCCTGTTATATACTATTTATACTTAAGTTTATTTTGCTTGTGCTTCATTTAATGTGTACCCGTCCATTACAGTTATTTCGACTGGTGTAAGGCCATTTTACTTGCAGTAAGAAAAATTTTATTTTTCTGTGTTTACTTGTTTTTTGTTGCAATTTTTGTCGCTACTTGCTTTGGTTTGTTAAGGTGTCGTTATTAATCACTACTCTTCTTATGGAAATAAAAAGTGCAGAATGCTTGCTTGCTGAATATTGTTAGCTTGCATTATCTTCAATTGTGAAAGTTGAACATGAACATGATGAGTGTGTGGCGAGTTAAATTTTTAGTTGGGTTTTGATGAAGTGAATATTTGTGTAGGAGCTATAGTAATCCCCTTTATAGCTGTGAGCTGGCAATAACTAAAGATAACCTAGCATAAAATCTACATTATCCAGGTGGCTTCAACTCACTGGACCAGTGTAATAGCACTTGGCGTAACACGACCCATGCAAGACGTTCCATATTCATTTTAAGTAATGCTATAAAAACCATTGCCTGATTCACCTACCCAGTGAAGAATTACTATGTTGAGTTGGCCTGGGTAGATGGTTAAATTGTGTGGCTGTATGCTTGAGAATGTCACCCATCTTGGTACTAACCCGGCTCATTGTAGAGCGGTGTTGTTGTTGTGCACAAGTCAACCATCCCTGTTTATTGTATATTTATGCTCCTATTTAGAGATGCATGTAAGATGTGCAGTAAATGTAATTTGTAGTTATATTATATATTATTTGAATTCTTTATGTGTATCTTCAATTGTTTCGTTGCTTAGAACTTAGTGAATATTGTTGCATATACAATTCATGTGTGTGATTGGCATTTAAGTATGTTGGGTTATCCATGCCCAAATGATTTAAGTAAGTAATGAATATTCTGTCTTGCTAGCTGACCACTAGTATGTCTTTCATTCCATTTTCTCAATGATAAGCTTAAGCTATCATGCATTATCATTTGGCAGTGTTTTGCCGCAGATGCAAGCTAATTTTTGTGCAGAGCGTCAGATACAGCAATTACAGTTGGCGCGTTATTTTTCAGTCAAATGTCAAAGTGACCTTGATATAGCTGCTCTACATACCGTTGTGATTTATGCATAGCACCATGTAATTCCCATGTAGTATTTGCATACTCTGATGACTTTTAAACGTATTAGTTGCTAAATATCGTTTTGAAACTATGTTTGAGTTGCTGCTTTGTACATATTTTAATGCTTCAAATGCTGACCTTTTCCATCGGTGGCAGACTCAGTGGGAAGTTTGGGCAAACCAGGGTGCACCTGGAGGTCTGGGGTTTTTCGAAACTGAAATTTGGATGTCTCTCGAAATAACACAAATTTTGAGATATTGTGGTGATAGAGTTGGAAATAGGGATAACTTGCATTTTTGGTTATAGCAGTGCAGACCTTGGCTGTGGTGGCTCTTGGCTGTGGTGGCCCCTGGTTATGACTGACCCGAACCTGACCAAATTTGGACCAGTGCCCCTTCGGACTAGTGACCAGTCACCACTAAAGTTTTGAGCAAACATTCGTCAGTGTTGGGTGTAACCCGAGATTGGGGAGAGGGCAGACCTCCTGGATCTCTATTCATGAATATTTAGCATGAGTATTAACTGTAGTGGTCTACGGTCACGCTATGCTTCCTATATGCGTGTTGGCAGCAGTAGATTTTGTTATGTTGTTTGAATCTGGCATATGTTAAGTAAGCTGTTTTATTGTAGATATTTGATTGACAGTGTAGGCTATATGTGATCGATCAGGTGCGTATATGCATTAGCATGTTAATTTGTCCGTGCGTGCGTGCGTGCATGCATACTGTTTAAAAATATCTACAGCTGAGATGATTATCTCATGTTGTCTAAATACTTCAGCACTTGGCTGTTGTTCATGTCTCCATTCTTAAGCAATAAGCCTAGTTCTTTTGGTCTAAGCAAGAAGACTGGTTGGACATAATGTTGTGTACAATAATGGAAAGTAATAAGGCGACTTCAATATAGCTGTGTCAGTACATGATTTTTAAAAGTCAATATCTGGCAAAGAAACGGACAAGAGTGTGGTGTCACCAGTGCAATTTTTTACATGTAAACTAGGTGGGCAAAAGCCCACCCACTTGGTCAAATCGCCCACCCACTCCAGGCAGTTTGCCCAAATGGGTAATCCCTTATTTTCCTATGCTATCGCCGGTAGAGGTAGCCTGTTATCTCTGTTAAAAATATTCCGCCATCATCGTCATGACTCTGCATCGTTGGTAACTTAATGTGATACCGAATAAACTCGCCTGGAGCAACGTATAAGGATTTCAAAAATTTTCCCGGAGGTAACACCGCGAATTCTGTTTCAAGAGGGAAAGAGAAGCCAAAAGGTTGAGGAGAAGAAAGGCAAAATGAAGGCAAAAGATACGATAAGAATGGGAATCGCTCGCCAACATCGGTGTCACATGTCATATAAATAGAAAAAGTAGGTGGGCAGAAAGCTGAAATTTTCCGAGACACTGCAAAATTTTGACAGAATTTTGACATATAGTGGCAAATTTTTAACATCAGAACTTATGGGAGCTGAAAATTTAAATTTTATTCTACCTTTAAGTTTCCCAAAATGGTAGTTTTAGTTCCAAATTTTGCATTCTTAGACAAACATTTTTTGACAAGAAGATTTGCCGACAATTTTCCGACAGTCTACGGGGGGAGAGAAAGGGCAATTGCCTTCCCTTTTGCCCCACTCCCTTTCCGGCAGTGGTGCAATTGCCTACCCACTAGTTTCGGCTTAAAAGTTGCACTGGGAACTAGTCACTAGTCACTGGTGTGACTTGCGTCTCTTTCGGATTCGGAGCATCTATAGTTCGGAGCTTCAGGACGATGACGAACATAGAGATCTCAACACGTTGCGTACGGTGTGTATTTTATATATTTCTCTATGCGTCAGTTGTTACTGCAATGTTGACGTTTTTGTTTGTTTATGGATTGTTGTCTTTCTTCTGTAAGTTTACAATATGGTGCGATATTTTGCGCAATCTTTGTTAGCTGATCTAGTCATTTTGTTTGTTATAACTCGGCTTAATCGCTGTTTTTGCAGCATGCGTATTAATCTCTGACCATAGCTACTTTCCGGTTGTACACTAACTCGGCCGTTACGTCGTGTACACAGTACCAATTGCTGTCTGTTTGCATGGCCCCGTAGGGCCTGATTTTTGAGTCCAAACGCCGCAAACTCAGCGTTACCTGAGAAATTCGTCAGACATACATTAGTCTTAGCATTATCTGTAACTGTGGGCTCTGGTAAAAGCGGATCTGCGGATGTTACGTCAGGGTTAGGATAAGGGTAGACAAAACATTCGTCACTGATGCGATGTTGAACTGCATCTGACGGACAGTAAGGACAGCTTAGAACTAGGCTAGGATAAGGGTTAGGTATAGAGTTAAGATTAGGGTCAGGGATAGGGTTAAGGTTAGGAATAGGGTCAGGACATGGTTAAAGTAATAAATTACAGCATTTCCTGTTGCAGCATTCGCAGATTCACACATCTGCAATCTGCCATTAACGATAACTGGAACTTTCGTTCCCACGTACTTTTCCTCTCAGGAGCGAAAGTTCCTTGTATGGAACTAGCGAAAGTCCCATGTATGGAACTTTCACTCCGTGGTATTTTCGTTCCCTGGAACTCCTTCACAGGAACTTTCGTTCTCTGGAACTTTCGCTTCCTTTCAGAGCAAAAATGAGGTGGAACTTTCACTCCTCATTCAGAGTTAACATTATAGGTCTACACGCGTAATAGAAGCAGCTGAAATAAAGAATGCCAGTATGCGGTTTAAATGCTCAACATCCAAAACAAGAAAGCCCAGCTGTCGCTAGGGAAGACATGCTACAACTAGCCTAAAAACGTTTTCCGAAAGACTAAAAAAAGATTTAGGGCTTAGGGAAGAGACTAGAGTTTAAAATAATGGTAAAAGCTTGACAAAAAATATAATTTAAGGAAGAGTTTATAAAAAAATATAATTTGAGAAAGAATTTAGGAAACTTGATAAATTTCAGATAAAATAATTAAAATAATAATTTGCTAGAACCTGCCATCTTTTACTGCAGTAAAGCTGTACAAAGATACAAACAAGTCATAATGCCTTAATAATCATAATGTGTGTTAAGGAGCGAAACCACATTACTTTGGCTGTGGGAGCGAAAGTTTCAAGGAATGAAAGTTTCTGGGAGCGAAAGTTCCACATCACTTTCGCTCTCTGGATCGAAAGTTCTTGTTAGCAAAAGTTCCAGGGAGCGAAAGTTCCATATATGGAACTTTTTGTTCCAGGGAGCGAAAGTACGTGGG
>Ga0209671_1009043_pt1 | contig 10429 bp, 13 predicted proteins | sample WorMetHERISLAND2_2_FD_187401 | JGI IMG/M metagenome (GOLD analysis project Ga0209671, IMG submission 187401) | Marine gutless worms symbiont microbial communities from Max Planck institute for Marine Microbiology, Germany - Olavius geniculatus... | ecosystem: Host-associated > Annelida >... | reverse complement strand
TATCAATATTTTCGATATATCGAGTTATCGCTACTACAGAACTCAGAATAATCTTCATCCAATAAACTGTGTAGGCCTTTCATATAATATACGCATATTCAGTACACCGATTTTACAATTAATGCAAGCTTCATAGCACAAGAAATTCTGCCACTGTTGGCCACAGTCAACACACTGGACAAGGGATAACAGATAACGGACGTATCGTGCCCAGCACCAGAGCCAGCAGGTGCACGATGACGTCATTACGCGGAGTAATACTACTCAGAAAAATCGCGAATGAACACTATTGAGCGATGCGTTCGAACCTAAACAAATCGTAACAAAGAATTCCGCAAACGTACAACATAAATGTTAGCATACCACTTGGCAGTAGCCACGGGACCGCCGCTAGCACTAGAATCACCTTTCTGAGCTCGTTGCTATGACGTTTTACCTACATCAGCAACCGGAAATTGATCGCGCAAATGTCGCAACCACTCTGTGTCCCGCCACTACTGCGACACGAGTTGATTTCTCACCAGTTTTTGCACTTCTGTCAACAAAACGATACTGTTTTTGTTAACCGGAAACAGTAAGCTACGATCGATATAAAATCGCCGATAAAACGGACCACACAGCGTGCAACCATGACAGAATGACGGCACAGAGCTATGACGTCATCGGCTTGTGTTTACGCTGATTGGACGCCCGCGATGTTTCTCATATTTTTCAGACGTGTGGTGACGTCACTTGCTAGTAAGTAACCGTTCTCTCAACCGTGTTGTCACTGGCACTACCACGTTGACACATACACATGTCATACATTACGGTAGTACTGTAGAAGATAGGCCTAGTACGGAGCCTAAAAATACGGTGCAAACTGCACCGTTATCATCTGTGGAATGTTTGTGCCTTGGTCCATATACATTATTCGTTATTCGGGATCTTTTATTTATTCTTTGCAATGTTTGTTTACATTTGACGAAATTGAGTTGTATTGTGCCTATAATTTATTCTTTATTTTAGAATCCGGATATTATCGTATAACGTTCGGATATCACTATTGGGAAGTTCTAGAGAAGCTACTTTTCATATTTGATTTGATACTGTTGTTGCAGATATAACTAGCAATTAGCATGAAACGAGAGTGAGGAGAGGAAATACCCAGGAACAAAACACAGCTGAAACATCAGGTACTCCGAAAGATGACCTCTCATTCTGTTCAATTTTTGTTATGTTTTTTGTTGATTTTATTTTGGGTACCTTTAAGAGCACTTTGCTCCCCTCAGTTTAGTTTATTGCAGTCGTACTAAGTAAGTAAGTAAGTAAATTGCCTTTATTTGCATGTGTCAATCGTACAAGCCTCTCAGTACGTGAATAACGTTGTCACGAATCACGGCACCGACTGCACTGGCTGCATTGATGACATCAGCATCTAATATGATCGGATCACATATGGAAAATTAGGGTTAGTTTTAGGGTTGGGGTTAGGTTTAGGTTTAGGGATATGATCTGATCATATATTTGGTGCTGAGGTAGCCAGTGTGATCAGTGTGGTGTTTTATGATGCCCCGCGAATAATAATATACTTGAAAGTTATGAACATGATATATCCATAATATACGGAGTAATTTGTAATCATAAAGGCATAACAGTATAAATATATACGAATCCCTAAAACTACTTATAATTAACAAGTAAGTTGAACAAAGCTCATGAAATGCATGACAGTTTTAGCAGTTTCTGTTCACAGATTGTCTTGGTCTGTTTTCAGCCACATCGTCGTAATTCACTCTTGAAGTGTGCATCTCAGTCGAAAATCGCAAAAGAACACTAAAACCCCCTATTTTGGGGGTTCAAGGTCATCGTTGTTAATACTGTTTAAAAGCTCATCACCAGTGCTTGTTATGTCAAGCAACATGTCTATGCTCATCTGCAACTGTTTTCACTCTAGATGTGCTAATATCGGTAAAATAACCACTTATTAAAGGGGTGCCTATGTTTGATGCTCGCATGCCTTCTTGAACATAGGGGGTTGGGACTTGGACTACTCAAATCTACATTTGATGCTGAAAATTTCATATGCAGGTTGTTTTGGTTTATCTTCAGCTATTTTGGTGCAGTTTACTTTGTAAATGTGTGTTGCAGTGCAAAATCGCAAAAAATTTACCAAACTTCTTACTTTTGGGGTTTAAGGTCATTTAAGGTCATGGTGTTAGATATCCCTAAAAAGCTCGTAATTGTTTTTGCACTGGGTGAGCTGATAGTAATAAAGTAAAGAATTTCTTGGAGGTACACCTGTTTCGTTCCCTCATTCAAGCGGAACCTCCGCAACCAGAAGCATAAAATATTGTCACAAAAAACTATAGAGTCTTTGTGGCAGCCAAGGGTAAAGATTTTGTGATCTTAGCTTGCATTGTTTTGATAGGGCTCAAGGGTGTGACGGACAGACACCGCAACGATAGCTAAGATGTGCGAAGCAGTTGTCCCTACTGTGTAAGGGTGACCAAGTCACAAATCCAAAACAGCAGAAATCATTTTACTAGGACAGCCAGTTTGTGGTGTTACTCCCAAAAATGTGTTCTCCAGAGTTTGGCCAAAAAAGTATAAAAAAATGAAAAAAATAACCTGGTTGAACATTATATTTCACCCTTTTGCCCCACCACCCCTGCTGGGCCGATTTGTACCATCTTTGGCGCGTAGGGTCAGACCGCCGACATAATCATCCAAGTCAAACTTTAAGTTGATTGATTCAGGGGTTTGGGGCTATGGGTGCTTAAAATTTGGGGTTTCCTATTGACTTTGATAGTCGCTCTTACAGCAATGTTACGCACTACCGTGCTACACTGTGATCTGTTCAAACCATATTATACCTATGCATGTATTATACTTTTGTCTGTTGATGTTTTCGCCTGTGCTAATTTTTTCTTAGCACATTTTTTGTATGATTTATATGTTGTTGTAGTTGTATTACTTGTAATTTAATGAAGTGTTATTTTTTTTGTACTGCTTTTTTGTTTTGGTTTTAGATCTTGGTTCTGAATTGTGTAACGGAACAGGCTTTCATTTGTGAGATGGCATCAGCATTCGTTGCTCTTCAAGGCTATGGTTCAGACAGTTCTGAAGATGCTGATAGTAACAATGAAGACATGAACTTGCATTTAAAACCACTCGCCAGTGACAGTTCGGCAGTTTCCTTTTCAAATGCAATTTCTGTTTATTCTGCACCTGCCGTTGCCATTAAGGTTGTTACTTATTCATTATTGCTAATATATTATTAATTAAATGCAGGTAGTCAAATGTACTAATTGCAAAACTTATCAGTTAGCATGTTCCATGAAAGCAAACGTTCAAGATATTTTTTTTAGTTTTAGCACACATGAAGTACTAAATTAGCAAAAGTATAAGTACCAAAAGTAACATTAAGCATTTATTATTAGTGGGTGTGTAGCATTACCTAACTTTAACAATGTCTTTAGTACTTTGTTCTATTTATTTGTTGACAGGAAGATGTCAATACTTTGAAGCCTGTTGATCCAAATACAAAAGAGGTCTCTTTTAATCCTAAATATGAACAACTATTTACACCGCAAGTACGATGTCAAATTTTTATTGTCATTGAGTGATATACATATTTCCTGCATGGTTGTTGGGATTTTGTGTTAATTTCCATATGTATTGTGCAACATTGTCAATAAAATGTATGAATTTGAAGAATTATAATACTGGCAAATTGTAGGAATTTGCTGTTCTTAGTCGTGAATTCCATACTTTGTACCAGACACTGTTTATCATCAAATGGCTGTGTAACTATGACACAGTGCACGCCCATCTTGCTATATTAAGAGACTTACATTTTATAAAGTTACTCAAAGTATTTTTCTAGCTCTTTGAGTTTTTTGTCATTATTTTTGTGGTCCATTTGCACTGGTGATATATTCTTGCAATGATTCTAACTGGTAATATGTTCTGTAGCAGTTAGCATTCTGTATGTGTGGTCTGCAGGTTGGACCAGAAAATCCATTCAAGACCAATCAGCAGAAAGCAAAGAAGAACACTCTGACTGGTTTTGTTGAGCCGAGTCATATAAGCCATTTTCAGTTTGAAACACAGCGACGGACGTTCACCAGCTATGGTGTGTATATGCTGCTCAGATTTTCAGTTATGTGTTTGATGATATGTCTGTTGTCTGTTATTGTTAAACATTTGGTGAGTTTATTTCATTTTTAATGGTATGCAAGTAGTATATAGAATATATGAGGGGCATTTAATAAATTCCAGGATTACATCCTTATTTCAACGATGGTAAATCACACATTTCTGACAGTTAAGTTAATTTTCAACATAATCTCTCTGCAGTTCACTGCAGTGTTTCCATTGTTTTCCAAGTCGGCTGGAACCCATAGCATTAAGTTTTTTGTTGGCACCGTATAGAAATTTTTGAACACAATGTTGGAGAACACTCCAAGTGATTCGCTCTGTGGTCCAAACAAATGAAAATTACTTGGAGCTAAGTCTGGGCTGTGTAGCAAATGCTGTAGCAGTTCCCAGCCCATTACTTCAATTTTCTTAACTGTCTAATGGGCATATTGCACGGTGGGGCGCTGCCATTTTAAAGAGTGACACCTTTCTGCAGCAAACCTGGTCAATTGCTGCAAGTTGCTGGTTGTAATCAATCGGGCAATAATGGACAGTAAGATCTTTCATTCACAGTATGTCCTTCAAGCAGAAAGTGTGCGAAAACAACTCTCCAAGTAAATCGAAAGATGCTTTGTCTGCAGCTGACTGTTTTTGCCGTATGCAGTGCTCCAACACTGACATCATCACTAACTGACTGATGATTGCTGCAAAAGCGGGCGAACTATTCATATACTCTCAAACGTGATAAAGTGTCACTGCTGATTACTACAAATAACATATATTTCAGATTTTTCCTGTTATAAGAATTAATGAAATGGTGCCATTTTGTAACTTAATTTATCGAATGACCCTTGTGGATTAATGAATGCTTTTATAAGATTTTTGTGATAAATGTAATGAAGTAACTCTTGCTAGAGGAGTAGTTACGATAGAGGTTACTTTGAATGATATTTTTTTTTTTGTGTTTTTGATTTATTTGTGACATAATGGCACTGTATAAATGTGTATTGCTGGTTGAGATGTTATTTATTAAATTATGATTATTGTTATATTCAGTGTTATTCCAGTTCTCAAAATCATTTTTACACGCAACAGCAGCTACGCTGTAGTGCGTCTTAGCCATCGCAATTCTGTCTGTCCGTCTGTCTGTCTGTCACATGGGTGGATCAGTCAAAAGTGGTGCAAGCCACAATCACGAATCTTCACCGTCGGCTGCCTGGAAGACTCTAGTTTCAGGAACCGTAAAGCTTTTCCATAAATTCGAAGAGGGTCAGCCCGAACGAGGGCGCTAAATGAGAGGGGGGTAGGGAAAATCTCCGACATCCAGCCGATATGGCGTTGCCAAAGTGAGATTGTGGCGCCATCTGGTGAGTACAAGTAAGACACTATAAGCTTAGGACCTACATGTACATATTTAGTCGTAGGGCATTTGGCGCCATCTGGTGAATGATTATGTCTTACTGGGCCTTCTGTGAAACTAGTTAAAAGCCGTGCGGATGAGATCTATGGATGAAGTCTACGCATCACTAGCGTACGACGGTGCAGCACTGTTCCGCGTTCCTGTTTGCGTTAGCAGAGCTTTACTTGTTGTTTTAGTTTCTATAATGTTTGAGCTCAATTATTATGGTATAAGTTTCTGTACAATATTTGAATTCTCTTTAGTAAAAGTTTTTATAAAGTTTTTTTGGAAATCATTTTCGTTCAGTTTTTCCATTTACATCATTTCGGTTAGTTTTTAATTGACTTGTGGACATGGAAACAGATGCTGAGGCAAGTCACTTATCGACATTGATAGCTTTGGAAGCAGGAAGGGATGACAAAAGTAGCTGGTACAAAACATATGCTGCATCCACTGAAATTTGATGGGATTTAGTCCTTCAAAACATTCTGCACACTTTTCAGACAAATACAACCAAATTATTTTAGTATCGGTTTTTGAAGTCATTTCTATTACAGGTTGAGTTAGTTTTTTGTGTGATCATTTCTATATGTATATAGTATCAGTATTGAAAATATTTTCGGTATTAGTTTTGGTATGAGTTTTCCTGATATCAATCATTTCAGTATCAGTTTGAGTTTTGGCTAAACTGAAATATCACTGGTTATATTTCACAGTGATCTGGGCTATATACAGTGAGTATGTTACGTGCTGTAAGGCTATGCTGCTGATCCGAGCGTATCAGACACCAGCGAACCCGGTGCTGTTATTGGCGATGTTGACAAGTTTAAAGAAATGAAAGGTTTGATTGGTGACATGTTGTTTTTCAAATGTTGAAATCATACGTGAAGTATGCAACTTTTTGAACACCTCGTAGTAACATTTCAGCAATTTATGCTGTCATCATTCAACTGAGTAACTGAAATATAACTGGCTCGCTACTGCATTTCAACAAGAATATGTCGCTCATTTATTTGAATGTTCAATGAACCTGACCAACTTCATACCCGCAGACTGCTGGCACTGACCCAAGGAGGTCGCCGAGTTTCTCAATGCCTGATCACCAAAGATATAAGGGTGGGCTACTACAATGACAGTATGTGCATTATGCATGCAACAAGTGAAGTGATAGATCTTAACAGAAAATTATTCTGGATATAGCAAATCAAGTGACTAGTATAAATTCATAAAGAGAACATATAACATTAAAATTTACAGTTACAGTTAATTTATTTATTTTAGTCATTAAGTTACCACATTGTCTTATCACTTGCAGTTAGAACAATTTTTATAGCGTGGATGGCAGCACTTAACAGTGGCCACTGTGCACTGTGTATTCAGGAGTGACGGTGTTTGAAGCCATGCAGAAGCGCAAAGGTGATAAACGTCAGCGCCAGAGAAACGATGACGCTGGGGATGTGGAAGGTTATCTCGGACCTTGGGGCAAATTTGTTGATGAGCAGACCGTCATGAAACCATCGGAGGTCAGTTGATTGCACACAATTACTGCCAGTGTGGATTACTTTTTTGTCATTTATAAAAAAAATTGATTTAAGTAAATCGTCTGTGAATTTATGACATCTGCTGAATGGCAGTGTTTCATTTTTGTGAAACTTGGATAATAGAAACGTTGGTCTCTCTGTCGACTTGGATTATTTTCTGTGGGGAGACACAGCTACAAGTATATTGTAATAAGAACTAAAATTTATATGCTATATGTTGGTACGTTGTTGATTGTTGCATGGTGTATGATCAGTTCCATTAGTGTGGTTATTTTTTTAGTCCTGATGTTGATTAGCACTGAAAGAACTAAGATATGAATTATTTTGAGAAAATGAGGAGTGTTTAGTGTTGACTGTTGAGGCACAAATGATGTGTAAACACAATGTACACTGTAGCGTATGAGTGTACAGAATAGCATTGATAAAGGTGTAAAGGTGTGTGTAAAGGATGGAGACTGGAGACTTTCGTCTTTTGGTGTTTTTGCACTTTGTGTGCAGGAAGAACAGAAAGAATTGGAAGAAATACTTGCTAAGAGAAACAAGAAAGGAAAGCGCACGGAAGAGAAGCCGATTGAGGAAAAAACCATATTACATCGTTAGTGACATTATTGTTGTCACTAATTACGTTCTTTGTACTGATTCATACAGAAAGCAAACTCTGAGGATTTACGCTTGCCATTTTCCACCTGGTTTAATTTGTTGGCCGCTTAAACTTTATCAGATGCAGTGATAGTAATTATGAAGTATGATGAGATGTGTTTGTCCATTGAGGTAGACATTTTACTAATAAAGGATTACTAAAATGTACAATGACAAAGGCTAACATTAGATGAGTTTTGTTAAAATGATCAGCGTTTAGCAGCATATGGCATTTGCGGTGTACAATATAATGATGTTGCTTATTTGGCAGAACATTTTACCTATTTACTTTTGGCAAAAAAGTTGTTTTTCTTTTAGTGCTATAGATAGTAATAGTATGGACATATTGGTTGAATTTAATGCTGTCAAATTTTGTCATGATGTGCATGTGTGTGTGACTGTAGTTAAAGAGCCTTTGGACTACCAGGGTCGATCTTTTATGCACGTCCCACAAGATGTCGGTGTTAATCTTCGTTCCGCTGAGCCGCCAGCTCGATGTTTCCTGCCCAAGAAGCTGATACACACGTGGACAGGGCATAACAAAGGCATTCACGCCATACGATGGCTTCCCAGCTCAGCTCACCTACTGCTGTCTTGCAGCATGGACAGCAAAATCAAGGTTTGCTTTTGCAGTTCACATCACAGTGTAGCACGGTAGTGCGTAACACTGTTGTAAGGGCGACTATCAAAGTCAATGGGAAACCCCAATTTTTTGGCACCCATAGCCCCCAAACCCCTGAATTAATCAACTTAAAATTTGACTTGGATGATTACGTCGGCGGTCTGAGCCTACGTGCCAAAAATGGTTCAAATCGGCCCAGCGTGGTCGGTGGGGCAAAGGGGTGAAATATTATGTGCAATTGGGTTATTTTCTTCTTTTTTTACTTTTCTTGCTAAGGTGTGGAGAATTTTGGGAGTATCACCGCATTCTTTGCACTGGATGACGTGTTTTGGTGGGGATTGATTTCCTAGGGGGTCTCAACATTCATCTTTCATATTTTCCTCCTTAAATCCCCCCAAAATCGAAAATTTTAGGCCCATTTTTGGACATGGAAAAATTACAACAGAAAATGCTTAACAATGGAGATGTTCATCTACAAACTACCCTTAATCATCATTGTAGCCCCACCAAAGCGGCATAGTGAATAGGCAATGTGGCCTCGGGAATTCCAAATATGCGGTTATTTTGGACCCCCTGCTTACAGGTCACGTGACACGGCGCATGCACACTGAATTTTTGGCCTTTAACATGGGCAAATGCAAGTTTAAGGCTTTATATCTCCCTAACGATGCAAGTTAGATGCATGGTCACAATGGACCACCAATAGGAAACCACATATGCCAAGTCGAATGGTCACCTGGCCGATGACGTCACGTGATCCCAAAAGGTCAAACTCGTGACCCATTACCTTTGAGGTGCTATATCTTTGTAACAGTGCAAGATAGATGCATGGTTACAATGGACCACCTATAGGAAGTCACCCACTGCGAGTCAAATGTCACGTGATTTTTTTTGGTCACATTATTGCACAATTTCACAATTTAATTTGCTAATGAAACAGCAAATATTAAATATAAAAAAACTTACCAGTTTCCATTACTGTGTAAGTGCGACCAAGTCACACATCCAAAACAGCAGAAATCATTTTGTTAGGACTCAGAGTGATAGAATGACGAACTGGCTGCCCTTGCAAACCATGTGATGTGATTCCATTTAACCTTTTCCACTCCAGCATTATCTCGTAAGTTAATAAACGTAGTCAATGCAAATGTGATACAAATGTTTTTCAGCTGTTTAAATGTACTGCTCGTCCGTAGCTAAAAGAGTCAACTTGGAAACAAAGTTGGATTTAGTCTTCCAAAAGAGATTCAACTTTGTTTCCAAAAAAATCAAGTAACAACCAAAAAATCTATTTAATTAATGTGCACAACGGTAGCTGCCTAAAGAGGAACAAAATCTCTTCCCACACTTAACAGCTGTTAGTGGCGAAATAGATGTCAACTGACTCAGATGCTTGGCATATTTAAGCCAAAATGGGTTAAATATAGCTTAACAGCCATGACTGAGCAGTGTTGCAATAATATGAGCAAGTTTCCTTAAACAGAACATACTCAGCATTTTGTTCCAATTAGGGAAACTATACTGTTCCATTCAGCGCAATTTAAACAAATTTTTCAAGTACACTGTGTCTCAAAAAAAACCGGACCCCTATTACGTTTTGAAATAACTCCAACAAACTGTGCCTAATAATAATAATGATTAGCTGAGAAAATCGTCAAAAGGTACTTAATATCGTAGTATGTTACAGGCTTACGATATTTCATAAAACGGGGTACCAGCTTAGGTTAGATGTGGATGAACTGAAGCAGCGCTTGGTGGAGGTCTGGTCTGGCCTACGGCAGACCATCGTTCGATGACGCAATCGACGAATGGAGAAGACGTCTCCGGGCCTGTGTTTGAGTAAAGGGACAGCACTTTAAACATCTGCTGTAACTTCTGACTATGATGTTGCTAATCAACAGTTCGTTCAACTTCAAACATTGGCGTTATAACATTTAATGATTTCGTAACTATCGTTGTTGGTTCGTTGGAGTACTGCAATGCAGTTGCCTCTACTGTTGGTGCCACAGGAAAACCTCAGCTGGTACTCTGTTCTTAAAATTTCTCGCAAAGTAACACATGCTATTAAGTGCTGATTCTCTAACGATTATTTTTGTCAAAATCTAT
>Ga0209671_1009041_pt1 | contig 10429 bp, 8 predicted proteins | sample WorMetHERISLAND2_2_FD_187401 | JGI IMG/M metagenome (GOLD analysis project Ga0209671, IMG submission 187401) | Marine gutless worms symbiont microbial communities from Max Planck institute for Marine Microbiology, Germany - Olavius geniculatus... | ecosystem: Host-associated > Annelida >... | reverse complement strand
GTCGACTTAGGGTAGGTCAACATGAGCGCTTATAACTTTGTTCATAGTGGACCGAATTTCACAAAATTTCTTTTGTTCAACGCCCAAAAGATCGTTCTCGTCAACGCCGTTTAGATTTTGTCGCTATCTTCATTGGTTCCAGAGATATTTGCGCTCAAACTCGAAAGTTGTCGTAAATTGCACCAATTTTTGCACGTTTTTTGCCCTACCAAATTTTAAGGGGGGCGGTGCCCCCAAATTTCGTACTTGCGTTAACACCCCAACCTAGAGCCGCGACGCTGCGTCAAGTGCCAAAGTTTCGTCGGGCTACACCCCCTAACTCCCAAGTTATAAGAGCTCATTTATTGCAATTTAAGCCAATTTTTAACCCCCCTTTGAAAAAAATAGTAAGGGGGGCCCCAGTCCCCGGTGGGGGGTGCACTAGTAAGACTTAATCATTTTCTAGCGCGTGTACAAATTTTGGGGCGTAGCACCCCTTAGGGGCCAAAATATAATCTTCCGAAATATTCGACTTAGGGTAGGTCAACATGAGCCCTTATAACTTGGTTCGTAGAAGACCAAGTTTATACAATTTTTTTTGTTCAATGCGGAATTAACCGTATTTGATAACGCCATTTACCGCTTGTCGATATCTCTATCCAGTTTAGAGATATTCACGGTCAAACTCGAAAGTTGTCGTAAAATGTACTAAATTTTGGACGTTTTTTGCCCTCCCAAATTTTAAGGGGGGTGGTGCCCCCAAATTTCGTACTTGCATTAACACCCCAACCTAGAGCCGCGTCAAGTGCCAAAGTTTCGTCGGGCTACACCCGATAACTCCCAAGTTATAAGAGCTCATTTATTGCATTTTAAGCCAATTTTGACCCCCTTTTGAAAAAAGTTGTAAGGGGGGCCCCCGTCCCCGGTGGGGGGTGCGCTAGTAAGACTTGGTGATTCTCTAGCGCGTGTAAAAATTTGGGGGCGCAGAGGAAATATGCCAGGTAACACTGTGTGATCCCATATGGCAGGTGGTGCTCTGTAGCTCTTACAAGGGTTTCCTATGCAAATATGGTCTTCCGAAAAATGCACTTTGGGTGGGTACGATTCAACATCGAGATCTCCAAGGTCACTGGATCAAACTTCACCGGACTTGTTTCGCCAAACGCAGGAGGAATCGTGGTAGACGGAATGACTATCCGATTTTGAACATCTTCATCCATTTCGAAGATATTCGCCGCCAAACTTCGAAGTCGTCTGAAATCGGGCCAAATTTTGCATGTTTTTCGCCTCCAAAATTTTTTTGGGGTGTGCGCCCCCAAATTTTGGACCAGCATTATAGAATTGGGCCTATTGCTGACCATCATGCAAAATTTCACGCCAGTCGGCCCACGCATCTCGGAGATCTCGCGTTGTAATAAATAAACATCTGCGCTAAAACATAAGCCCGCTCCGCAAGCTATCGCTTACGGGCGGACTAAAAAGTGGTAAATTTTAAAATTTGAGTTCTCAGTCTATTGGCTCAAATTAAACCAAAGCACAGTGGAATGCTGTTCTGAAAGTTTTCAGAAAATGCAACATTATTACAGCAACAAAGAAAACAACAGTGACTACGTGAGCACATAAACTGGCTTGCTGCGTTCATCTGTATACCTCAACTTGCTCAACCTCTTAACCAAAGTCCTCTAATAACGCTTCTCCAATAATATACAATACACATATCAGTCTGAAATGTGAAATTCTGTGCGAAATCAACAAACAGGGATTTAATTGAAAGTGCAATGGCAACGGCCGATGCAGTACCTTGCTGGGCTTAAAGCCGATCATTTTCTCCAGAAAGAATTGTTCTTCAAGCAGCACGCCAAGGCGCAGATGAAGCACTGCATCCTTGCCACTGAGTTTGATAGCAGTAGCCACACAGTGCATAGCATGCTGCAGGTGATCCAGTGGTGATTCGCCTGATAAACAACATCAATTTATCACTAATACAACTATTCACCAATTATTTTTGACGTTTCAGCAACCAATGCTGCGCACATTGCATTGATTTCTGTTCACCACTCAATGGTGTTGTACAACTATTTGTAAGCAAGTAAGTAAATTTCTACTGCACACTATGTCAGCCTTCTATCTCTCTGAGGTAGGCAAATTGAGTACGGGCCTGTATGGCTGAGGTAACAAAGGCGTGTTCACGTGTCTCGGGTGGCAGGTAACACTGTGTGATCCCATATGGCAGGTGGTGCTCTGTAGCTCTTACAAGGGTTTCCTATGCAAAGCTATACCATTTAACCATCAACCATAATCACCTGGTCTGTAGTGGCTTGGCAGTGCAATGCCAGGAGCAGGTAAACAGTCAAAGTACTTGCTGAGTGCAGTGTCAGCCGAGGCTTGCAGTTTCTGTACATTTGTCTCGTCATAGATCTGTTGCAGTTGCTTCTCCCAACCACGAGTCTACATGACGGCAGAGACACATGTACACACACCGAGCCATATGCAGGCATTAATACTTCACTAGGTAGTGTAGCAACACAGTTAAGGTGTGGCGGAATATTTAATGATCACGACATGATAAATTTTCCACATAATGTACCAGCAAAAAGATTTTAAAAATTGATCAATATCTGGACGAAAGTTTGAAGCTTACTTTTTTCACCCAAGCTTGTGGTTGGCCATTTATAACTGCCATTTTTGACTTAGGGTTATACACTGTTATGTATACACTGAAAATCTGAGATGGTTTAGATACCAACAAATACAAACATCAACCCAAGTACTAAATACACGATACTGGTCGAAGTGGGAATTGCGCTCATGATCTCTTGATAATAAGTCTGACGTGAACGTGGTGCCCTACCTCCATGCTACCAAATCAACGATAGTGGCCAAAACAACTATTCGTGATGTCAGAGCACACCAACAACAAATAAAATTTCATGCAACAGACAAAACAAAGCTGGAAACATGACATACCTCAACTGAATGCTTCATCTTAGCATTGGTACTGTACTTGTCTCTACCACTCTGAAACACCAACAGGCATACTACACTCAATTACTAATTACTAATACTTACATACTGATCTTGCGCACTTGTGCAATTTCAGATCATTATTAAGCAGCAACACTGAAAGCATCAGATATTGCAACAAATCTCACCACAGTGTGTGGTCTGCTGATCCTAGTATCTGTATATTTGTGCACAAAACTGAAACCACTAGACAGTAAAACTTGCCATTTATTCCTGTGACCCAAGTAATATTTTGTTAGACTAGGGATTCCATTCTCTTTTGCAAAAAGATCTGTATTACCAGTAGCAGCTGAACTAACATTGGGTCTCAAGCAATGCTGCTTAATGCCAAATAACTTCAGCCCTTGACGTTCAAATGCCAACAGTTAACTGTAGCAGAAGTGATGATATAGCTTGGTGTTGGTCATATAACAAAGTGGTTTACTTGTCCAAAGACAGTCACCCATTCAAGTTATAACCACTTGAAAGTGACCTGACAGGAAGTCAAACTCATGAGCTTTACATCATAATTCCAGCGTCCTACCAAAAGTGTACAGAAAAATTTAGCAAACTGACGCACAGTGATAGTCGGCAGTCGGCTGCTGTCTTTCAGACATGCTGCAAGCTCACCCGACTTCATCACTTCACTAACTCCTGCCAACATACAGCACTAAATACTCGGCAAATTCTAGAATTTCGTCTGCCATCCAAAAAAAAATTGTAGGGAAAGTGTGCCCCAAAACAAGTGGCAAGGTGGGTTAGTAAGATAATGACATCTTATAGCAGTGATATAATTTTCTTGGTGCAATGTCAATTGAACCCCAAAATACGGTCATTTAAACTACGTTGAAACTATGGCCAATAAGGTTTTTACTAGAGGACAAAAGTATATAAAAATTCAGTAATAGCAAAAATAATAGTAGCATCAGTAGTAGTAGCAAGCGTCATCGTTGTCATAATAGTCGTATACGAAACAAATCTGTCAAATGTAAAGTAATTAAATAATAATAGAATTGAAAGTTTGAGAAAATTTCATTGATAAATTGATAGACCGAATATCATTAACACAAGCCACTCACCACCATCAGAGAAAGTAATGCAAGCGTCAGCTGCAGACAGTTGGGAGTCGATGTCGTATCTGGGTGATCGCCAATTGAGATCCAACGTCCGCTCTGACAATGGATCAACGCGGTCAGTGCGTACAAGAGCATCAAGTACAGGCCCTGAGTATGTGGCAGTGGCCCGGCCAGCACACAGTGTAGACACTGGCTGGTAGAATACTGACAGCGATAATGGACACTGGTAGCGACCTGCGGCCGACTTGTCTGTCAGTCGAATGTAGCGAGGGATCTGACGTCTGATCACTAGCACGCTGTATACCTGCCATGGCAATCAGTTCATACAACATTAAACAAAAAGTAAAAGTTAAGATAAATGTAAAAGTCATGCATATAGCTCTTTTTGGAAACCCATTGCAGAGCTAAGGAGCGTCACCTGCCATATGGGATCATGCAATGTTATCTGCCACAAGACACGGGTGAACCGGCCATGCCTTAACCCCAGCCTTCTCGTCACTACCACAATATATACATTGTTGTTCACATAAGAAACAAACACTAACAGTAGAGGTAAAAGATTAAGGTCAGGTACATGATGCAGCACTCCTTACATGAGACAGACACGTGACCCAAAGTGCTGTACATTACAATCTGAAAGTGGCAGCTGATTGGCATTGAGCTAATGATACCACCGCATACATTGCCCACACCAGTCAACAAATGGACCACGGAACAGCCAGCAGACATGCCAATCAGTGTGCCACCACATGAAAAATAGCATGAAAAACACTGCAGTACAAACACAATATACCAGTAATAAAAAACAAAGCGAGCTTGAGGCGCCAATAATTTGCAACGATGACAAACATGACAAACCTGAGAATTTGACGCATCCGGTGACTTCACTTCAATTCGAACTAACGTTGCACCGACATTGAGTGTTGTTACTGTTCCCAGTTTACTGCCGTTCACTTTTATCTCACAGCTTTCATCATCAGCAACAGGCAGCACTTTAATGCTGGCTGAGTTACATGCCACTGTGCCTGTAACAGCAATGCCTACCGATGAAATACACTGACATTTGCTAAGCATTATAATACTTCCCCCTCTATTATAAACATTTTATGTTCAAACTTTGCTTAAAAGCATTGCAGCAAAGTACAATAATATTAATAGTAGAGATATCTTACAAGAGCAAAAATGAGATGTGAACCACTCATAACAATATTGCTGAAAAATTCACAATCTGCACAAATGACAATCAAAAAACAACTTTGAAGGTTTTGGATAGTATTCTTCAAATACCACGAGTATAGCCTATTAGCTAAATGCAAAGCAATTACCAACAGAAACACATGACAAATAAAAAATGGACACATGATATTCTAGATTGTCGAGATCTTTGGCAAAAAAAGTACGGAGAAAAAATCATATCAAAGAGAGTGTTCGGTTCGAGAGCTTTCTCCAACATCGGACTGCACACCTGAAATCAATTACCTGCTGACATTTGCAACACTGCCACATACTCGACTTTCAAACATAATCTTAAAACACTTTTATTCAATGTCACGTACGAACTTTAGATTTTAGATTTTATCATACCGTTCTTAGGTTTTATTGTTATATTTAAGGCCTTGTTTTTCATTGTTAAACGCTGCCATTCAGGACTTTAAGGTGGGCACTATACAAATGTTAATAATTGATTAATTGATCAATAAATTTAAAATAGTTCAATTTTTAAAAAATCCATAATTAACTTAGTAATTAATTGCCTACGTTGGCTAACCTTTTAATTAACTCCTGCAAAAAAATGCACAAATGCATGAGTACTTTTACTCACAGAAATATTCCAAGACATGTGGTACAAAGTCCGGAGTAATCTTGCTGAGACTGACTTTAATTCCAGACAGGACAGCATCTTTGGCTGATAACCGTCGAACACGAATGACGTATATTTTAGCAACACCACTCTCAGAAGTAACTTCAATCTTTATCAAATTTTCTTCACCTTCCTTCAAAGGCACAGTCTTTCCTCCATCACTATTCTGTAGCACACGACAATCCATAACACAAAATTCGAAAATTGTAATAAAGAAATCACATAATCTAACATACATTAATATTCACTATGCAAAGTGGATGAAGATACACAATGTTAAATACCTAAATTATCACACTCCATCACTAGGTTACATTAAGTAAAAAAATTCAGCACAGTATTTGACACAGTCGGGCATACTAATCCATTTGATGTCGTCAATAATTACATCAAAATACAATCTTTATATCTAAGTTACTGTCGATGTCTCTGCAACTACTGCTGCCTTCTTTGGGTTGACTGTCTGCCAGGTGCTGGTGGTGCTGCGGCAGACAGTAATTAATGACGTGTAGTGACTAACGGCAATCCAAGTTAATTCGAGATTAGCGTCAATACCCCCACTGAATAAATTACAGTTCATAGGCAACCCTATTTGATTCTTCTGACGGTTTTTCGATAATACTCAATTACGCACAACAATACATATGTTACAGATGATGGATGGAAGACAAATCGGCCATAAATGGTGCCAGAGAATAACAGCAGTAACACAAACAATTAAATGGCTACAAAATTAATTATACAAATTACTGCTTACATACATTGAGCTGTTACTCACAGAAATAGACACTGAGGCATCTCTGTCACTCGTTTCACATGATATTGTAATTGCAGTCACCTTACTACCAACTGTAGTCCTATACTCGACACAATCTGGCTTAAAAATAGGTGATAATTCACCGGGTTTAACTTTTAAACTTTTCAAATTACAGTCGTCCATGACACACAAAACTACTTCATCTTATGCACTACTAGTCCAGCTGACTTGCGGTGCACCTAGACAGAAATGTTAACAAGCCAAATTTGCTATCATAGTCACTGGAAAAAGAGGAAAATAACTTTGTACTGCAGCTGTAAAATTTTTTTTAAATATATAAAAATATGAAAAAAAATATAAAGCCTGCTTGACTGTATCTAAAAAATATAAAAACGTCTGTAAATAATACATTCCACAAAATATGCTTTATAAAAAGTATTCATGGAACCTTCATAACTGAGAATTTTCGTTCCCGGGAACAAAAGTTCCATAGGTGTAACTTTCGTCCTCGGAAACTTTCGTTCCCGGGAACTTTCAGACGAACAGACAGACGGACAAACAGAATTGCGATGGCTAAGACGTGATGAAAGCAGTAGCTGTTTTCGCGCGTAAAAATATTATACATATATACACTATTCAAGCTGTATTGCTGCAACCACTGACAGCTTTTCAGTATAGTAAGTCAATCAATGCAATCAATCAGCGTTAGTTAGTGCTGGGCGTTGTAAACCAATTCCCAAGGTGGCAGCACCATCGAACAAAATGTCACAAATTACGCCGTAAGATATGCAAGCCATTTCACCAAATACTGCGCATCAGAAATGTAATAAATAATAAATTATTACGCTCACAATACAACGAAATCGTACAGCAAAAATTTCTATTGCTATTTGAGTTAGATTTACGAGAATTTGGGATAAAATACAACACCTTTATTACAGTCATGCCGAAGTGCACATAACGATAGTTCCGTGGCTCCACCTTGTGAATGATATAGACACCAATTGAGAGCCAGTGTATGACTTCCTATTAGTGATTAATAGTAACCTAGGCCCTATCTCGCACCGTTACTGAGATACAGCGACTTATTGGCCAAAAATCGCAAATTTTGCCCACCCCCTCTCATTTAACGCCCTCATTCTGGGTGATCCCCTTCGAATTTATGGAAAAGCTTTACGGTTCCTGAAACTAGAGTCTTCCAGGCAGCTGACGGTAAAGATTTGGTGATCCTAGCTTGCACCGTTTTTGATTGATCCACCCGTGTGACAGACAGACGGACGGACAGAATTGCGAAGGCTAAGACGCGCTGAAAGCAGTAGCTGCTTTTGCACGTAAAAAAACGTGCATTTTTCGGCGAAATAACATTGTTACTTACCCGCAAATATTGTAGTAATCACATCTTATTACACATTTCATGAATGTTTGTTGTCAGAGGTTTTGTTTGAGTGGAAAACACACTGAACTTTCTGGAACAGTAAGACGGACTTTTAACAACTTCTACATAACTTGGCACAAAATCAACATAAACATCGCACTGCACTGTCATGGCAGTCGTAAACTTCCGCTAATATAATGTAACGTAACTTCAAACATATTTACATAAACATATGTACGCATTGGAAGTAAACACGTGGGCATCTAGAAACCAAGAATGACCATGTTTAAATCTTCAGACTTAGGTGTAGAATTAAGGTTAGTTTTAGGGTTAGGGTTAAAAATAGAGCCAGGGTTAGGGTTAGGTTTAGGGTTTGTAGTCGCATTCAACTGCAAATAAAATTAACTAAAATCCAGTAGGATCGGTGTTACAATCGTTCTTGGTCGATAGACGCTAGAAGTAAACATCTGTGATGTGGAGATTGCAATTGCGTGCACATGTACGATTTGTTGCAAAATAGTTAGAAAAGTGCGAAACGATCGTAAATATTTCTTCATTTTCGGACTTTAGACATCATTGGCAATTAATTAACTTGAGTGAAATCGAAAATTTGCGGGTAAGTAACCATGTGATTTTGCCCATTTTTCTTACCCCCGTCCACTCAACCTTAAATTTGAAAATGTTTCCCTTAAACTGCATCCCCAAAAATTTGTACACAGAAAGCACTGAAACAGGGCAAATTATCCGTGCAAAAAGTTTTCCCCTAAGATCCAACGCTTATCCACAATGCATCCGTTACGGATAGAGAGATGGACGGACGGACGACAGACAAACGACAGTGGTACCATAGACGCTAGTGCGTCAAAAATTGTGTACAGTATAGGCTTAATAATCAACGTTAAAAAACGAAAGTTCCAATGAACGAAAATTCCACCTAAGGGTACGAAAGTTCCAGCTACCATAAAAAGCAACTAGCCAACTTAGCTTGTGATATCTCGTATTATCGCTCACCATCCAAAACTAATAAAGCCACATAACTTCATGGTCTGTTGACAAAGTAAAAAAATTCTTCAGGTGCACTGTATGGCACCAAACCTTTCCACGCGATTAACAATTCAGCTTGTTAACCATTCTGTATAGGTTAGCCAAAAATTAATTTAGTCACCACAACTCCCACAACCGCTGCTATGGACGCCAAAACAACATAGCATAGATATGAAAACTACTAGAGCGGTATTCATTTTGTTACAGGTGTGCCATATTCATATTTTATTCGTTACCTACATTGTTTTGCACTAATTTGTTACCAACGCATTTTTGTTCGTACTTTAAGCACAAATTACTATTAAACTTATTTAAATTATTTCACAAAATAATTATAAAAATAATAAAATTGTTGTCCCATCTGTATATTTCATTCTCCTTCACTGTCCACTTTTTAACCTAAGTCTTTTAAGAATTCTTTATCCAATTCGGAGTTAATTGTTAACATTTAAAACAAAATAAAAAAATAATGTTTATTTAATCTATTTAACGTCAGTTGTCAGTGAGTTATGAAAGATGTTATAACGGCCACAATCCTATTCTGAATAAAGGTCAGGTTTCAAGCAGTCGATATGCTCTCATCTTCGTGAGCTATTTTAATTATAAATCTACCCATTTCTAAAAGAAAAGTGTTGTGATGTAATGAAAGTTGTAGAAATAATGCAATAAAGATGCTGACAGATGCATTATTGAGTCCATTATGATGATACGATACGATACGATACCGGTAAATGAAATCGATCAGCTGGAGTACGGTCGTATAGGCCCAGCTTTAGGTTTGTTGACGTGGACTTGAACCATAGAGTTCAACGGCGCAGTCAGCTGTGACATGTTTCAGGGATTATGGTATTTCTTTCACTTGTAGTAATAGCATGGCTCAAAATTGAAACAGCATTAGGGGAAAAAGCTGTTATTCTTCCGTACTCTTTAAATATGTGCTTTGGCACGATAGACACCCTCATTATCGAGTAACTTGACGGTCATGATAGACGTGCTCGATGTTACCATTGGTTAGCCTTGTTATGGGGCCGTCCTTCCTAGAAGGAGGCCCCATTATGTATCGATGCTGTCCGTCCGTCTGTCTGTCTGTCCGCCTGTCCGTCCCGTGCCTCCACCTAGAGAAAAAACGAAAAGGCCTACGAATACCAAACTTGGTAGGAAGGATCCCCAGGACACGAGCACCCCGTGGACCATTTTCAAGGTTCCCAGCTGTTGCTTGGGTGGGCCGACCGTACCCGAAAGCCAGCGTGCCTCCACCTAGAGGGAAAACGAAAAGGCCTACGTATACGAAACTTGGTAGGAAGGGTCCCCGGGACACCAGCACCCCGTGGACC
>Ga0209671_1009039_pt1 | contig 10430 bp, 8 predicted proteins | sample WorMetHERISLAND2_2_FD_187401 | JGI IMG/M metagenome (GOLD analysis project Ga0209671, IMG submission 187401) | Marine gutless worms symbiont microbial communities from Max Planck institute for Marine Microbiology, Germany - Olavius geniculatus... | ecosystem: Host-associated > Annelida >... | reverse complement strand
GCACAGGGGGTGGGAATAATTTTTTATTGCGCGCACGCCAAATGTCGACCTTATTCAGTTGTTGTGTGCATTGAAAAGATGTAGTGTAGTGCCCCTGGTCAGGTGGTCAGGGGCGATGTTTCCCTGAAGCTGAAACACTTTTAGCTTTTGGACGTGCAATGGAAGCCGCAAATTTGCTTGTTTTAAATATTTGGAAACACGAAAACTCACAGATGTCAGTATTATCTCGCAAAAATGACGTTCAATTAGTCACATGCCAAAGTGCCCAGAGGGCACTTTATCACCGTCAAAATTTTTCCTGGGGAGGGGCAGCTGGGGGAGGCGAGGGCAAGTGCACGAAATCCCCCATGCCCCTTTCTGGCACCGCCCATGCTGTGTTTCCTCATAAGCACGAAATTGCGTAAAATTGCCTTATTTGGCCGACTGGGCCTTGCACTTCAGATCTGGCTGTCGATGGGGAAGTTTTGAGTTACGACATTTTCTTGGACTTCACTCGTTTAACGCTTGTTGCAACACACATTCACAAAATTTGCTGCTTCATGAACGGACAGGTGTCGTCGCCAGTGATTATTGATTTAGTGGAATTTATCATATCATTGTGTCACATCACATTGTATGCAGACTTTCACTTTCGTTCTTTTCTTCGTTACACATGAAGATCGCGGACTGTGCTTTGCAACAGCAGCACATTAATACAGTAGAAGAAGATGAACAGCCACAACCGATCGCAAACTGTGTTAAACGTTTGAGAAAATTTAGCAAAGAAAATTTGTAATAAATTTTCAATCCAACCGAGACTCCGTTTGGCCAAATTTGTTGAACTAATCGAATGAATAACGAATTATAAAAAAAACCCGATGTATGGTCAAGCGATATTTCAGCAGCAACATTAAGCTGAAGATGGGACTTTGCATATAGATTTAATATGGTAGAAGAATGGTGCCCATGGGTGCAGTTGACAGTAGGTACAGTGCACGTACAGTAGATACAGCTTTGGCGGCACAAAACGCACCTGCTTTGTAGACAGTGTGGATACATAGCAATCGTGCATGTTTACAGTTTGTAATTGAAATTACAAGTGCAGTGTGTTCCACCAAATAATTTGTGGTTGCTGAATTGAATACTTTTAAAATACTTTAGTGTTATCACTATGGGAAGGTGATATGAGGATCTGTTTTACTCTGTTAGATTCATACTCTGTAGTGGGAATCTGATACAGCCAGCTATTACACAAAAATACTGAATACTGTTTTGGTGCACTCTCTTACTGTAAATGTATACGCTTGCAAAAGTGGCGGGAGGTTGATTCCAGTGACTTTTATTATAGCCTCTAACTGATGCTGTGTTAAGGAAAACTCCAGTGGTGTGGTGTTGTGTGTTGTAGGTTCAGTCGGAGCTCCAGGCCCGCAAGGACCCAAGGGTGACACGGGTCCGCAGGGACCGTCCGGACCCATTGGGCCAGTAGGACCCCCCGGGCCGCCAGGTTCGACGGGGATCCAAGGTCTCCGCGGCTTTACCGGCGACACCGGGCCTCAAGGCATTCAGGGATCCATCGGACCTAAAGGACTGCCTGGAGAGACTGGGTCAATCGGTCCACTGGGCCCGCCCGGACCCCCTGGTCCCGTTGGATTTACCGGTCTTGCTGGACCTAAGGGAAGGATCGGAGACGACGGCGGACAGGGTTCCCGTGGCCCACCGGGCGCTGTTGGCGAAACTGGACCAGTTGGCGGCAGCGGAGACACTGGCCCTATTGGTGTGCCGGGCTTCACGGGTGGCACTGGTTCCACGGGCCCGAGAGGGTTCACAGGGCCACCAGGCCCCCGAGGTGATATTGGCCCTCCCGGGCCGCAAGGTCTACAGGGTTTCACCGGCCCCACGGGACCCGCAGGGCCCATAGGTCCCGTAGGTCAGAGAGGCAATGTCGGTGATCCGGGTGACACTGGACCCACTGGCCCCGCCGGGCCTCTCGGACCCGTCGGCCAACAAGGCCCCCTCGGTGCACCAGGACCGAAAGGTGACACAGGCAACACTGGTCCCGCTGGACCGCTAGGACAAGCAGGCCCAAGAGGCCCGCCTGGCGAGAGGGGCCCTGTAGGTCCAGTAGGTGCAGCTGGGCCACAAGGCCCTCAGGGTGCTCAGGGTCCCAAAGGGCCTCAGGGACCTCGCGGAGATACTGGGCCAGTGGGTCCAATAGGCCCACAGGGACCTTCAGGCTCGCCGGGCCCGCTCGGCCCGCTGGGCGATACCGGTGCCACTGGCAATACTGGATCTCAAGGTCCCGCGGGGCAACAGGGCCCGCCGGGAGGTCGTGGTGATACTGGAGACAGGGGACCGGCGGGATTCAGAGGCGCAGACGGACCACTTGGCCAGGGAGGCCCGCTTGGTCCCCCGGGTGACAAGGGTGGACCTGGATTTACTGGACCTCAAGGCTCTCGTGGAGACATCGGATTGCCAGGTGTTCAGGGTGCTTCCGGGCTGCCTGGTACGTAGTTGCACACTCTTAAGTACTCATCTCAGATTTAGTTTATTGCATTCGCCGAAACGAAGCAACAAAGGAGGTTCTGTTTTGGGTCGGTCAACTTTTCAGCCGAATGGATTGGACAAAATATTGTGAACGGATGTTACTGAAATTCTGTGGAGTGGCTAGGCATATGGTCCGATAAACAAGTGGTTAGATTCTGCTGACAGTCTGGATTTTTTGTATTAGTCGAAGCATTTTCCAATATGGCTTACTAAAAGAGAGCAAATATAATGGCCATGAATGCGTGCATATTTTATTTGTAGTGCTCAGGTTACTTTTTCGTTTGTTACTTTGTTTGTCGTCATACACAAAGGCCGGCTTTGGACTAGTTTTAATCTTGGTCTTAACATTTTCGTCTTCTTGTTCTTGTCACTGGTTATTTTATAGTTTTTTTTTCAGTACGATTTAACATTGAATGTGTAGAATAAGTTCTTTGTATTTGCTAGTTAGTGGCGGAGGTCTGGGAGCTGGGAGCTCCGATCGCTTCTAACTGCAGTGTGCTGTGGTGTGTTTGATGTTAGGACCTCCCGGGCCACAGGGTCAGCGTGGATCTCAGGGCAACTTCGGGCCCCCCGGCCCTCAGGGTTTCACCGGCCTGCAAGGCCCACAGGGCAATACCGGTTTCGCGGGTTCGCTTGGGCCGGCCGGCCCGCCGGGCCCGGTCGGGCCTGTTGGAAACACCGGATACGCAGGTGACCGTGGACTTCAAGGTCCTTCCGGAGCACTTGGCCCAGCCGGACCACAAGGGCCTGCAGGACCTATTGGACAGCAGGGCCAGTTTGGGCCACCGGGCCCGCCAGGTGGGCTGCTGTTTTGATAATTATAACAGCCGCTGTCGTTTTAAAGTTGAAACTCACGGTTCAACCCAGTCATCAGCAATAGACTTCTTGAATGTTCTGGGTGATCGGACAACCACTGTCACTGGAGACCCACGAGACAAGTCGTTTCTTTTGCAGCGTATCTTTGTTTTACTGCAGCGTTGTAACTTCGGCCTATAACGCCGTCTTGATCAGCGAAACATGTGTTGATCCCGTTGAAGCACCATACCCCCAGTCTTTGCTTTTGACTTGTTTTTAAGCCTTGGGATCTTTATCAGGATAGGCCTACCATTAAAGATGTGAACTTTTGCCATCGCATAAAACGTTGTTTAAGCATTAATAAATTAGTCTTGATCTTGCCATGTTTTATTATGCCTTATTAACACATAACTTATGCTTTTAACCATGTAGGTCTATGTCTCACTAAATGCGTTCTTGAGAATCTATCACTTACTTATCCACTTACTCATTTTGCAAGTATGCAAGTAAGTAAGAAAAGTTATGATGTGTAATTGAAAAATTAACCACAATACACCACAATTTCAACGCCCGAATAAAAATGTCTTTAACAGCCACCTAAACTGTACAAAGTTAATGTCAGTTCGTCTCAAATAAGCTGGAAGGTGCGTGTGTTAGAAAAGGTAAAAGATTAAAGGCCGTGCATAGGTCTTTACTTAAAACTCGCTGCAAAGATACAGAGCCTCGCCTGCCACTTGGGACCACACAGTATTACTTGCCACCTGACCCTAGGTGAGCGCGTCTCGACTTAACCCCAGCCAGATAGGCCGGTATTCGATTCACTTACCCCGGAGGGATGGAAGGCTGAGTTGACTTTGATGTTGGTTATATACCGACATGGTTTATCTGTCCCCAAACAATCACCCATCCAAGTAGCAACCACGTGAGAGCGACCCAACAGGGATCCGAACCCACGACCTGCCGATCGTGAGTCTGACACCACCAAACCGCCGTGTGCGTGTGCGGTTTACAGGTGGCACGGGTCCGCCGGGGCCGCTGGGAACGCCGGGTGAGCAGGGCTTTACCGGTTACACGGGCGCGGTCGGTGCGTCCGGAGACATCGGTCCTATAGGTCCGTCAGGTCGACGAGGAGGCATTGGCCAACAGGGTGTTCCAGGTGCAACCGGGGAAACTGGTGCTACCGGACAGACCGGCTACAGCGGCACTCGCGGACAACTCGGCTTTGCAGGTCAGGACAGCATTTAGGCTGCGTTCACACAGACACGAGTACGAGTACGATTACGGGTCCGGGTTTCCGTTTATGGCCCGTAGAGGCTTCACTCGTACGAGTGGAGCGTTCACGGTCACTTGTACAAACACATAACTTAACGCATGTCGGCCGTATTGAAAATTCGCAGTGAAATCGAATCGACGAAATGCTTCACCATTAAAACAACAATATTCCACTACAAAGTTACTAGGTTTTTTGACGTATTTCTGTTCATTTCAACTCATATTTCGTCGGTTCTGCTTTTCCCAGGTAGTGCAGAAACAGACATTGTGTGAGGTGGAATATTGAACTGTCGTTTGATGGCCAGCTGTGTCAGAAATATTTGTACAAAAAAAATTATTATAATTGGATATCCTTCTTTAAGTGACAATCGATAATGTTCAGGATGTTTTTTTCCGGACGTGGTGTATAAGTTTGTTTAGCACTTACGTATCACACTTCGGAGCAGTGGCGACGTGGCTTGAGCAGGGACGCAATTTCCTTCTTTCCCAGCTAAATTTTGGTCTGTCGGAAATTTTTCGTGCTGTTGTAATGTTTTTTTCAAAAAATGCACAATTTGGTGCTGCAAATCTTAATTTTGCGGTAAATATATAAGCCGCATCTAGAACTGTTGACTATACTGTACGTATCTCTCTTGCCAGAATTTTTTTAGCCGTCTTTCAAAAAATTGCATCTTTTTGTCCTGCCATCTGTTTGACATGTACATCTAACGGACAGTCGTTCCGACAGAGGCAGCAGCGGTAGCCAACAAACAAACTAATTACTAAAGGTTGTAATTTGATGAATTATTGTAAGTTATCACCCACCCAGTGACGTAGTTTTCACTGTTTTTCAGGATTCACTGGTCCGGCCGGTTCAACTGGGTTTACCGGCCCCGAGGGATCGACCGGGTACACGGGTTGGACGGGCTACACCGGATACACAGGGCCGCGTGGTGCAACTGGAGCACAGGGTGCTACGGGTCAACAAGGGTTCCGTGGATTCCCAGGGGCAGCGGGACGTCCTGGAGAACGTGGTGCTACCGGATATACTGGACCTATCGGTTTGTACACTCAACACTAAACGTAAAACCATCCCTTTCAGAAGTCAACTTAGCCTCCTATTTTCAGTGGGACGGAAAATGAGTAATGGGGTGTTCACACGATCCAGCAAACTTCCAGCAAATGTATTCAAAATACACGTGCTAATGCTGGACGCTTGCTGGATCGTGTAAACACTCGATAATGGTTTACGGAGTACGGGTTGAAGGCCTAGCGTGGTTGACGGGGGCGGTAATCTGTCTGCTGGATGCTCTGCGGGTCCAGTTGTTTGCTGCTGCGGGCAGTGGATGGCCGCATAGTGCGCCGCGGTATCATCAACTCGTGCCAATCAGCTGCCACGACCGAGATTGTAAAGCGTCTCTGGTCACTAATCTCTCTGTTAAGCAGCGTTAGAGGAAGGAGCGGAATTCCGACTTCACCCGAACCGCAGTGTTTCCTTGGCCCTCAGCCAAACATCAGTTTAACACTGTATATATGACTACGGATACAGGGCCAGTGCATTGCGCGCTGTGCCTGTTTTACGCCCGAGCAAATTACTGCAGGGTCAGCGTCTTGTTCAAAAGCTTAAGTTTTGTTAGATTTTCGTTGCTCTTGATTACTACATTTTGTTGCCGCGTTTTCGGTTGGTGTCTGTTTCATATAATTTCAGTTCGTTTACTCATATCTTGATAAAAGTTTTTTAGAAGCAGGTTTGCAACAAGTCTTCACATTTGCAATTTTTTACTGTTACATCGAATGACTCAACGTAATAAATATATAGATTAATAAAATATGTTGTAGACAATTTGCCGAGAAAGCGTATTAAACTCGTCACAGAAACTTTCTGGCTATCGACAACTTTAAGACTTTTTGAGTGCTGCAACTTGTCAAATATACTTTGACTCCGACAGGTTTTTTTACGAGACAGAGCTAGTGGAATTTGTAACTGAAGTCATTATAATGGCGTAGCTGGGATCTGGTTGTGGTGGCGGCACTTGAGGGGTGGGGTATGTGAGGGGTGTCTACTTTCCATGGGGAATGGCTCTGGGGGCTGTGCCCCTTGCCCCCAAATTAGGATTTTTTTGTGTAAAAATGTCGTTTTTTTGGTGCATTTTGGCACTATTTTGAGTAACTGAGTAGTCTCGGCTAGGGGGGGGGGTACATGCCCCCTTTATGGCAACGCCAGTGAGTCATTATGAATGACATTAGTGTCTCCCACAATGATGTTAATGTTTTAACTACGGTAGCCTACTTACAGCGGTGTGACGTTATGTTATGTGATCGGCAGGTCGGCAAGGTCCCAAAGGCCAGATTGGTCGCCCTGGATTTACGGGCTACACAGGTCCCGCAGGCAGCACTGGATACACTGGCTACACCGGTCCAACGGGACCTCCAGGTCCTGGTCGGCGTTCCGGAGTAGCGCTAGGTAATTCACGCATTTTCCTTCATTTTTTTCCTTTCTTCCTTTTCTTCATTTGTTTATCCTGTTATTTATTTGTTCATTCGTTCGTTAGAGTTTTTTTTTCTTCATTCGCTCATTCATCTGTCCTTCAGTTCTTCGTTTCATCGTTCATTCATTCATTCATCGTCTGCTTACTGTATCTGTTTGTTTCACTGAGTGGGATTTATCTATTTCGGTCACAATGGCTAAAGAAAAAGATGAAGAAACAACGGAGAAGCAGTGGCATCATTAAGTCGTCAATATTAAGGCCCGGAGGTCGACGAGACGCCTCAGGCGACGAGTGGTGTGGGAAATGGTGAAGGGGTGTTCCCTCTTCAGCCGACTAGGGTATTTGGGGGAGCGTTGTAACGCTCCGCAGCTTAGTTTTGGCCGACAGTAGCCCCACAAATAACTTCTGGTTTTTGCTTTGTTGTGCTTTTAGTTTTACGCGTTTCGGCCCTTTTCCCCTAAATTTGTAGCTTCTCGGAACATTGATTGTCCTATTGTCCGGAAATATTAGTACAAAAACACAAACTTTGGCACTGAAAATCCATCATTTTGCGGCAGTTTTAAGCGTATAAATCTAAATTTTAGGGACAGAGTTGAATTTTTGAGCACTCATAATCTCCTCTGTCGGAAATTTGGAGTTGTCTCGGAAAAACTGCCCCCGTACTTTTTTTAACCCACGAAGCCGCTGATGCTGATGGTGACGATGTGTGTTGTTGGTGTTGTGACTTACAGCGTTGCAAGACGAGGCCGGCGTGCTACAGGATGCCTACGACAGTCAGCAGCGCGACATCTCGAGCGCCAAGTCTCGTCTGAGCATTGTCTCGACGGTGCTCGTCGGCTGGGCGGTCATCATCACCGTGGCAGTGGTCGTACTGCTCGTAGTTGCCTTCACTCGGCTGCGGCGAAGTCGGCTCTTCGACGTAGTAGACGGAGTGGTAATACCATCGCCCGGCGCCGGCTCGACGTCCGGCGTGGACATAGCCAGCTGGACCTGCGACGCCGAGGCCGGGCTTCCAGCCACCAGTTCCGCGACCCAGCCCTCCTCCACGGTGCTCGAGTCGGATATGGAGCCCGACGATCTGCCCGTCGACATATCCCGCCTGTCCTCGATGTATTCGACGGAGAACAAGCAGGGCCAGGTGGTGATGGGTGCTAGGGCGGTAGTCAGCGAGGATGAATTGAACAGCCGCGACATCCCGCGATTCGTACACACCAGCGCCTCGACCTCGACCTGACCTCTGACCTTTGACCTGACCTGACCTTTTTTTTCCGACCCGATCTGTTTCGTTCACTGGTGATACCGCCGTGCTATATAGATTACCGTCGTTGTTAACTACGACAATAACGCGCTTAGCTTTGCTATGTCTACATGTCGCCGCTTTCTCTTGGTTTCTAATATCGCGCCACGACGACAGCCGTCGTTCCATCGTCGTGTTTTATACAAATTGGATCGAATTCGGATTCGGATACAGTGCCGATTTCTTTCCTGAATGAACGTAACATAACATCACGACGATGCTGTTGTTGTTGTTGTTGTTTTTGTTGTTGATATTATTGTTTGATGTAAACGAATGCTTCCGTGATATTCTTTCTGTACGCCTTATCGCTGGTTTTTGCTATGCTGGCGTTATTAGTATATAGTTTTAATTATTATCGACAATTTAATGACTCTTTGCAATATGCATCATTCCAGTGCTATTAGTTACATTATTTCTTTTTTTTTGGCTGGAAGCATTCGCTAGGTTTTCTCGTTCGTAGCAATGTATACATTTACAGTTTTATTCTTTTTATACCTGTTCAGTTTACACATTTTTCCAAATGATTGGCTCATTTGCTGCATCGAGTATAGTTAGCTGATGACTGTACATGCGCCATTTCGTCGCGGCTTTGTTTTTTTAACTTTAACTAACTGCTAATTGTGGCTGTTTCTGTGTGTCAGTTAATAAAGCGTGATATTTTAATGTCTTGTTTGTGCGTTTGTGTTGTCTAGTACACTTCCGTTTTTTTCTTAGTTTAAAACTTTACTACTTTGATTTGTTTCGTGCACGAATGTGACAGACAGACGACAGACAGACCACGCTACAGAGAAATGGGTAAGAATAGGCAGAATCGCTTGTGCTGCAAGACGCGATTCTGCCCAATAATACAGTTACAATTAACCATCAGAGCTTTCAAACCTTTGTCGAAAATGGTGGTGCCAGCTGGCGAACGCAGCGGAGTCTCGGAATCAGTAAACGAATTCGGATCGCCACTAAATTCTAAACATGTACATAATGACATGTACTGCTTCAGATATGCTAGACGCCTACAAAATCATCATTGATGTCCGTAACCTTTTAAGTTATTTTGCGCACAAACAAAAAGATTTTATGGACAGAGGACTGACTATGAACAAGTTTCAACAGTGTTTCGTATAGCGTCTCCTACAGTGTCTGACGGCAGCGAGAAAGCTATACAATCTAAGTAATATCTGTAAAACAAAAAAAAATTCAGTACATTTACGGCAAAATGTGATATAATTATATGACAAAAAATAATCTTATTAGACCTATATATAGTGCGCGGAAAGTTTGTCTGTTTGTCCGTCATACTCCGCTGACGCCTTCTGTGTTGCACGGTCGCAGACCCCGACCGCGGCTTTTGAGTCTTTGGGCCTTAGGTACGTGTGCCCCTACTTTGCCCCCACTCTCTCCACGGGCAGCGTGAAAGGGGACGGGAGTTCCGGGTTACGGAGTGGACCCGCCCTAACTTTGCTAGTAATATTAATGTCGGTATACGATGTGTATTAGCGAGACCCAAATGTCGCAAAAAAATGCCCATTTGATACGCGACAGATACGTTTTTTCCAGCTAAAATGCACCAGAGCTTGTTTTTGGCCTAGGCTCTGCCCCGGGCCCCGCGGGAGAGTTTAAAAAGTAGCGATTGGAAACATCTGCAGTTTAAGTTTTTTTACGTATGTTTTTATCGAGTTTTTTTTATAAAAGTGAAAAAACTTGTTTTTTATGTTTTTTTTTATTTGCAAATCAATGTTTTTAACATCTATGGTAATCAACGTCGCAAAGTCTCCTAAGCTGCGTTCAGTTCAGTTCTGTCGTTCTGTACGCTGCTCGACATGCTACGTTACTCAAACGAACGAAACAAAAACTAGAAGAGCATTTGGAGAGCACAATCCTCCTTAACGCTATGTCAATTTCTCCGTTGTATTCGCCAGGTGGCAGCGTTATATTGGGTGGAGGTTTCGTATCTGGCAATGGTAACAGATTTTCAATCCTATATGGATTGAGATGCTGTTTCGGATTACCACCACAATCTGATCAACTCCAAGTTAGGTGGTCTTTCAGAATCCTCGCCGAAATTTTCAGCGGTAATCCAC
>Ga0209671_1009038_pt1 | contig 10431 bp, 4 predicted proteins | sample WorMetHERISLAND2_2_FD_187401 | JGI IMG/M metagenome (GOLD analysis project Ga0209671, IMG submission 187401) | Marine gutless worms symbiont microbial communities from Max Planck institute for Marine Microbiology, Germany - Olavius geniculatus... | ecosystem: Host-associated > Annelida >... | reverse complement strand
GGAAAAGGGAGGGGAGGGACGAAAGGGGGAAGAGTGGAGAGGGGAAGAAAGTCGAGGCCCCTCTTAGTTGAAATTTCTGGCTACGCCACTGGCGTACGTAGTATTCCTGAATACCAAAAAGCCCTCACTATCCCTCTTCCTCCCCCTCCCTAAGCATGTAGCCTAATTAATTCAAGGTCATCCAAGGCCAATAATTTTCATGTCATTTGAAAGCCAATATGCGACTTTATATTAGTAATCAACAGCAAGGCCCTATCTCGCACCGTTTAACCATAATACGGACGTTTGATCACTCAGTATTTGTCAGTTTATTGACATGTGTTCTTTTTTTCTTTTTCTTTTTTTTCTCTTATTGTTTGTATTGTAAATATATTGTAATCGCTACCATCTGTTGTGGTGAATAAAGGTGTTCAATACATTTGTGACAGACAGACCGACAGACAGACGAAAATCGTGCCAGAGACGCGCTATACAGCCTAGCTGTAGCGCGTAAAAACCACGACCTATGTTAGTGGCGCGTAAGTGATGCAAATGTACACTGTGTCTCAAAAACATCTCGGACATTTTCGATTCTAACTTAAACAAAAATTATCAGACTTTTATAATTTTGGTGTGAATATTTATAACACAACTTACCATTAAATGGCCGTTCAGTTTTTCACCTCACCCAATGACTGCTTCTGCACTACCTCGGGAAAGAAAACCAAGCGAAATACATGTATGCATCAAAATATGCAAAAACGTGAAAAAACACTCCCAACATTATTGACCGTAACTTGAAGCATGATTATCAGATTTCAACGATTTTTGGCACACTTATTTCTGACACAACTGGTTATTAAATGACTGAGTTCCCACCTCACCCACTCTCTGCTTCTGCAGTACCTGGGGAAGTCAGATCAAGCAAAATACTCGTTGAAATGATAAAAAACGTCGATAAATTCCGTCTATCCTGATCTCGATTTAACTGTCGTGCAGCAGTATGTCTACCATGTGACGTGATTAAGAAATGTTTATAAATTTAAGAAGCGACTGGTGAAGTCTGGATTAGTCTGGAGCATAACATTATATCGATACCGCTGTCAATGAGTGGAGAAATCGTCTCCATGTTTGTGATTGCACAATTGGCCAACATTTCGATCAACTGAAAAACAAAGCAGTTGGATAAAGTGTCAGCCAAAGTGTTAAAAGTGTAAACAAAGTGTGTTTTGAGCGTTATTTACATTAAGTAGTAATACCACTTCAGGGGAAAATGCAATATTTCAACGGTTCTGATTTCTCCAGGTAAGCAACAACACACGATGGGTAAGGTGAAAAACGACATAATGCTTTGATGGCCAGTTGTTTCAGAAATAGTGTTACCAAAAATTATTAGAATCCGATAATCCTTCTTCAAGTTACAATTGAAAATGTTCAGAATGTTTTTTGAGGCACAGTGTAGTAGTGCCTTGTTTTGCATTAAGTTTTTGCTGAGTTTTCTTGTAGGCCCACTGCAGGACTTCGAGATTTTGTACACTGACGTCCAAATTTTTCAGCTTAGAAGTCACGACGTCCTGAAAATTTAGGTCTATTGAAAACCCTGCTTCTGGCTACGACTATGCAGGGTGAGACTATAAGGGCAGGTGACGCTCCGTTGCGATGAGCTTCCCATAAAGAGTTGAAGTTGTACATGACCTCTAGCCTTTACTGAAATATGTGAGTTATTACTTATCCTGTCGTGGCAGCAGGCGTCCTGGTGACAGTATATGCATTGTAATGCACCATAATTGAGTGTCCAGCAAGTGCAGGTGCGAAAAGGTGACCTCTAGCTTACCGCAACTGACATAACGTAGCCTACGTGGCTGAATGACTGGTTTATTAAGACGCAACAAACGTGCATCAACATCGACATAAGCAAAGTATAAATTTGGGGCAAAGCCCAACGTGAGTCCGCCCGGCGTTTTAAGTCCGGTTGGGGGAAAATATAGGGGGTGAAATTCCCCCGGTAGCAAAATCACGTGGCCCGCACTCGAACGCACTTTTGACTTAGGGTGGTTGAACATTAGCCGCTTAATCTCTGGTGTTAGTGGACCAGAAATTGTATATACACTGTGTCTCAAAAAACATTCCCGCCACTTTTGACTGTAACTTGAAAACCAATTATCAGATTTTGATAACTTTTGGTAAGAAGATTCCTGACACAACTTAACATCAAATGACCGTTCAGTTTCCCACCTCACCCAATGTATGATTCTGCACTACCTAGGGAAAGCAGATCTAGCGAAATATGTGTTGAAATAAACAGAAAACTTGAAAAAAACATCCCCAACATTATCGATTGTAACTTGAAGAAACATTAGCGGATTTTAATAATTTTTGGCAGAAGTATTTCTGACACCACTAGCTATTAAATAAGTGTTTTAGTTTCCACCTCATCCAACGTCTGTTTTTGCAATACCTGGGGAAATCAAACCTAGCATAATACGTGTTAAAATGAATGAAAAAAACGTCAATAAATTCCATCTGTCCTAATCTGTGGGCCCCAACAGCCAGTCTGTTACAAGGTTTGACTGTCGTGCAGCAGTGTGTCTACCAGATGAAGTTTAGGAATGTTTGAAGAGTCAAGAAGCCACTGGTACAGCCTGCATTGGTCTGGAGCAGAACTTTATAGATATTGCTGTCAATGAATGGAGAAAGCGTCTCCTTGTCTGTGTTCGCAAAGTGGGCAAACACTTCAAGCAATTTTACTGCAGGCAGTTAAAAAATGGACATCTGGATGAAATGTCACTTAAGTGTCAGAAATGTGAATAAAATGTTTTTTTACACGTTATGTTAATTAAGCAATCAGATCGCATTGGATAAAAAAGTGATATTTCGCTGGTTGTGTTTTCCCCAGGTAGTGCAGAAACAAATGCTGGGTCAGGTGGAAAACTGAATGGTCATTTGATGGCAAGTTGTGTCAGTAATATTCATACCAAAAATTATCAAAATCTGGTAATTGGTTTTCAAGTTACAGTCAAAAATGTCGGGGATGTTTTTACGAGACACAGTGTAGTTCTAACCGTGTATTACTGCGTCATTATTTTTCTTCTGCTCGTGCTTGTTATACGAATATACAGGATTGCAGGTCTTTCTTTGTAAATGTCGTGTAACGCAAGGCGTATTCATGGGACTCTTGGCATCTTGGGGGCCATTGCCATTTCCCCTAGAAATCCGCCCATGCGTGTCAGTCGGTATATGGCTGTTCACTTGATACTACTATGATTTCGGTCTGGGTGCAATGACATTTTGAAGCGATGACGCTTGTGGCAAGAAACAGATAGTATAACGATGTCACTGTGCTGGTTATCTAGATGTGCCGGGCTATACGCGTTGACACGTAAAAATCGGTCGGCATAGTTATAGAATGTCGTTGTTGGACAAGACACTTGATTTCTTGCCCCCATGTCGCTTAGAGCTGACACAGTGAAAATTTTTTTATCAGCAAACTAGACTAAGTTCATCATCGAAGCAGCGTAGCAACTGACAGCACCAGTTAAGGCAAGCAAGCTTGTACGCACGACACATTATGACGTCATCGTTACGTCACGACTAGCAAAGAATAATTAATCAACAGCCACATTTTGTTGAAATATTTTGAATTAATATTTCTTCAGCTACAACTGCAGAAAAGTTTCATGTAAATTTATCATCGTTTGAGTTGAGTGAATTGTGAAAAAAGAAAAAGGTTGTCTTTTTTTATGAAACACCATGTGCAATGCATACGACGGTATGCCATATAACCCGATCCAAGGTCAACATTACGAGACATTGAAAGTTAGAATTTTTTTTAATTTTTCGAGCCTATTTGCTCCACCAATAAAAGTTCGAGCTCGCAAGTGACTAGTGATTCTTAAACCGGGACACAATATTTACGGGTACATTTGTTTGCGCCGTATTTTCGACATGCGTCCTAATTTTTTTGTGTAACGCGACTTTGAACATGGAAGAAAATTACAAGCAGACGACGGGACAAATTTTCAGGCGCAAACACTTTTTGCAGCGCAAGCTATTTCGCCTATTTCTACACATTTCTTCGTAGCGTGGTCTGGTCTCTCTCTGTCTGTCGTCTGTCAGTCACGTTCGTGCATCACCCCGCTTAAACCATTCGACGGATTTTGATGTCTCCTGGCACATTGCATGCATTAGTTGGGTGTCCTTGACCAGAGTAAGATGAGATTTGGGTGTGGAACCCCCCCCCCCTATCTCGGTGAACACATGCAGTTGCAGATTGTAGCAAAACGGTCGGTCCTGTGCTGAGACCTGGCGAATACAAACGAGGAGAGCGATTCCGCCTTGTGCCCAATTATTTTGGTCCTTGTTGGGTCTTAGTCTCCGGTTGCGGGTCTCGTTAATACGTGGCTTATCGTATGAATTCAAGACGTTGCTATTCGCTTGACGTGATGGCAATGCACTACCGTTCATGTAGGAGTTTTTACAGGTTGTTGTTGTTTCGTGGAATTTTGTCCGTAGTACGGCCGTGGTTCGCGTGGTGTCGTCACCATCAAGACAACGCCCGGCAGTAGGCTAAATGTCACACCATCGTAACACACCACGCACGTGAACGGCATGCTGCCCGTTGGCCAGTGCCACAGCAACATGTTTTTGTCGTGTGTTTTATGTGACCGTAATAACAGCCTACCTGGCGCCTTTGTGTTGTGTTTGTATAGACCACGTCTTACGGCAGTTAACAAACGGCTTTATTATAAGATTTATTGAGGCGAGGGCACCGGCGAAAACATGTCTGCCGTTACTGAAAGCTGGTCGTCATGCAAGCACGACATTTTCCCCTTCAGTACATGTAGACAAATTGAAATGGGTGGGTGTACAGGCAATTTTCTGAAAAAAGCCCCTACATATGCCTCTTTTATTAGACGTAGTATTGTTGATGACAAAACAACTGCGTAATTGTGTTGCCTTTGTGAAGCTCTGTATATAAGCAGGACTCCTGGCGTAAGTCAGTAAGTAACTAAGTAAGTAAAACGTAAATTTATATATACAGCGCATAAAAAGGCACTCGGTTGTACGGTAGCTTAATTGGGTCTAACCCTCCCCGACTCAAAGGGCCGAAAAAGAGGATGAGCTCCCACGCTACGAACCTATTAGCTGCAGTTTATGGGTAATAATCTTTTTCTGCTTTAGTGTTGAACTGGTCTGGGTATGACTTGACATGTGTGGCTTGTGCGCATCAGCATTGCGCCTAGCCAATGCGTTATGTCAGCGCTATAATATCGTGCATGCTACAGTGGCGGTTTTAGGCCGAGACCGTGGGGGCACAGGCCCCCCAGTTTTGCTCCAGTCCCCCCATTTTTTGCAAAGATAACACAAATATCTGATTTATTTGCGTTTCATAATTTTAAAAAGTGGGCAAATTTGCGGCTTCTATTGAACGTCCGAATTCCAAAAGTGCTTCAGCTTCAGGGGGCTTCGCCCCCGACCCACTGACCATGAGCTCTGCCTCTGGACTCCGCTGGGGGATCTGCCCAGACCCCCGTTATGGGCTCGCGCTCGCCATGGGGCCGTGCCCCCTAGATATTGCGGGCTGGAACCGCTACTGGCGTGCTACGTGTTTCTCATATTAGTTTTGGTCGGCTGATTCTCAGAAAAATCACTGAAATTGTTGCAAACCAGATGACAGATGTTAAGGCTGTAATGTGCCAAATTCGATTTCAGATGGGGCTGTGCCCAATACTCCCGAGGGAGCTTACAACGCTTCCTAGACCTCCTAGCTCAACTTTAGGGGTCCTACTTCTAAGGGGAGGGAAGGGCACACGAAGAGAGGGGAAAGAGCAGAAGGAAAGGACGGGAAGACGAGCAGGAAAAGCAAGGGGAAGGGAAGGGCCCCCATGCAATATTTTCCCACCTCCCCACACTTTGGGTTTTCTACAACGTGCCTGATTGTGTTTTGCACGCTGTGTAGGTGCGGCGACTCTGGAGCGCGCGGACGTCGCAGACGCCGTCAACACGGAAGCTCGTCAAAGACTCCAAGACGTGGTTCAGCGATCACACCCCTCCGAGAAGCTCCGTTATTCGACCCTACTGCTCGCACTGCACACGCTGTTCGGCATCCACTGCGGCATGCTGCAGAGACTGTTCTTCAGTCCGATGCATCGTGCAGCCAGCATCGACGAATTCGTCTCCAATGCCCTGCAGCCGGGCAGCAGCACCACGCAGCAGCAGAGTTCCACCGCCGAGGAGGATTCCGTCATGGTGGAATAGATAGCTCCCACAACCCACTGGCTTCTATCTCCCTCCCCAAATCTGGAGTCGAAATTGGGCTCAAGTTTCCTTCCCCACTTTGTCTTAGGACTAAACTTCACCGTGTCTCAGAAATAAGTTATCCGTGCCAGGGTTATTTTTTGAATAACTCCTCCTCTGTGAAACACGGGTTGATTTTAGTAATTCTTGGCGTGCAACATCGTGAAGAAACGTGATGTAATTGACCGTAGTTTTGCCCACCTCACCTTAATACTGTCAACTACGCTACTTTGTGAAATGCATAAGTCGTATGAGTAGTTTGGCCGTTTGCAGCAATGAATCGAGTAGCGCATGCGACGTGCGTCGGTTCAGAAAATCGTTGAGTGTGTGAGACCAAAAATTATTACAATTGGCCAGTGTTTCGCGGAGTTATTGAAACAATAAAAATGGCACAGTTTTTGAGACACTGTGTGGATTTGCATCTAATCATCATCGTAATCATTATCATCATTATCTTCGCAGAGAGTTCTAACGTGGCTTGGATAATAGTCGAATTGTATCTGTAGGTCTGGTCATAACTGTGAAATGTCAGATTCTGTGAATGATTAGGGCTAGGAGAAAGGTTGTTCCGTGTTCAATTTGTGATCGTATTTGGTGATATCATGGTTTGAGTTGAATATTCATACAAAATTACAGACAATTGAAGAGTTTTCTGACAATTTTCTGCCTCCCCTATAGTTTAGGAGGAGGAGCGGAGCTGCCCCCTACTTTTGCCCCCTGCCACATTGGCACTGCTCTCCGTAGCAGCGGATGTTAGCAGATCAGTTTCGTTAATTTGTCCATCAAGATTGCCTCGAACTGCAGCCTCGATCTTGAGCTCTTAGGTCCCATTTTTCCATGCACATTTGATGGCTGATCAAATTGATCTCCGATCAACTTTGGGATTTGATCTGAGATCATCTCAATAATCGTTTTTCCATTGCCAATTAGCGACTAATCGTCCGTCAAATCTCCCATCAAGTTGATGGCCGAATATTGGCGAATTAAGTCAGATAACTGACGATTAAACGTGGCGATCTGCAGTTCGTTACTTATTCGCAGCAGAAACATCGTTTCACGTCGCCGGTCAGAATGGCAATTGACGCATTAAAATGAAGTTCCAGGCACGGCGATTAGTCACTACTGATCAATTTATACTGTGCATGCTGTTTTGTAAAGAAATAAAATGGATAGACGCTCCCGTATACATTTGCGATAGAACGTATTTTTGACAGCAGACGATATCGTTGATATCGTTGCTATGACGACGTTTACTGGCTACGGCGTCCACTTGCAGCGCATGCTGGGTAATTTAGCGCAACATTGCAAATTAAGGTCACTGTCAGCCAATCAGATTGGCATAAAATAGGCTCAGTTGACGGCGGATCAGCTAATCGCCGATCACGTAATTGGAGATCGAAAATGCATGGAAAAACGAAACACAGTTGATCGACGATCAATTCTGAACATCAAGTTGATCGGAGATCAGTAAATCGCAGATCAAATTTAATTTGATTGGCGGTGGAAAAACCGGACCTTAGTCTTGCTCTTTGTTTCGATTACTGGTCTCTGTCATGACATTTTGGTTCCATTTGCTGCACCCCGGCTTGAGAACTTTTTTCTTCAAAGATTCCAGTTGATTAGTTGTTTGATAGGTTGAGTGATTCGATTCTGGTTATCCCGGTGTATGACTGCCAGTTATTTGTCTAAGGGTAAATCTACACTGATGCATGGTTCAATTCGTGTGAACGCGCTTGCACACTGTGTATATACGAAGTGCATTGTTTGTTGGCATTTTCTGGTTGTCTGGCATGTGTTGTTGTTGTACCGATGTGATGTGGCGTAGACTGACCAGGCCGCTGGTTTCGGCTTTTTGTGAGCACATTTGGCATTCAATTTTTACGAACATTTTGCTCTGCTCTGACGATTGTAGGAGGCTGAATGCTGAGAATGATCGGAGCCAACGTATTTTTGTGTTTAAAGCTGGAGAATAGTGAACGTTTTAAGGATCCTTTTTGTTTTTTTTTATTAAAAAAGCTGTGTTCGGTAAAACCGAGGTCAGTTTTGGTTTCAAGTTTTCTGAACTAATAATGCTCCAACACTAATACGAGACGAGCAGGCTAAGCTTAGCTAAGGCTTATTTATGTTTGTATACTAGCAGCCATGCCATGCACATGTACAGATATTGTGTTGAAGTTTTGCCGTTGTCAAGTGGTTTTTGTGCAGTGCATGCGGTGAAGTGATTATGTTGTCACCATTGTTGTTACGATACAACGTCAAAATGTCGACAGTTGAAAATGTCATCCATTGTCTGTCAAGAGCATCCCGGTGATCCTGTGTTTACTTAGTTATGTTAGCAGAAGATATATTTATCTTGAGACGGTGATGTAAATATGACGGATTTTTCTCCGTTGTGAACGTAAAGTTCTGTATATATGCTTTTGTCAAATTGTCAGTGCAGCCAATTTATTGTATTGCATTACATGAAAGCATTACTTAGGGTGTGCTACTCGGAGATGTTGCTTTGGTTTGGTTCGGAAGTTTAAGTTTAGTAAACGGAGCTAAGCATTTGTGTGAGTAGGCAAAACTGTGCGGTAGGCCTAATTGAGGCATGCTGTAATTACTGATTATTTATAATATCATTAATATCACCATCAGTGTTATTGTTTTTTCTTTGTATTTTTCACTTAAGATCCCAATTTTCCAACTACAATGATTTTTGGACACTGTACATTTCTGCGGCAGAAAGTTTATAGTATGTGCTTCTCCAGCGAAAGTGTGAACAGTGGTGAGAGAATCCACATTGCGTGTGATATTTTCATTAATCTGTTGTCCACATACCTGTATGAATTATGAAATGCATACCAGTAGTACTCTTTATCTTTTCTGTTGCTAGTCATTGTCCTTCTGTTTAACAGAACATATTGTTTATTTGTGTATACATGGTACTTCACAATTGTTACACCATTTAAAAATAATTTTGTAACGTAGTACTGTAAATGTTACGAAAAAAGTCAGAGAATTAGTTACAAGTTTAGGTAAACTGGAATCGAACATTGTTTGCTGCCAGAATTCATTTTTCGGCCAATTTTCTGATAAGAAACTAATGGTTAAATTGTTACTGGGTAAATCGCAGAAAATGAAAGTTAAAGTGAAATGGCAAAAGCACTTAAAAGTCGCTTTGCACTGAGTCCTGATTCCAAATCTTTTAAGTTTTCAGTTTTAGTGTTGTATAATTGTATCCTAGATTTTTGCACGATTGACTGATGTCTATGCGACTCATTTGCATTGCGTTGGCTTTGTGTATTGCAGTGAATATTTTACTGATCTATTCTGGATAAGGACTGAAGCAGTTAAGGGTAAAGCTGTTGTCAGTCAGCCTACATGTCATCCGGTTCTGTAACATTGAACTTGGGATGTACCAGATTTCTGTTTCCTGTTCAGAACTGCCTGCGTTTGAAACCAGCTAAGTCGGGTGCATTTGAACAAAGGTGTGGCAGTCATTCATAGAACAACAGCAGGGGAGATGGGGAAAATCAGATCGAGGGGCAAAAAATCTCACTACTGGTGTGGCTATAAGCTTTTGCTTTCCTCGCGTGAAATCCTGTGGAGGCAGAGTATAAAAGGCGCAGAAATTTCGCTTTCATTACAGCAATATTTAGTCATGGCCTGATTTGGCCCGAGTTACTAGAAATTAGCTGATGCTGTATGCGTACCTTTCTGAGCCCGAGCATTGAATCTGGTGCATCTCAGTAGATTGAGTGTGTCTGCATGTGTGCGTGGTAGATGTTTTCTGTGTGATAGAAATGCTAGTATTTGCTTGAGAGTATATGGAATGTAGAACAAGTTCTGCTTGCTTTGCTTTTCAATGAAAAAGAGGTTTGCGCCATTCAGTTTTTGAAGCACAAAGTCTGCAATTGACGATTTCAATTTAAACCTGAAGTTTACTTGGACAAACTTGCAGCTTACTTTGATAGAATACCAAGATTGATATAATCAATACGATGGACCTGTCATTTCTGTTTTTGCCTATCTCCTGCCACAGGAGTACACTGGGCGACTTCACTTTTTGACTTAGACTTTCGCTGAGCCTTTTCGCTGAGCGAAAGCTAAAGCTGAATGCTAAAGTCTGTACTTAGACCACAGTTCAACTAAACTTTGGTCTAAGTCTACTGA
>Ga0209671_1009036_pt1 | contig 10431 bp, 5 predicted proteins | sample WorMetHERISLAND2_2_FD_187401 | JGI IMG/M metagenome (GOLD analysis project Ga0209671, IMG submission 187401) | Marine gutless worms symbiont microbial communities from Max Planck institute for Marine Microbiology, Germany - Olavius geniculatus... | ecosystem: Host-associated > Annelida >... | reverse complement strand
GGCTGACATTGTGCACTTTAAATATGCACGTACTTACTTACTTACTTACTTAAAGGTATTATCGTATGTTAGATTCAAGCTCTTAATTAATCAATTAATTGTTTAATTAATTGTATATTGGACAAACTGTGGACAGCAGAAGTTATTTTTAGTGTTTTCCATTTCTAATTGCACTTTTGCATGACTTTTAGAACAAAAATAAACACATAATTGCAGACAGCTTACGCCTTTGTGAGCCTTGAGGCTAAGGCCGAACTGAGATGGTCCAGCTTGTAGAACGTCTTGACCAAGGAATGGGTGAGAGATGAGCTGAACTATGCGAGGCTCTTGCTGCACTGTAAACCATCAGCATTCATGTTCACACATGCAAACAATTAGAAACTGATATGAATATGAACATCAGTGGCATTGCCAAGATTTGGCGTGAGGGAAGGGTGGGCACATCACTTAAGTGAAAATAAATTATCAGTGACATACGCGTACACTTGGGCGATAAGCAGTGACAAAACTATACACAGAATATGCTATGCTACTTTTTATTGCAGCAGCAACCAGATATATGGATATATCATATACGAAGTTGAATGGAAGGGTTTGCGAGGATTAACATGCCTATGTCCACTATAAATGTTCTGAACAATATTATACCACCATAGCCAGCAGAATAGCCTTCTTTTTACAAGAATTTTAGCAAAATAGTCACTAGTCAGTATATGTCACCTCCGTGGAAAAATGGTCATCACTGCCCAACTGTATCACTGGCAGTTTGTAGTAATAGTAATCGTAACAGTGAAACACAATGTTCATGGTGCTATTTTGCCACTGCCATTGCAAAGAGTTCACCCACATCATTTGATAGAATATACACTGTGTTCAGAAAAAACACCCCCTTATATTTTCTTTTATATCTCAGTAGAAAATGCTTAGATTTTCACAAAAATTTCAGCACATGTTAAAAAAATCAAGTTTTCCATCAGTGTAAAAGTTAAACATTCTTCGCTACCGATGATGTCCTGCTGACGTAATATTTCTGTGTTTGAAAATTACAGATTTTACCGTTGAACAGACATTTGATCAAATGTTTGCAAGTCAGCAAGGGTTATGGAACCACAAGTTTGTGCAAAATGTTTATGGACAATGGACAGACAATTGAATAATGACGGAATAAAAATTTTAAATAAAAAACGAACGACTGGCAGTATCAAGCCGTTTGATGAGGGTGAGCAAGTGGTCATCCACGCAGTGCACATACGCCTGCCAACATAAAAAAGTTGAGAATCTCACATTCAGCAAAAAAAAAATAAACCACAAAACAGTTCACAATGAAAAACGATGTGATGGATTAGCATATTTTGGGGTTCAGTCAGCACAATGATTAACTGATGTGTATTAACATCTGATCAAATGTATGTCTTCAACGGTAAAGGCCCATAATTTGCAAAGACGAAAATATGACGTCAGCATGACATCACTGGTAGCAAAAAATATTTAACTTTCTCATCGGTGAAATACTTGATCCCTCCTAAACACTCCCTGAAAATTTTGTGGAAATCTAGACACTTTCCACCGAAATATAAAAAAAAAGTAAGGGGGTGTTTTTTTCTGAATACAGTGCAGTATGAACACCAAGTGACCATTAAGCTTGGACTGAATTACTAAAATACTTTTTCCTACTGGTGATCAGTTACAAAGATACTGAGCTTCAGATATTTCTTACAGTAGCCAAGTCGCTTATAACTGTAACTTACTGCCTAATGGCGTGACTGAACAAAGCAAGACATTCGTCAGCCACAACGTCACCGCTGGCCTGCATTGCTGACAATATTGAACAAAATTCCTTTTATATCCACAAAATGGCCATATAAATAAACAAACTAATATTACACGCATTACCCACTTAATACAGGCCCAGAAAACACTTCAATAATGCTAATTTAATTCATTCTATTGCAGTTATTGGACCGTTGCGTAAAATGCCTGACCACAAACGTCTATAAAATCGAGTCAAACTAAAGTCTGAGCTCATCTCGTGGTTAACTGAGTTCTAGCCAATTTTTGGCAAAAATTCTACAAATTTCGCTGCCAAGGCAACGAAAGTCAACCGTGATAGACTTACTGAAATTATTTATTTGCTCCACCCTCAAAACCCCTTGTTAGATGCAAGAATCTCGGATATATCTCGTACATATGTAGAGTTATAGCCCATTTTGTCCCAAATTTCGTTGCCATGGCAACTGGGGTCGGTGGGCAAAAATGCGATTGGCAGCATTCAATGGCCCATCCCCCAAAACCCCCCTACAGATGCAAAAATCTCGCAAATATCTCTTACACAAGCCGAGTTATAGCCCATTTTTGTCCCATGGCAACAAGGAACGGTCCGGGTTATAATTAAATGACACCATTAGATTGGCCATCCCCGAAAATCATACCCTAGAACCAAAAATTACGATTCTATCTTATACACAGCCAAAGTTATGACCGTTTTTAAGAATTGTTTAATTTTCACCATAGGCTCCACTGTAATTTTTTTGGAATGTTTGAAATAAATAGTAAATACATTAAATATTAATTTCAAATTTTTAATTCCCAAAAGGCACATCCTTGCGCGAGACCGCGTCGTTTGAGCCATCGCAGACAAAAATCAGCCAAACAGTCTGACCTGTAGGTGAGTTTCTGTAAGAAAAGGCATATGTACAGCTAGAAAAATTTTTGCGTATATTTTACCTATTTGCCGAGAAGCCCCCCTAGTGCAGCTTTACATGAAATTTTGCATGAGGGGTCATCTAGCTGACATAATCAACCATGCCAAATTTTATCTCAAGCAGATCAGGGGTTTTGATTCTGTGGGGGTCAAATTTTTGGCTTTCCCATAGGAAAGAGAAGTCGCCATTAACACATGGCTTGAACTACAGTTCAGCCTGTGATGAGCCTGGTGTAGAGCAACTTAGTTGATTCGGCAACATGCTATAACTATGCCCCAGATATGTTATTTTATAACAATCTCAGAAAATATGTGTATTTCACTGGGCTGCCAATAAAACGCTGCGATGCCATAGTGGCCTGTAGCATCCCACTTCAAGCCTTGTTTATGGCACATACCTTCGCCGGCCTGGACTTTAGAGAGTTCGATCATGTCGTGCATAAACATCATTCCGTCCGAGCTGTCTTCAGCAGATGCTGCCTACACGCCCAGACACATAGAGACATGCACGCTGTAAACCAGTGATTGGCAAATGTGAAATCCGATCAAGCCTAAATGTCAAATCTTTCTGAAAATTATTCAAATCTCTAGGCCAACTCTCAAATCTAAAATCGCTTTCCCCACGCCTTGAATCTTTTAAAGCAAATTCTAAATAAAATCTCATATATGCAAATAATAAAAACCGAATAGTGCAAACTTTTAGTTCAAATGACCCAGCGTATGAAAGATGCATAGGAAACCCATCTCAGAGCGCCGAAGTGTCACATGCCATACGAGATCACACAGTGTTATCTCCCACTTGACGCAGGTGAACGTGCCCCACCATAACCCCAGCCATGCAGACCAGTACTCGATAGAGCTACAATGAACGGATAAAAGCAAACTGACCTCAACAGGCTAAAATTTTCTTGTGCTTGCCATGATGCTACTAGCCAAAACATTGATGGCAGTGGACGACTTCACTTTTTGACTTCGACTTTCGCTGAGTCTTTACGCTGAGCCAAAGCTAAAGCTGAACGCTAAAGTCTGTACTTAGACCAAAGTTCAACTAAACGATTAAAAATGGTGGAAAACCGGTAAAGCTAACAGGAAATAAATCAACCAGTTACGCTTGGACTTGCTTATTTAAATGCGCTGCGCACGCAAATGACGTAACGTCTTACGTCATTATGTAGCCATTACGGCGTTTATTTCTGGTACCAGACTGTTTTAATTTTCTAAACTATCCGTGTTAGTCACCATGTTTTTGCTCAGCGAAATCACTTCACTTTTTGACTTAAGTAGGTACTTAGACCGAAGTTTTGGCTCAGCGAAAGTCTCAGCGAAAGTCTAAATCAAAAAGTGAAGTCGCCCAGTAACCAGTTGACCTGTGAAGAAATGTGAAGCAGCTGAACTCGACCGTCGCTCATCGTCACCAGGTGAATGCCCATGCGTGACAGCGCCTGCATGTGCTCAGTATTACCTGCTATGAACTCCGATGCTTTCAGACGCGGCGTTCTGTGCCTATATACACCGAAAACACATTGCTTTGATGATGACAGCCAGTCAAACCACAGCAGGTCGATGAACACATGCTGCAAACCAGTGGCAAATCCAGAGTGTCCCATGTTTCCAGCTGTGAATGTGACCGATTTCATCGCTGAGACAAAGCTTAGCAGAAGATAAAAACAGGGCCATATTTGTGCCAGTACTATTTAGTGCAGCACACCACCACTTATTATGGAGGCCATATGCTACATGGTGTCTTATGGTTACGGTTGATTTTGTGAACTGATATGCATCACATGCAACCCTGACACTCAAAATGCACCAAAACTTGTTTTTGGCCAAGGCTCCACAACAACCACTTTGGAAGCTGACGCTGTTCCCCCAGACCCTCTAATAAGCTACATAGAAAATACTCCATGTTTATTTCCTCTAGTTGATCAAAAACTTTGGAACCTCGATTATGACACATCGACTGACAGTACCACCAATTCTTTTCCTACAAATTAAGCATCCTATAAATTAAGCACTATATAAAACAACGTACTGATGAAGTGGTTTGGGACAGAGCTGCTGGACCATGTTCTTGAGTGGAGAGCGAACATGATGAGCAAAGTCCATGTTGGACTTGAACAGATGAGAAGAACTGGGGCAAGTGTAGTCAGCCGTGTCACTGGGGCCATGATGACTCCCGGCTGCACTGGTTCTTTCATCAACCAGCTTAACACATGCACACACAGTAATAGTTATAGTAATAGTCATCAGGGTTGACTTTTTGATGGCAAAAACCAGTTTCTGCCTGGCAGTGTAACAATAGGACGTTGGAATTACGATTGCCAGAGGCGCGTTTCGCACTTTTTTCTCTGAGAATCTCACTTCTACGGCTCAGTTGTTCTCACTAGTTCTCACGAAAAGTGTGAAACGCGCAAGTAAGAATTCTCTAAGAATTCTAACATAGAATTCTACACTAGCCAATTTTATCTATTTGGATAACGTAACTCAAGCAAGTGGGCGGAGCTAGCATAACGTAGCAATGGAAAATCTTGCTCACAATTTCTCAGATAATCTCAGAGAAGTAGAAAGTGCGAAACACGCCTCTAAGTTAGAATTTCTGAGATTCTCAGAGAGTCTCAGAGAAAAAAAGTGCGAAACGCGCCTCAGGTCATTGGTCTGACTCCCAGTCGGATCGCTATCAAGTGGTTACTACGCATATCCATGGATGACTCTCTGCAGAGAGGTAAACCATATTGGCATATAACCAACATCGACGTCAACTCAACTGTCCATCAGTCCAACGTAGGTAAATCGAGTACCAGCCTGTTTAGCAAGGGTTGAGGCTAGACATGTTCACCTGTGCCAAAAAGCAGATATCACTGTGTGATCCCATATAGCAGGTGACGCAGATGATCCGTAGCTTTGAAACAAGTTTCTCATGAAAAGCTATACCCCTTAAACCTTCAAAAATTTAAAAGATCGAAACGGACTCAAGTTAGCAAAAACTAGAAAGTGCTCGTTACACTAGTTGTTGTTGTGTTAATAGCTAAAGTTAGCATGCAAAATTTTCAACAGTGTATAACATTTTAATGTCAGTAGTTGAAAGTAACAACTAACGAATATTTTATAGTGGATAACATTGTTAAAAGTTTGGAATCTTTGGTCAGTACAAAACATTGCAGCATAGACCAGATAAAGTTACAAAATGTCATACAGACCAGTGTAGGTGAAGTTGCATTGCTGTTAGTGTTGCGCTCGGAGTGAGTCATCGTCTGTGCGGATAGAAACAGTGGCAGGAAGTGCGCCTCGGTCGAGAACACAAACTCGTCGACATCCACCAACAGAGTGTCCTTGTCCGAGAACAGCAAGTACAGGTACTTGAATGTCTCGGCCAGCACGAATGAGTCCATTCTGTACCACGTTCACACATCATCTAACATCAACACCATCGTCAGCCAGAAAGGTAAAGAAGTAGGAAGTTGAAATTTTCCGAAAAACGGCTGCGAATTTCCGAGAGAAGAGATATGGATGCTCATAATATCAATTTAGCCCCCAAATTTAAACAAAATGTGGTATTTCCAGTGGCAAATTTTGCATTTTTTGACTATAAATTTTCCAACATAAAAACTTTTGAACAAGCAAAAACTTAAAAGAAAATGACAATTTCCCACCTGTCAAGATGCAACTGGCTAATGTCATCCCTCATGTCTACTCTATACAATCTCTACTGTACAACATTCATTCAACATCTGCAGACAAAAATGAGGTATCATTTATGAACTGATCTTTACCTAACGCGTCAATATGGCATCCCCAAACCATGCAGGTCATAATATTTGAACAGTTTGATTGGAAATCATATATCCATACCATATATTCGTATACAAACCATTGACACAACGCAACAAAATAACATGATAAAAAGTGCACTGCACCTACACAGGCACATAGGTGTGAAAAACTTGCCCAGAGTTGTTAGCTGGTAGCGGACTGGCAAAGAGTTGAATTCGTGACCTAGTAATCACGAATCCAATGCCCTAAGCAATGAGCCAGCAAAACTTGCAGCAACTGCAGCATGCAGAGTGACAGAGAAGCAGGCAACCAATGCACACGCACAGTTACATACTGGTCTTCGTGTGTTGCTGACGTGACATCCTTGATTGCAGCAAAACCGCATGGCACTTTCGCAAGCTGGTCCAAGTTGTCGATAACTGCCTTGCCAACGTCCAAGTAATACGGGTCACCAGTTGCCTGCAAGTGGTGCAAAGTGTACAACGTAGCACTACCATAGCATATGAAACCAGATCAAAATTTGATCCAACATGTAAACCATCTTAGTATATAAACCAAACCAAGGTCAACTACCTTCATCCTTACATGATGAGACAAATCGAGTACGATGGTGATGACTCCAATGTTACCACTGTATGTACATCTGGCCACCGTCGTTACATACCAAACTGTCTGGTTTGGGTAACAGTGGAACACATTCACCTGTGCTGGGCGACAGGTAACACTGTGTAATCCCATATGGCAGACGGCACTCCATAGCTCTCGATGGGTTTCCGATAAAAGCTATATACCCCTTTAATCTCAACTGTTTCACACACACAGTCATTCTCATCTTCTCCTGTGATTTTTACACCATTCCTACAGACTACCACTTTCACTAAATTCAAAGATTTTTTACGTGCGGCAGCAGCTACTGCACGTGTCTTAGCCATCGCAACTCTGTCCGTCTGTCTGTCTGTCCGTCACATGACTGGATCAGTCAAAAATAATGCAAGCTAGGATCACCAAATCTTTACCGTCGGCAGTGTGGAAGACTCTAGTTTCAGGGTCTGTAAAGCTTTTCCATAAATTCGAAAGCGGTCACCATCAGCAAGGACACTGAATGAGAGGGGTGTGTAAAAAATTTGCGATTTTCAGCCAATAAGTCGCTGTATCTCAGAAACAGTGCGAGATAAAACATAGGTTACTATTAACCACTAATAGGAAGTCCTACACTGGCTTTTGATTGGCACCGAAAGCAATGACTTTAGATGACACTGAATGCCAAAATAGAGGTTTTTATGGATTTTTTTCGGTGAATTTTGGCTGTGACACACATTTCAAAAGTGAATTGTGTCGACATCACTAGAGACAGACCGGGATGGCCTGTGTATGAAACTTTCAGCATTAAATGTAGTTTTCACTAGTTTAAATTTTGCCCCCCCCTGCATACAATGAATTCTCCAAACAGGGGCATCAAACTTGGGTACCCCCTTCAAAATACTCACATTTGGCCACTCAAATGGCAGCAGCCACGTGAGACGGTGGCACCATCTGGCGTACGTGAATGCAACATACCCAATGTCAGTTGCTGGGATCGATGAGCTTAGATTTTGTTTGCAGTAGGCTTTCAAACACGCACTGCTATCATGTGTTCCCCTTTGCGTTAGCTAGGCTTTCTTGTTCATTTACTTGTGTGATATATGTGGCGATCACATATTTGCCAGAGAAAAAGTGCAGGCACATCAAATCCCAATTCACTAGATACAACATAAACAATGGCGTGCGATAAGCAGACTGAACAAGACATGAAGTAGTACAATAGCAGAGCAGTGACTGACCTTATAGATGAAGTAAGTTGATTCAACAAACTCCGGTCTCAGTGGATGCTGCGCCCAATGCACACGGAAATCAGTCGTGAATGCCTGCAGCGCAGACAGAGTTGCAACTAAAGGCATCACCTTCACAGCAGCATAGTCACCCAATGGGCACACGTATGTTGTATCAATGTTGGATCAACGTCGAACTTCGACGTCGATGATGTGTTGGAAAGATGTTGGATTTGCAACTAGGATCGACGTTGAAACGTCGACGTTGTATCGACGTCGCCGCATCAACGCATTTTAAACGTCGATCCTACATTGTCTTTACGTTGAATGTATGTGCAATGGATCCAGTGCGGAGGGAGGGGTGCAATCCAGCTGTGCACCCACTCCTTTTAAAGTTTGAAGCACCCCCAACTTCTGTGGCCAGATATGGTTCAAAAAGGACGTCCTAAAATGATACAATAATAATAATAATAAAATACTGCGAGGTCCCTCAGAAGAGCTGGCAGGCCCCAAATTTTTGGACCGGCATTTGTAAATTGAACATGCTTCCAACGATGTGGCCAAATTTCGCAGAGATCGGCCCACGAACCTCGGAGATCTCGCGATGAAAAAAAAGAATAAACTGCAGCAAAACATAAGGCCTTCCCGAACTATCATTCCGGACATCCTAAAAAAGACATCAAGGCAGGCAAAGTCTAACGAGCAAGTGCCCAACAACAAAGAACACAGAAAACACAAATAGCAATAGTTTTACGGGACTGACCTCAGGGAGGAAGTTGTGCCTCTGAATGATCTGATAAAGCATCTCATGCATTTCAATAGCAGACTTTAAGTCACCCTTCAGCACCTATATCAGCAGATATCAAGAACAATGTTATCTACCAAAAGTCAACGATAATAACTTGCATGCAGCACATATAGAGTGCACCGATAAAACTAGAGGTTTTGAAAAAAATTCCATACCCCAAAAACGTAGCAAATTTTTTCACCACCAAATTCGCACATCATTTACATTTAGACAGAAAAATTCAGACCATATATACTGCAAATTTTATTATAATATTTGAACTGACTGCAGTAATCTAAAACTGGTACCAGGTACCAGTAATGATAAAAAAAAGTAGTACCCCGTGATTAAATTCCGATAAAGTAATAATTAATTAATCACCAATTTTGGCTAAGACTAAAAAAGTGCAAGCAAAATGTCTGCTTTTATCAACTTCATAAAGTTATTCAGCTAACAGCTGTCAAAAATGCACTTAAAACAACAACAGGTCTACTAGTAAATGAAAAATTCTTAGAATTTAATCAACGGTGGTATATAGACACATGCATAAAAATCACAAGAGACAAGATAGAGATGTGACGCAGTGGAGTGATGGATGACTGTGGGGTGGTCCTCTGTGGTGGCACTTGACAGATACAATTCAGTCACACATCAGACAGCATGCACGAGCAAACAAATAAAAAGAGATGCAACCTGAAGACCAGGCCAGAACGCCAGCAGAGAGTCCATGAAGTTCTTAGCACTGGTTTGTGGCTTGTGCATGTGAACGTCAACCATCATCGGTCCGTGGCTAACATACTTCATTACTGCTCTGTAGTGCTGAACACACAAACACACCCACCATGGCGAAAAAACTGCACGTGTTTTTTAAAACAAAGCCCAATCCACTAAACTTTACTGATTTCGGGACTAAATCTAGATTTTTTAAAGCCCCAAATGACGAGTTTGTGATTTTCATTGAGAGAAGTTGACAAAATTAGCACACATCGCTGAGAGATAATGTCCACATCAAATACTAAATATCCAAAAATTTGCAAATTTACACAAGTTCAATGGAACAAAAAAATAAACTTGGGATATATGTTGGGTTTACCCAGCATGTGCCCTTAATTGATAAAAGTTGAGCTGATGTTATTAATAGATAATGTGTTATTTAATTATACAGATTGAATATAAACACAACCTACACATGAACTGCTGACAGATAACCTGTACTTGTACAGAACTTGAATCAACGAACCACCTAGGTCAACTCAGCCTTCCATCCCTCTGGGGTAGGTAAATCGAGTACCGGCCTATCTGGCTGGGGTTAAGGCGGGGCGCGTTCACCTCTGTCGGGTGGCAGGTAACACTGTGTGATCCCA
>Ga0209671_1009035_pt1 | contig 10431 bp, 8 predicted proteins | sample WorMetHERISLAND2_2_FD_187401 | JGI IMG/M metagenome (GOLD analysis project Ga0209671, IMG submission 187401) | Marine gutless worms symbiont microbial communities from Max Planck institute for Marine Microbiology, Germany - Olavius geniculatus... | ecosystem: Host-associated > Annelida >... | reverse complement strand
GTCTGTTAGCAAGATAACTCAAAAAGTTATGGACAGATCTTTCTGAAATGTTGAGGGTATGTCGGGCATGGCACAAACTACCAGTGATTCAATTTTGGGGGTGATCCAAAAGGAGTCCTGGATTCTGGATCACTTTGAAATTTTCGTTACCATTGCTTTCAATGGGGCATAAGGGAAACCGCTGCAAAGCCGAAGATGTTGCTGCCACCTAGCGAACAACATTGCCTTGGCGGAGGTGTGCGGGCTCTGACTGCTTTCTAGTTATCGTTGTTATGTATTTATTTATACATGTATTTATGTATCAGTGCTTTTAATCTTATTTTGTTATTTCACTTAATTGTGCTTATGTTGTTCATTTTGTTTGATGGAAACTGTAAATTTTTGTTGTGATAGTTCTTTTGCTTCAAACTTGGATTTGGTTTTCGACTACTTGCTTTTTAAGCATTTAGGTTTCCTGTTCGTTTATGCGTCATTTTTTCAGTGTGGCATTACAGTTTTGTTTATTGGTTTTGACTATGTTTGTTATGTGTTTTACGTTGATGCATTGTTGTGTTGTGTTCTTATAGCTGTATGCATTAGAGAACAGGTGATTGTTTCTGGACACAGCTTATAGCATAGTCACTTTCCTCTGTTTACTGCAGTCGCATTGTTGGTATGACACTTATTCTGTTGATTATCACTTGTGTTGATTGAGTTCTGTGTGCATGTTTGTGTCATACTCAGCTGTAATTAAACGTTGTTTACCATGAGCTCAGAGCAAGCTATTTGGAATCTTTAGTCATCTGTTTATTCATCAGTTTCTTTATCAGTTTATTCTTGCAATGGCTCTGCCATGATGACAGCATCATAAATATTGTTGTAATTTAACTTAACTGGTGTTATATAATGCGGAGGTGACAATTAATGGCAATGGCAAATTGTAATAGCAGGACAGGTTTGTATAACAACTACTATAATGGATGGTAGTTGTTCAGAATAAAACAAGTATTTGAGCAAAGCTCATGAGACACGTGACAGCTTATAGCAATTTCTGTTCGCAGGTTGTCTTGGTCTATCCGCATACATTTTGTTGGAATTCACTGTTAAGTGTGTGCTGCAGCCGAATATTACAGAAAAATCACTAAAACCCCCTATTATGGGGATTCAAGGTCGTTCAAGGTCATTAACATTGAACCATTAAAAGCTTTTCATCAGTTATTGTTACGGTAAGCAACAAATCTATGTCTATCTGCAAGCGTTAGACGAGCGTGCAGAGGCCTCCTTGAACTCAGGGGGTCGGGACTTAAACTGCTAAAATTTACGTTTAATGCTGAAAATTTCATGTGCAGGTTGTCTTGGTCTATCTCTAGCCATTTTGGTGCAATTTACTCTTTAAATGTGTGTTGCAGCCCAAAATCGCAAAAAAAAATCACTAAAAACCCCTATTTTGGGGGTTCAAGGTCATTGATTTTGATGTCAGTCGAAAGGGCATATGGGACTTTATATTAGTGATTAATAGTAATCTAAGCCATATCTTGCACCATTTCTGAGATACGGCAACTTATTGGCTCAAAATGGCCAATTTTTTGTACCGCCCTCTCATTTAGCACTCTCGATCGGAGTGACCCCTTTTGAATTTTGGGACAAGCTTTACGGATCCTAAAACTAGAGTCTTCGTGACAGACAGACAGATGGACGGATGGATGCCTCGATGATGGCTAAGACGTGCAAAGCATTACATCCTGTTGCGCATAAATAACAAGCCTAAATAATCATACGTAAAAATGATTCATAATTATGTTTGAAAATACATAATGTGAAATTCCGAATTATAGCTAGTAGAGTTGGACTACATAATGATGTGCCAATGTGGCTTGCTATAGGGCATTGTGTGACACTCGTAACATTGGCAAGTTGACGAAGGATCAGTTTGCTCTGGCAATATACCTTATACAGCAGAAACTGAAGGGCATTGATCCACCGGCGAAGCTTCCTCCCGAGATGATCCCACCAAGCATTCGACGCTCATCGCTTGTCGTATGTTTTTTTGTCATAAATATCATAGATGTGGCCTAAATAATAAGCATTATCTTTAGTACAGCATCATCAGTAAAGTGTCAGATGAGTAGGTCTGGATATGAACAATGAAACCAGAAGGATGCTGCCTGAAGATGGAGAGAGATGGTGCAGAGGTGATATCAGATAGAAGGTCGATTCATATGTTTTGCTGCTGTTGTACAACTCCTAGACTTTTATTGTGAATCGGTCACTGCATATTGTTGAAGATAATAATTTCGCCATAGGTGAAGTTATTTATTGTTTAAGCAAATCAGCATGTTAAATGCTAAAGTAAATCTGGTAAAAGAACTGCTGGGTAGTTTATTATGATAGTGTGGTATACTATTGTATGCATAGATTATTCTGGCTGTTATGACTGAACTCTTATTTCATTTTTGTCATTGAGCAAGATACATCGTTTAGCAAGGTAGCACAGTAAAAAATTAGATGCAACGTGGGCAGATTTTATTCCAGCTTATTCTGGAATTTGCTTGACATTTTGTATGTGCAGCCCTAGTTGTGAGTGAATGCATCATCCTTACTTACTTATTGTATGCAGGATGGTGTAATACCGACTGGGCTGGTTATTGACTACAGCACCACTGGCATGAAAGAACTTGATGAACTGGCGGCTGAAATCGACTCACTGAGAAGGTAAATGTTAGGTTATGTTGCTGCTATATAGCATTTTGTTTAGGAACTGTTTCTTACTAGGCTGGAAAATTTGCGATATTTTTGTCACTAAATTTTTAGTTTGTGTGGTACTGGACAACTACATGACAAGATCTGCTGTTTTGTGGAGATTAGCCATTTTACAGTTGTACAGCCATTATGGGGTGATGCTGTCAGTCGTGTAAAAGTGTAAAATAAATGTCCAGGTAAAAGGACAATTTTCCGAGTTGGGGTACTGTCCTGGTGCATGAAACAATTGACTTTGAGTGGACTCGATTACATCACCGATTGTTAGTTGGCGGTGGGTGTGGTCTGGTGTAGGAACCACGTGCGACTGGAGCAGGAGAAAGTGCAGAGTGAAGCTGATATAAAGACCCGCGGAGCTGAGATGGTGACGCTGCAGCGAGAACTGGAGACACTCGTAGCCACTGCAAAGAAGTTGGATGCTCAGAGAGCAGATGCAAAGAAACTGCTCGATGAGATGGACAAAAAGGTTGGCGGCTTTCATTGCATTTTTTATCTATGTCATGTCCAGAAAAGGTGTCTGTAGTATTTTTGCACAACTTTCACGTATTTAACTATATTTCAGTTTTTGGATCAGGTCATCTTGATGCTTCACTGTATTTGTATGATGGAGTACTGCAAATTTTGCTACATATATTTATTAGGCATGCCACTGCAATGCATGACACTAATGTAATTATGACAAAATATTGCTATATTTTGTAGCCAACATTGAAAAAGTAAGGTTATTCAATTTTCATGTATTAGTTACTTTCGCGCTGTTAGTTTGGTTACAGGAACGGAATCTGACCAGAACTGAAGTAAGTCCAGGAAAGTGGTCAGTTAACTAAAATTCGAACGTGATGCTAATATTTTGTTTATCCGGATATTGCTGACGTACTGTAGCTAGTCGCTAATAGACATGCATATCTGCTGTTTTAGTACAAAGTAAGTGTTTGCATTTTTGCAGAAAGCCATGTTGGAAGCTGATGTACAAGAAAGAGAAGATAAGTGTGCAAGTGGCCTGAAACAGGTGTTGTATGCATGCAAAAACTCACTGGTTGTTACATATGATTTTCTGTTATAAATTATTGCTGATTGTTGATAATGCTGAGAATAAGAAGCCACAATTTCTAATAAGTGGGATTATTGCTTTCTCTGTAATTACTTTAAAATATCTGAAGAGTCTTTTGTAAGTATCAGACCTTTGCTTTTACCTTTATTACTGGGGACATTATGCAGCATTGCACGTTTTAAGTTGCACTTTCGTGCTGTGCTTTTGAAGCTTGTTTATGGCTTAATTTCACTTTAAATTTGTCGTTTATAAAAGAACGAATAAGTGAATGAATGAAAGTGTCTGGTAGAATGTTTAATGTCTGTTGAAATGGTAATCTTGTGTGACTGTTGTATTCAGGTAGAAGAACTGCAAGTTGAGCTGGCTAATAAGGAAGACAGCGACCCAGTAAGTTGTTCTCTTGCTTGAAGTTTTTTACTGTTGTTCTTTCATGCTACCAATAGTTAAAGAATTATTTTTTTATTCTTGAGTGCTTTTATATGGTTATTGTATTGTTTTCCAAAAAATCTGGTTATGGACTGATTATGCTTAAGCATGTTGTGTTACACACTATTAGACATCTTCTGTTCTCGTAATGTAGATATTGTGGTGTCTGCTTTGTGTAATACTAATGTGATGTCTTTAATTTAATAATTTTGTCCATTTTTTATAGTTTTTTTATTAGAAGTGTTTAAATGCATCTATTTCTTACCTTGTCCACGATTTAGTGTTTCATCAAGCCATAGAATTGGTGCAGTAGATTGGGAATCGGAAATGCATCACTGATCAGTTAGTGATCTACGAACAGCACAGAAACCACGTTTTTGTTTTAGAGGCTGTCCTTGGCTCTGCAAAGGGGTAACACGGTCTCATTCTTAGGCACCGTGGCAGTCATTCTCACTTTGTTCAGTTTTTTACCCTCGGGATTTTAAGAATACCAAGGGTTTAAAGAAAAGTTAGGAATAATGCTCATAACCGGTGTGTGTTTTTGCGAAAGACTGTTGACACGGAGCTGAGAGGCAAGCGTGACGAGCTGCACACACTGCGTCAGAATGAACTCAGCATGGAGCTCAAAGTTGAGGCCGGACACAACCGACTTGTGCAGCTCATGAAGTTTTTACGCAGCAACCAGGCTGACGTCGATGAGGTCTTTTTGTTCACTCATTCGCTACTCGGTGTTTAATTGGAGACGTAATTACTGTGAATGTTCATTTCTATTCCCGTTCTAATTGACTGTCATTTAGCACCTCTGTAGCTCCACATGATGCACTATATAAATATAATTACCATTAATTACCATTACTATTACTAGGAATAGAAGAGGTTTTCTGACTGTGTTACTTGTTGTCTGTAAGTACTGCAGTGATGGAGTTGTTGTGTTTACTCAACATATAGTAGTAGTGAAGTTTCGAAAGTCTTGCCTCTAAAATGTCAAGCAGGATGAATGTTGTAAAATTCTGTTCGTTAACTTATGTTCGGAGTTCTTTTGTCATTTGACAAAGACCGAAAGAAGGCGGAGCTCAAAAGAATAGTCAAGTACTAGAAAGATGTGTTATTTGTTTGAAATAGTTTTGTCTTTTATCATTATTCTTGTTATTCTGTGTTTTGACAAAAAATGTTGAGTTTGAAAGCTGGTTTGAACTTTTATTTGCATTATTTAATTAGTTTGCATTATTTTAATCAGTCGAATCAGACAGTGCTGCAATGGAAGTTAAGTATTTTGTGATGCTGAATAGTGAGTACATAGTTGCTAAGCTCTAGTATAAGTACAGTGTGTGACAGTGCATGGTATGCGATGTCAAGTCCATTGGCTGAATACATCACTGGTAAGTTGTATATCTGTATGTGGTCTACGGTAGCTGCAAAGTTACTTCATTACAGGTTAGGTACGTAGTTGGAAGCTGTAGTACGAGTCTGTTTTAGGGATGTTAATTTTTGAGAATTTTATTACTCGGTCAGGGAATTTCAATTCCAAGGACTCATCGAGAACCTGCAGCAGGCACAGTTGGTCAGTCTGTTGTTGTCAAGACACCCATGAACACTGAAGTCTGATGTCAATTACCACTTTCCCAGGGCTGACGGTATACCAAGATTAGATCAGCCGACCTCCCTTTAGCCAACTTAATTACAACCATCAACACTCAACTGCGATTGTCTGGACATTGGAACTTATTTACCATTGGTATTATTTTTGAAATTCTTGACTGTCGAAAATATAATTCTCAAAATTGAGTTTTTTTCTGGAGTCTTGATTTTGACGAGTCTCGTTTACATTCATAGTCTGCGTGTGGTTTAAATCGTGTGTGGTCGCTGCAGGCTGAGTACATAGTTGGTAAGCTGGAAGAAGCAGTACAAAGCCTGGATCAGTCGTCAGCTACACTGGATATGGTGCTGCAAGGTGCTCTGAGCATTGAAGATGCCACTAGACAAGCAAACTTCGGTGACATCAAGCCACTTAATGTCGACATGGATGTCTTTTCACGTGAATCTGTTGTACGTTTTGATCTTACTATACTATTAACTGTATGTAGTGATCAAGGGGCTTAGATGCCCATTGATTATGATGAATTTTAGTTGTATGTAAGAGACAGTAGTTTGCAGTAGTTTTAGACAAGCCACTGAACGTTGATATGGACATTTTCTCACATGAATCTGTTGTGTGCCATCATCTTTCTGCTAATAATGAGCTGTTCAGTGGTTACTTTTTATTTGCATTAATTATGTGATTAATTAGCAACATTTTTTGATGATGGTCATGACCACACGTTCTCGTATCGGATCCATTTAGTAACTGGTAATTCTGTCTCATTCTTACATCATATGCCATCAGGAAGGTTTCTACTTTCCCACATTAAGGTATTTAACGGTTAATTCTTAAGACATTAGTGAATGTTGTGGCCAAATTATAGAAGTGCCAATTGATATATGATGCATTTGAGCCACATGTGGTCTATATATAGTTGTTTTAGCACTTGTTGTACTTGCCATCTTACTTCTGCTGTATTGTCGTCGCGTAAAAGTGATAATTAGTGTCTGATTGCTGTGTCAGTTTGTTTTTTCGGTGACAGATGTCAGCTGTGAATGTTTGTTGTGACAGCTGAATGACGTTGGATTCAGTCGGACTGCGGATGGTGAACTGAAGTATGATTTACCTACTTCTGATCTCAGCGCACAACATATTGGTACGCATTCACTGCTTTGTTTCCGCCTTTTTTATGATTATTGTCTATTTTTTGATGTGATTGCATGGTTTGAATTTAGCGCATTGATACTCTTACCAGTATTCCGTTATCGCTGAGCAGTGAAGCAGTGAAGCAGATGACGAACAGAAAAGATATGAGTTCTGAATGAGGTTATTGATGAGAAAGGCTTAAGGAAAGTTGTAAGGGCAAGGAAAGGAAATGAAGATACTGAGTCTGACTGTGCAGTACGCTTTAGCATTAAGTTACATGCTAAGGTGGTTCCTTCCCCATGCACATTTACCTGTCCAGGTACTAGTCAGAACCAGTCTAGCATAACTTTTCAGTAGACTTATAGGTTGAAACAATGTATAAGTTATACGTAAAATTTATCAGAATACAATCTTTGACTGCAAAGTCATCACCAGAGAAATTAAAATGAAGGGTTGTTGATGGAGACAAATGTTACATTTGTTAAAGCCACTGATAGATCTGGTAATAGTTTAATTGCTGTGTTCAGGCAATGACAAGTTAGATGCTGAGGCAGTCACTGCGACAGCCGAGCCTGCAATGGTGAACGATAACAAACCAGAGTCAACAGGACCTCCTGCTCGACCGCAGCCCCCGGTCTGTTCTTTTGCTCTCAAATTCTTTTCTGTCAGAGCTTACTGGCACGCACGGCCGATCTGATGCATCAGCTGTCTACACTGTGTTCAGAAAAAAAACACCCACTCATGTTTTCTTTTATATCTTTGCGGAAAATGTTTAGATTTCTACAAAATTTTCAGGCAATGTTTAGGAGGAAACAAGCATTCAGCGTGTGAAAAAGTAAGATATTCTTTGCATCATATTTCTGTGTTTGTAAATTATGGCATTTACCATTAAAGAGAGGCATTGGTGGAATGTTAAAACAGACCAATTGGTCATTATGCTGACTGAACCCAAAAATTTGCTAATCCGTCACACAGTTTATTATTGTGAACTGTTTTCGTGGTTTATCTTCTTGGCCGACTGCGAGATCTTAAACTTTGTTGATGTTGGCAGGCATTCGCGCACTGCATCACTGCATTCATGACCACTTGCCCGCTATCAGTCGAACGACTTGATACTGCCGGTCATGTCAATTTTTTAATTAAAACATTTTATTCCATTAATATTAAATTGCCTGTGTATTGTCCGGAAGCATCTTGCACAAACTTTCTGCTCCATAACTTTTGCTGACTCGCAAACATTTTATCAAAGGTTGGTCTTCAACGGTAAAACCCATAGTTTGCAAACACAGAAATATGAACGTCAGCAAGACGTCACCAGTAGCAGAGAATATCTAAATTTTATACTGGTGGAATACTTTTTTCTTCCAAAACATTTTCTGAAAATTTTGTGGAAATCTGAACATTTTCTGTGGAGATATACAACAAAATGTGAGTGGGTGTTTTTTTCTGAACACAGTGTAGTGCATCAGCCCCGGGCTGCTACTGCTTTTTTATCTTGTGCCTTTTCCATTGCTGCTTCCACTATCTGCCCAAACTTTCTGCAAACACTAGATCTACTAGTACTTTTGGCACTTTTAAATCTACACTACAAACTGAACTGCTTACCTCAGCCTACCACACCTAGACTGGTCAGCGCCGACACAACACTTCTGATTCACAATGATATTTTATCAGATTGTTTTTACATTACATTATACAGTGAATTGTTGCTTTTGCATATGATGACCAGTTGTCTGGAGTACCTGGAAATGCAACAGAGTTTTACGCTGCGTGACAGTGATAACGTTGTTTACAGTCTAGCAAGTTTCGTTTTGACAAGTTTTATATGTTACAGAGGCCACCTGCACTTGGTGAAGATCCCTGGAGCTACTCCAAGCTTTACACTAAAGGTTTGAACCTGATCTTTGTTTTTTTCACATACCACAGTTTGTAGTAAACTAATCAAGCAGCAGCATCATTAATATGAATGGTAAGTTGAGTACTTGCTTGCTTGGTTGTTGTTAGGGCAGAGAGCTTTCACAGAAATTCTCCTGTGTTGGGTGGTACGTAACAGTAACACTGTGTGATTCCATACGGCAGGTGATGCTCCATAGGTCTGAGATGGGTTTCCATGAAGCCTTTAGTCTTGAAATTTTAACCTTCAAGTTGCATATTTGATATAATTGTTAGAAGCAAAACTATATCGCTTGTGTCTGCTTTATAAATGCGTAGAATTGAGTGGCGCTTAGTTTTGTCGTCATTTTTGATGTGATGTTTACTGTAGCTTAAGTAACTCATTTTCCCCTGCCATTTATTAGACACTGTTTGCTTAAGCCCAAATTCCATTACGCTGACTTCGCGAGTTTCGCCTAAACTTCCCGTGGGGAAAATTGCGGACACAAATCATGAAAGTCTGCGATACAACATTGTGTTGCCGACTTTCGTGATTTGTGTCCACGACAAAGTTTCCGACTTTCCTCGTCTGTTGCGCCGGACTAAATTCCATTAGAGTGACACAAATGGGTTTGTCGCAGACTTGTCACGAACTGTGTCGCAAACATCTCGACGTGTTGAGGTAGTTTGTGTCTGCGGCTTTCATGATTTGTGTCGGTGACTTCATGATTCTGTGATTTTGTGATTTGTCACCATTTGAGTTCGCGACTTTCATGATCTGTGTCCGCGAGTTTCCCCTAGGGGAAGTTTCAGTGAAAGTCGGAGTAATGGAATTTGGGCTTTAGTAATGATTGTGTACAGTGTAAGAAGCAAGATATCAGAACATCAGAACTTGTTGACTTCCACATTCCACAATTGAACTAAACCACAAGCACATTATATACACTGCAAGCAGTTCTTTTTTCTGTCTAAAGATTTCTGGCTTAAGTCGTGCAGTTTTGTTCGTTTTTTTGTGTGTGTTTTTTGCTAGTTCATTGTCTTGTGTTTATAGTGTTGACTTGCTTCTCAAGTGATCTGCATAATGTAGCGGATTAATTTGTTAATGTTTTTTAGCTCAAAATGATCCGTTTGCCACTGGTAACATTGGAGGAGCAAAGTCACCAGTTAATGTGAGTTTATTCTCAATTATTACTCAGCTAAACTTATATGAAGTGATGTGTTTCAGCGCATCATTTATGCACTTTAGACTCATTTGCAGGAACTATATAAATGTGATTTCATCAGTTGATTGATTGATTATTGATTGAAGGTAAGTAAGTAAGGCATATTTAAAGTGCACAGTGTCAGCCAGTGGCCGAATCTGAGGCACTTGGCTGAGTCACTAGGGAAAGCTGTAGGCCTGCTGGAAGCAGTGAGTTTTGAGGAGGCGATGGAAAGTGTCTGCAGAGGTAGGACTGTGAATGCTAGAAGGTAGTGAGTTATCATGTGTAATAGATTTCATTTTTTGTCGTCATCATCGTCGCCATTACCATCCTTTCCGGGTTTTTTTTGTATGCATGCTCGTAGTTTTATAGTTGAGTCAACGAATGTTTTTTTTTTTTTCAGTGGCAGTCTTTAAAGA
>Ga0209671_1009034_pt1 | contig 10433 bp, 4 predicted proteins | sample WorMetHERISLAND2_2_FD_187401 | JGI IMG/M metagenome (GOLD analysis project Ga0209671, IMG submission 187401) | Marine gutless worms symbiont microbial communities from Max Planck institute for Marine Microbiology, Germany - Olavius geniculatus... | ecosystem: Host-associated > Annelida >... | reverse complement strand
GCGCTAGACTGAACCAGCAGAGACCAAAAAGATAGATGCAATGGCTTTGTTAACAATAGTATTATTAAACTTATAAACTGAGCAATGCAAAAACTGACCATCCAAGAGACTAGAATGCTGGTTGGAGAGACAGTGCGTGCTGCTATGGACAATGGGGGACTGTCAGGCGCCGCTTGTAGAGTCCTAACTGCAGGCGACGGCAAACTGAAATTGCTCGTACCAACGTCATTGCTGGCAGCAATACGGAACTGATAACTGGCATACGGAAGTAGGCTGCAACACAGCATCACATCATCAGCTACATGATATATTTTTACGCGCAAAAAGCAGCTACTGCTTTCAGCACGTCTTAGCCAACGCAATTCTGTCTGTCTGTCTGTCCATCCGTCCATCTGTCCATCACACGGGTAGATCAGTCAAAAACGGTGCAAGCTAGGATCACCAAATCTTCACCGTCGGCTGCCTGGAAGACTCTAGTTTCAGAAACTGTAAATAGGGGTCACCCCGAACGAGGGCACTAAATGAAAGGAGGGGAGAGAAAAAATTACTGATTTTTGAGCCAAAAAGTCACTGTATCTCAATAACGCTGCGAGATAGGGCCAAGGTTACTATTAATCACTAATAGGAAGTCGTAAACTGGCTCTCGATTGCCACCAAATTCGATAACCTTGAATGACCTTGAATGCTAAAATAGGGGTTTTTATGGATTTTTTGGCGATTTCAGGCTGCGAGACACATTTCAAGAGGGAATTGCGCCGAAACCAATTCAGATAGACATGGACAAGCTGCACATGAAATTTTCAGTATTGAACGCAGATTTCAACGATCCAAGTCTCGATTTTCTAGGTTCAAGGAAAACTGCACACGAGGGCACCAAAGAGCGGTACCGCCGTAAAAGTCACAACGAAATGGCTGTAGAGTTTGCGAACAGGAACTGCTATAGGCTTTCGTGCGTCTCGTGAGCATTAGCTCAAACTTCTTGTCTCAACAGACAGCCTCCATCATTACTTATACTCACACACTGAGCATACACATCAAAATCAAGTTCAACGAATAGTTACAGCAGTTGCTAAAGACATCTTTGTCTCGGTTTCAAGAATGCAGCAAATAGTGACTAACTGCTGAATTGTGTTCTTGACGTCACATGACCCCTAAAGATCACATCATCTGACTGTCAATGTGCTGTTGAATAATATAACCTTTTTATGATTTTTTTTTGCTGTTTTCGATGCATCACTCATTGCATGTCGCCGTTAACAAGTGTATAAACTGATGTTTTGTACATTTATATTTGCTGTTTTATTACAATAACAAAGTTTTTATATTGATGGTCAAACCATTATAAACCATCTGCTTTCCACGGCCACGAAGACACTGAACCTTAAATATTTTGAGGTCACGATTTTGATCTTTAGGGGTTACGTGATGTCATCGGAATGTGACCATCAGACTCGTCGACAGCACTTTTCTATTGGTGGTCAATGATGACCATGCCTCTATCTTGCATGGATACGGAGATACGAGGCTTCAAAGATTTTGGGGTCACGAGTTTGACCTTTTTTGACGTCACGTGACCCCAAAAGATCAAACTCGGCATATGTGGTTTCCTATTGGTGGTCCATTGGAACCATGCATCTATCTTGCATCGTTACGGAGATATAAAGCCTCAAAGTTGTATTTGCCCATGTTAAAGGCCAAAAGTTCACTGCGCATGCTCCACGTCACGTGACTTGTAGGCAGGGGGTCCAAAATGATTACATATTTGGAATTTCTAAGTTCATATTGCCTATTCACTATACAACTTCTATGAGGCTACGATGACGATTAAGGGTCATTTGTAGGTGAAAATTTTATACATAGGCACGTTTTAAAGGCCAAAACGTTGACTGCACATGCCCCGTGACCTGTGGGTAGGGGATCAAAAATGACCACATATTTAGAATTCCCGAGGCCATGTTGCCTATTCACTATATTTTATGGGCCTACGACGACGATTATGGGCCGCTTATAGGTGAATTTTTTTATACTGGAGCGTTTTTGGCCGAATTTTTGGGCCCAATTTTCGACTTTCGACAGGGGTTAGATATTAAGTTCGAATTTCGGTTCCCAAAAAGGTTTGACCCTTGCGTGAGGCCGCGCTGTCCAAGCAATCGCGCGTAAAAATCTGCCGGGCGGTCTGACCTGTAGGTCGGTCAACAAAAAAGTTATATATATACTAGAAAAATTTTCGTTATATTTCACCCATTTGCCGAGAAGCCTCCAGTGGACGGATTTGCATGAAATTTCGCACATGGGGTCGTCTCGCAGATGTGATCATCTGTTTCAAATTTTGTGTCGATTGGTTGAGGGGTTTTGGATCTGCGCTGGGTTGAATTTTGCCATTCTCCATTGACTTAGCCGCGCGCCTGTGATATGCAGTTTTCATTGCTAATCATCCTGAGCATCCTACCCACACAGGCCAAAACTGTCCATATTCCCACTGACACCATGTGCTCCGGCAACACTGCTGACGAGTGTCCCTATTTATCCAGGGCTTCATACACTGAGCACATCATGCAAAAGTAAGTAAGTAAGTAAGTAAATGATCTATAAAGTGCCAAAGTCTCAGAAAGAATCAGGGTGCATAGGATGATGGACGCTAGGTGGCAGAAAAGGCTGACTGAAAGTAGTGGGTCTTTGAGTGACGTCTGAATGTAGCCAAGGTTTGATATTGATGAATTTGAGGAGTTAAGGAGTTCCAAATTTTCAGTGCAGAGCCAGGAAAAGAACGAGAACCAAAGGATAAGTTATGCCATGGAATTGCAAGTAACTGACTGGTAGAAGAAGAAGAAGAAGATATACTGTAGAAGTAGATAAGCCACACCTAGAATTTATAAAAAAAAAATCTGAAAATCAAACAAAAATACTTAAATTCAACATTCATTTCACACGGCATTCCTAAAATTAATAGAAAAAGCCACAGATGATGAAAATGATGATGACAAATGAATGTACAGGGTATGCCAAAAAATGACCTAACTTGTTTTTGTCAGAACTTCATCAAATCTCTACAAAATTTGATAATTTTTGATGCAAGATAGCCAAGATGATAGGAATATGTGAGGTACATTCATTGTCCACTTCACCCAATTTATGTCAACGCACTACCGTGAAAAATGCCAATGCTCAAAATTGTTACATTACACAGTGATTAACAGTATCAGATTGTTCACCTTTTCATTATCATTCGACAGAAGGCAACATGAGATTTAATAATTTAGTGGTATTTAATATTTTACACTGAAAATAGCAGACAATAAAATAGCTGACTGATGAGCTCAAAACACATCTAATCAATGAATGAGTGCTGTACAGTTTGATCAGTTGAACGTTAATGCCGCTATCAGCCATGGCATCACGTCCAAACCATTGTGTACACCTTAAACATAAATTCTGATAATTTGTAAGCAAGTTGCTACCCAAACTTATAATTCTGCAAAATAAATCACACTTTATTTTATTGTGTGCCTAATTTAGTCGTTACAACTTTTACGGTGACAACAACTAAGCATTATGCAACAATTTAAAGCATCTGCCTTTAACACGGTAGTGCATTGACATAAACTGGGTGAGGTGGACAATGAGTGTACCTCACATATTTCTATCGTCTTGGCTATCTATGTGCCAAAAATTATCAAATTTGGTGGAGATTTGACGAAGTTCTTACAAAAACAAGTTACATCATTTTTTTGGCACACCCTGTAGTTTAAAGAGATGTCTTCAATCTGCAAACCATGGTCAACTGCAGGTTCTGCAGCTCAGAATGTCAACGAAAACGCGTTTTTGGGTCCATCTACTTGGAATGCTCTCCAAACAATCTTAAATGCAGCACACACTCTCTGTCCACCTCAAGGTGCCATCTCAAACAATTCTACTACTCATTCTACACCGAGCACATTCTATGCTATTTACACTGAATGTACTAAACATATTATATAAGTTATGTTGCTCAGGGCCTATCTACTTCATCTGAATTCAACTTAACTGACCCGACTACAGTGAAGTTCCTCTCTGTTGAGGGCACATGATCGGCTGCACTGATGAATACAGAAGACGATGTGGAAGACTCAAGACGCTTCTGCAGAGTGAAGTTGCGTATCGGAGCGTATCTGTCATCACCGGTGACCCAGCTGAGCTGTACCCAGCGGTCACCCACTTCCAACACTGACAGCACAGGTGCACTCGGAATGCCTGCGTATACACAACAGCACTTGAGATGTCTTCGAACATGGCAGTGTTTCCTTTACCATTACCTTTAGTTTAAGCAGAGAAATCAAAATGTCAACAGAATGTACCAAAGCATTAGTACAGAACTTTTCTGCCTAACTGGTCTTTGCATTGCTGTGGTTGTTGTTGTTATTATTCTCTGGTTTTTACATTATTAGTTATTATTATTATCATCAACGTTACAAACTGTTAGAAAAGACTTAGTTAGCCAGTTTCTGGTGCACTCTGTTGATAGAGCAAGACACTCACAATGGAAGAAAGCAAGCTAATGCACAAAAAATTTCTGAATGGCACAATTTTTTAATTGACAATTACTCAATAATGCACAAATTAATACACAAACTTGAAAGGTCTCGTTATTATTACAAACTACCAAGGTTCCACCAGAGATTACTTTCACACCATTATTCACGGTCTTCAGGCAGTGTCACGAGACTTTCAACACTCTTCATTCATACTTAAACCTCTCATACGATACTTCGCTTTTGTAGTCACAGAAATAATACTCATTACTCGAATCATGTTAAACCCACTGTGATGATAACATCTGATGAGTGGATTGACTCACTTCTGTAAGAAACGGTGTAGACCATGACAGATGCTTCGGCTCCCCAGCCTGACTGAGTCTTAGCGGCCAGGGTGAACACGTAATGCTGATAGGCACTGAGCCCAGTCACTTGATAGTCGTGACGTGTTGACGGCACAGTGTCATCAGACAACTGCATCGACGAGTGCAGACCATATGCCACACGATAGCTGGTTATCACGCCATTAGGCTCAAGAGGCTCACTCCACGCTATAAGCACCGACTGCTTGCTCACTTCGGGGAAATAGATGGACGACGGTGGGCCGGGAACTGTGCATAATCAGATACAAACAAACACACGGTCTCAAAATACACCGTGTCCGGAAAAAAAAGAGTCTACGGTATTTTCAACATATCTTTAATAAAATCAAATATATTTTCATAATTTTTGTCATGAGTCATAATTAGTATTTACTTTGTCTTTGAATAGACTCATAGGTTGAAACGTAACGAAATAAGTTACAATAAATTCATCAAATTACAAGCTTTTTATTATTGTTTTTGTTGACGTTTCGGCAACCGCTGCTGACATCGACAGGAAGTCACACAACATGATGTAAGGGCTTACACATGAAGCACCAGCAAATCCACAGCAACAGAGCAAAACAAGTCAGCAGTCACAGACCACGCCATCTCTCTCAACCACGTCATAGACTGGGACCATGCCAAGGTGATCGACAGAAAAAGCAACAGAATGGACCGGTGGATCAGGGAAGCGATACACATTAGAAAAAAACAAGACAAGTCCATGAACCGAGATGAGGGGTCCTACCAACTTCCACACATTTATGACTACTTACTGTCCGCCGCAGCTACACCTGGTGGACAGTCGTTCGGACGATGGCAGCAGCAATTGCCAAAACATCAACAAAAACAATAATAAAAAAGTTGTAATTTGATGAATTTATTGTAACTTATTAGTATTTACTTTGTTATACTGTCCAGAAATTTTCTTTTTATATCACGACGAAACTATATAGTGCTGACGTAATTATGCCGTCAACGAAAATGCCGTTTTTCTGTATCCGAAGTGGAAAAGCTAACAGTGTTCCAGATGATAACTTTACAAAATTCAAATGCACATTTAGAATTTTGGGTAGTCAACATTAGAAAAGTAATGTGCAACTGACAGTGTACTGATTGTCCGCCTCACCTAATTAGCGACGCCACTGTACCTCGTAAAATGGAGCACTCTCTGCATTCTTACAAAACGCCACACCAAAATTAACAAAAAATGCAAAAAAAATAGCCTTGTTAGCTCTCACAGCTGCTTGTATTGTCAACAAATCTTGCTAATAACCAACTTTTGAGTCATAAACTTTATTAAAAATGTCACTGTCACGACGCTAACACATGCTGCAGAGACGACGCTGTACGCTGATAACAGCGTCTGCACAACGACGTTCCTGTAGTGCATGCAACGACCACGCTTAACATGGTGAAAAGCAAAAAACTACGTAAACTAAGTTTTGGCAAAAAATATCCTATTTCTATGCCAACAATCTGTCAAGTTTTTTACTGCATTTTTTCATCATTTATCTTGTTTTTGTATAGCAAAGACACATTTAGACGTTATCTTTTTGCAAAAACGGCATTTTCGATGATGTCATGATTGCATTGGCAATACTTAGTGACAAGTGAATATTGAAGATTAGTTTTAGATGTTCTTAGTAAAGCATATCATCAGCATAATGTCTGCCAAAAACTGTAAAAGTAAGCTTAAGTTTGATAAAGTTATTTGGAAAAAAGTGTAGACTCTTTTTTCTCCGGACATGGTGTATAACAAAAAATATTCCAAGGATGTGTTTCGTGTTTAACTGGCCTATTTTCTGGCAGCAACTTCTGGTCAAACCTGTGCAAAGGCCATAATTATTCCACTTGGGATGATCTGCTTACTTACGGGTTGGGGTGACCTATTTAACTTGAGAGACCCACCCTGATTGGTGATTTTTCAGCCCAACCCAAGGCTGTTTTGCTGACTTCGCACCAGCTAAACTTCCACCACACAAGATGACAATTAGTGCCACAGCAATGGAAAAGCAATAGACTAATAAAAAACTGGTCAGATGGCCATCTATTGGCGACTATTCAAATAAAGATGTGCATAACCAAGTCTGTTAAAGGTGCTGGCTACTAATAGAGCCGGCCATCTAGCTGAAAGTGCTGCACAGGTGATGAGCTCCCATGCAACAGAATCTAGTTTTCTTCGTCTTTTAGGCAAACTCTGAGTATTTGAACCGTGAACCATAATTACAGTCAATTACCATCTTCAATGACCATTGCTGTGGTGTGGCTCGATTGTTTAACAGTAACGTGTCGGACTTGTAATCCTGAGGTAACTCAGAGGTGCAGGTTCGACTCCGCACCAGGACACTGCCAGGTAACGACCTCAGGCAAGTTGTTTACACACATGTGCCTCTGTCACCAAGCAGTATAATTTGGTACCGGCTTCACCGCTGGGATGTAAACAGGCACATCGCACGATACACTGGCCCCGTATTCGTGGTCTCGCAGTGTAAAAACTGGTGTCTGGCTGAGGGCTTTAAGAAACAAAGATCAGCGCCACCCTATGGGCTGTAAGGCTCAGGAAGGACTTTACGTTTTTACGTTACGTACCATCTTCAAAGGTGCGGACGCTGATGGGCGGTGAACTAAGGATGCCGTCACCGACGGATGTGTATGCCAGCATCTGAACGTGGTAGACGACGTACTTCTTCAGTGCAGTCAAGTTGAATGCCCTCACAGTGCTAGAGTTCACTGTTGCTACCTCGGCACTGGATACACCCAACGACCTGTAGTGGATCTGCACAGAATCAGAGCATAGCACCAGGGGCGGTATGCATAACAACGTCGTAACTTTACTTCCAAACTAAAATCGATTTACGTTGGGCGTAGCGAAAAGTCGGTATGCATAACAACAACGTAGCACTAGTCGGACGCCTACGTCCAAACTAACGCTAGTCGCTCCAGCGACCTGACGTAAATATTTAGTCGATCGTTGTCAATGTAAACTAACATCATTAAGGAGAAGCTGCAATCAAGTCATGCGTCGTAAAGGACTTCTGGCGAGTCAACTACACTATTGAAACTAATTGCAGTATTAAAAGTTGCTGAATAAAACCTATAGCGTTCGACAAATTTCATTTATTCGCATTGCGCATTCTTACTTAGATCATGGAGTTGTAACTAGGCTCGAGCACGCTCGAGACTGCAGCAGACAACAAGTCAAGCCATATCTATTTTCAGCTGCAGGCCGGCCGAGGCAGAGTGCGTTTAGCCAGGAAATTCCAGAGTCAAACTTACCCAATGTCAACTACGTCGCGACTAGCTATTGGCTCGCTACGATAGCGTTTTGCATGCCGTCGAACGTAACTTTCTGGTTTGGAAGTAGTTAGTCGCGACGTAAGCCTTACGTCCAAACTAATCTACGACGTTGTTATGCATACCGCCCAGGCACCATACAATGACCACAAATCAACATCAGGCACCGAAGAAAAAGCAATATTCTTATGTCTCTGAGGTCCTCGGCAGAGCCAATCAACTACGTTCCGAGGAGAAGGAATCTATGCCCAAAAGTGAAATAATATGTTATACAAAATGTTAGTCATTTAATTAGACTGCAATACGATATGCAGCATTTTACTGACTTGATATCACTTGATGAAGAAAAGCATTCACTGCAATGTCCAGCAACCCATGCACCCAATTACATCAGTCTGGCATTTCTCTCGCCCTTCATTGTACTCTTTCCCCATGTTGCAGATACCCATGTTATGCATAGTAACACTATAAAAACAATATACAGGGTGGGCCAAAAAAACCCGGACCTGTTTGAGCGTTGATAACTCAGCGATGGTTACCCGTAGAAAGGCGTGCGATACGTCAAAAGTTTTAGAATGTTGTAGACAAAAAGGGCCGAACTTGCATCGCAAATCATTCAAATATTCTTGGCCTAATTTGCATAAATCTTCATTGCCCCTGAAATTAAGCATTTGCCTGCACTCCCATGTGCCCGAGTTCACTGAACTCAAAAACTCACTGCCAGAAAAGTCCAGATTTAAATTCTGTGAATTATTTAGTGTACGGGCATTGCAACAGATGGCATGGCCACAAAATTTCAGTAACTGAACAGCTAAAACGTGTGCTAATCGAATGCTGGGCTCAGCTGATCCTGAACACATTGACTCCAGCGATCGATCAGCTGCCTGAAAGGACTGATGACGGTTATGAATGCAAAAGCTGGACAATTGCCTATGTCGAATTTCATCTAAACTCAACGTATTTGTTAATGATTGTTGATATTTCAGTGTATGCTGAATGAAAATCAACTTAAATTCATGTGTTACTGCCAATTTAGCATGATTTTAGGCGTGGGACAGATTTGTGTAAATCTGGCAAAAAATATTTAAATGCTGAGACATGCAAGTTATACACTTCTTCTGTACACAATTTTAAAACTTTTGGCATATTGCGCACCTTTCCATCAATAAACATCGCTAAGTTATAAAAGCTCAAATATCCATGTTAAATCCATGTGTTACAGTCAAATTTGGCAGAATTTGGGGGTGACAAATATTTATGCAAATAAGGCAAAGAATATTTAAATGCTTCACTATGCAAATTTGTTGTTTATTCTTAACAGCATTCTGAAACTTTTGATGTATCACACGTCTTTCTACCATTAACCATCGCTGAGTTACCAACGCTCAAACAGGTTCGGTTTTTTGGCCCACCCTGTACAATGGTAATAACATTACTACAGTGCAGGATAACAATGAAGTGCAAAAATGCACATCTACCTTATGAACTATAGCTAATCTTTATCCACCACAAATGATAGCAAATAAAATAAAAGAATAAATATCAAATAAACAAAAAAATAATATGTCAGCCCTAAGAAACTAAGCCTCATGGGCGCAAAATGCAAAAAATAAACAAACACTAAAACAAGGTTAGATGAAACATCTCAGAGCATCTAAAGGATGGCGAAATATGCTACAAACATAAATAATAAATCGTACCTTATATCCATGTACAAGACCATTCTGGTGATACGTTGGTACTGGAGACCACGAGACATCAATCATCGTTGAACTGATAACAGTCACTGTGATGTTAGTCGGTGCAGCACTTGGCACTGAACAACAGCATAAACACAGCAGACTTCACTGAAACAATGGCTGCCACGAGCAATCCTTACAGATTACAGTTTCTGCCTCATAAATGACACATTATCACTGCAATGTTTTTTGCCTTCTGCTAATTTAAATCTCACCGCTGTCTCGATCACAGAAGATCAGGAACAATGAAAATCACAAATCTGACAAGAAACCGACAGTGAATCAACCATGCAACTCATCTCGGTATTCTACCATAGCGTTCTACCATTGGCGACCGCACCTTTCCAGCAACTGCTGCATCGGTCTGGAACAGTCTGCCAGAGTCGGTTCAATCGTCTCCATCGTTGCAAGTTTTCCGCAGCAGACTGAAAACCGAACTTTTTGCCTGGTCTTACAGTCATGACTAACAACGTCTCATTGCACTGACTACTATTACGTGACTTCACTGTTTAGGCTTATTG
>Ga0209671_1009030_pt1 | contig 10434 bp, 4 predicted proteins | sample WorMetHERISLAND2_2_FD_187401 | JGI IMG/M metagenome (GOLD analysis project Ga0209671, IMG submission 187401) | Marine gutless worms symbiont microbial communities from Max Planck institute for Marine Microbiology, Germany - Olavius geniculatus... | ecosystem: Host-associated > Annelida >... | reverse complement strand
AATCACACTTTTCCCAAATTTTTATTTCCCCCATTTTCATGTCTCGTATTTTCATGTCTCGCTTTTTCCTTACCTGTATTTTCATGCCACGCAGTATGGTGCCGCATTTTCATGTCTCGTATTTTCACGACTTGCATTTTTGATGGTGCCGAATTTTCATTTCTCGCATTTTCAGTCGCCCCACAGAATTACCGTAGCTAATACGCGCTATAGCTAAGCTATATGCTATACTTTCGCGCGTAAAAAATCTACGAAGTCTGTAATGGAAGCGAAACGGCGTGTAAAATGAGATTTGGGCAAGAATCAGCGTGTATTTTGCTGCGAAAGACGAGCAAATAATTAAGGACATCCGTGCAAACTTCCCTAAAGTACAAGGTGTTGACAGGCCACAGAATGGCTAATAAACAAACAAAACAAACGAAAATGAACAAAAAGGAACGTTCTTACTGTTCGTATACGCGTAGGTAATGAGTCGGTCTATTTTTGTGGTTTCTCTGCTTCACTGAATACTGTCTACCAGTGGCATATTTAGAATTTAAGAGATCGAAGTCCTCCATAAGCTGAAGTCTTTTGGTTAACTGATACGTAAATTTTGATGTTTCAGGAAGCAAAATTGTGCAAATTGTTAGCGCCAAAAAGGCCATGGTTGGTTTTTTTTCACTACACTAAGGCCAACTCAGTCTTTCGTCTCTCCGTGTTAGATAAGTCAGATACCATTCTGTCTGGTTGGCGTTAAGGCAGGGCGCGTTCACCTGTGTCGGGTGGCAGGTAATGTGTGATCCCATGTGGCACATGACGCTCCATAGCGCTGAGATGGATAACATTAGGAACAGGCTATAGACACCCTATAACCTTTTAACCTTCTATACCATCAGTAATTATTCGTGAGTATTTATTGTTTATGACTACATCGTGAAGGGATGGCCAGGCTAAGTTTGCCTGGGTGGTTGGTTAACTATACATGGGCGGTACACTTATGCGGTCATTCATCTCAACACTAACTCGGCTCAGTTAACTTGATCAACGCTCAATGCAATTACTACTAACCCAAACCGCATCCGCACCAATAGATAGAAAACTATGTTGGCCCTGAGCCGACATACTCAGATTATGCTGCCGTTCACATAGCCTAACTATTAGACAACACCTACTTATTTTGAACATTAGCTGAAAGCCCGCTATTACATTCTCTGATATGCCTGCTTCAAAGATAATGGGAGAAAAGGGCAGGGCGCAGGGCTTGATAGTAAACATTGCATCATTTTCGCGATGTTTTTGACGTCCGTGACCCTGGTCTTTGACTTTTTGAGCTGAAAATTGGCACACAGGTTACTTTTGCCTCGTGGAGTGTCCACACAAATGCGGGTTATCCTACGTTATTTCGCTTTGAAAGTAGGAGCTGTACGGGACTAATAAATGGACGGACGGACAGACGGACGAGCAAAACCCGTAATGCGGCCTATAATGACGGCTGCATAATAACCACTGTACAGATGATGTCTTGCGATTGTATCACCTGCTGAAACTGGCGTGATATTTACTGTGTTTCAAATCAGGCATTGTTTTACTTGCTACAGATTACACACTGTTAATTATTATCACAGATTATTTCTGTCAGTTGCTATCCTTGAAAGTGGATCGTCATTGTGCGGTTCGGTCAGTTGATACGATCGTAGGTATGCGCGCGTTATGGAAAACGAAAAGGGAAAGAAACGAGACATAGCGGATGTCGTGTAAAATGCAGTTAGAAATGTCTGAACATCATTCATAATTATTCGTATGACGAATATGCCGTAGCTACATGGCGGTGCACTGACATGCGTGAGTAGCCCATGGGGTATGGCTGCTGCTGCCCCAGGCACTTCCAGTCGATATGCCCACAACTGCGCCCGATCGAAGCAACGCAGTTATCGATCAGCTATCTGCGAAATTACTTTCATTTATATGCCGCTTGACTTCACCGACCGTGCCTGGTCCTGTGAGGTCTCAACATGATACAGACAGTAGCATTATGCACTATTATACAGGCTTCTGGTCCGTCATATCATTGTCGTAAAAGTCGCCGCTCAGTTCAGTGCAGTGCAAAGATTAGTGTTGCGACCCAAACTATTGAAGCTACTGCGTCTGGGAGCGGTTTTCTTGTGACGTTTCAAATACAACTACGATTTATGCTAATGTTCGCAGACATGATTTTCTTCTGGGTGTTCTCTAAACTTCAATCAAGAAAATTGCACATGCTATTAACGAGTGGCGTCAGCGTCCACGTGCTTGCGTTCGTGCTGGAGGTGGACATTTAGAGCATATGCTATAATAAAGATGATGTGATGTGACAAATGCAGCTTTTCAAGAGACAATAATTGCCAGTCGTGTTTGTCGCTATTCAGTTAATAATTTCTGGGCCGACGCATGTACTACTTAGCACAAACTCATTGTTGTAAACGGCCAAACTATGACTTTGACATTTCAAAAGATAATGTAGCAACAGTACTAAGGCGAGATAAAACAATTACTCTGTCTCCGGAAAAAATAACCTCTTAGACATCGTACAATAGAAATGTCAAATATGAACAGATTTAAATAAAATTTTGTACACTTGATCCCCAATAAATTGCTGAAGCGATCACTAAATTGCGTTTTAAAATACTATTTTTAGTGGAACTATTTATTGTTGAATATCGATAATAAAATATCTCTGTTACGGTACCAATATGGTGTTACATAAATAAACCCCTCTGTTACTGTATATTTGCGTAACTCCAACAAACAACACCTGATTTCGGCAAAGTTGTACGTCAACAATGCACCGTTTATTGGCAGTCAGAATGCCGAATTTCAGCTAAACGTGCCAAAGCAAGCAATAGTCAAATGCTGTCTGTTGAAGTTACACAAATGTACAATAACTGAGAGGTTTTCTTATGTAACGCTATAATGTTAACAGATATATTTTGTCATCGATATTCAACAATTAATAACTTTACTAAGAAATAAAATTTTTCATCGCCTCAGCAATTTATTGGGAATTTAGTCTGCAAAACTTTGTTGAGATTCGTTCAGATTTGACATTTCTATTGCGTGATGTCTAGGGGTTACTTTTTTCCGGACACAGTGTACAGTCGTTTACGTCGTTTCTTCTGCTGCGGCATCTTCAGCTCAGTTTTTCAGCTCTGACGTCTTTGTGACGTTGTTATGACGTGGGATCTGGCTGCCAGAGATGTCCTCGTCAGTTGTCAATCTGTCAGTTGCCGTCGGATTGAATCACCGACGAGCGAGCGTCACAAATGACAGATGGCTGCTGACTGCTTTGAGCCAATATCCGGCAGCAGCTGCATTGGCGGAAGCAGTTGATCGACATGAGTCAAACGGCAATTCTTATTCTCATCTTTCGCTGCACTGCAACACGTTGCTAGACGGCGCTAAACAATAACTGACGCAGTAAAACTGGACCTTGTGATAACACAATAAATATCGCTGTTATTTTTTCTTGTCAACTTGATGATTTCTTTTGTGCTTAGATTTTTCGGGTAGTTGCCCTTTCTACCTGTGTCCCTCAAGGGGGAAAACTAATGGGGTGTTTACACGATCCAGCATTCATCCAGCTAGCTGGATGTTCTATGGTAATTAGGAGGACGGGCGGGTTGTAACCACAGATTTAAATATTAATGATTTTGGTGATAGGCATATTGGAAAGCCTATATAACACGTAGGCCTATCAGCTGTGGGCTAAGCTTAGGCCCGCCTATGGCTTAGCCGACAGCTGATAGGCGGCGAGGTTCCATCAGGCCAGCTGAATGTTTGTTGGAACTTTGCTGGAAGTTTGCTGGATAACTGAACCTGTGTAGCCACACTGCTAAAACTACACTGAAAAAAAACCTCATGCAGTATAGGGAAATAAATTTAAGAAAAAGATTACAAGGAAAGATAGTGAAAGAGAGGGTAGAATATGGGAGATAAGACATCGGGGAGTTCAGGGGAGTTGAGTGAGTTGAGTTGACAATATTTCACTGTGGTTCGCTATCGCCCGCGGCAAACAAATTATTACAATAAGTTATTAACCGACAGATTAATTGAAGAAATTGTACTTGTGCATTATGCAGCCACAGGCGGCGTTAGGTGTAAAATTATGGGAAGATGGCTTGAACACTTTGGCGGCTTCAGATATCCCGAGTTTTGGATCTTATGCCTGAGCCGAATTTAACGTAACGGTTGTTGCTGTTAAGTTAACTATTGAGATTTGTCAATCACCATTGCGATGTAATATGCTGTGTTCACAGATCGGAACTTCGTGATCGCCAACGCTCAGGTGGAGAACAAGCCGATCATATTCTGCAATGACGGGTTCTGTGACCTAAGCGGCTACGCGCGAGCTGATGTGATGCAGAAGCCGTGTACGTGCGACTTCCTACACGGTCCGCTGACGTCGTCTTACTCCATACGACACATCAAGAACGCTCTGGATGGATGTGAGGAGCAACAGGTCGAGGCGCAGTACTACAAGAAAGACGGTAAACAACTCGGCAGCTTAATCTGTGCGTCTGTCGTTTGTGGTGACCCGTAAAAATTGGAACATTCCGTACATCAGCGTTGATGGCGAAATAATCTGCAGCTGAAAAACAATAACGGCACGCTGTTCATTACGAGACGATTTCAGTGGCAACCTCGCCGTATTTAATGTTTGCAAATGTAAAAAGGTGAAAAGTAAAGGTGGTAAAAAAAAACCATCACAGAGCTACGGAGCGTCACTTGCCATATGGGATCACATGGGATCTGCCACCCGACACAGGTGAACGTGCCCCGCCTTTTCCCCAGCCAAACAGACCGGTACTCGATTTACCTACCCCGGAGGGATGGAAGGCTGAGTTGATTTTGGAATGTCGTAACATAACTCGCAGCTGGTACTCAATATTAAATTTCCTACAAAACGTATATTTTTATTTTTCTTGTTTTAAGAGTTAATAGAATGGCGCCGTATTGTAAACTTATTCATCGAATGGCCCGGGTATTATGTAGGTGACTGGTTGCTGTGCGTACAGGGACGCGGTTTCTGGCGAGCGTGCTGGTTGCGCCGGTACGCAATGAGAGCAGTGAGATTATTCTCTTCATCGTCAATCTGGAAGACATCACTGACGCACCACTCAAACACGACTCTTACCGTGGCTCTCTTAGACACAGTCTGTATACATATACATATACACTTGTGTGTTATAATCTATTTCATGCTGTCCGTCATCTCTGTAGCGTTACTGTTTACTGGCTTGTCATTATTAGCCGACCGTACTAACGGTCACGCTTATGGCACAGTGTTGTGTCTATCTGTCGTCTGTCGGTCTGTAACGTATGTATTGTGGCTAAACGGCGCATATTGCTGGAAAACTGTCTGATAAAGCAAATAGCGTTGCCTGACCGCTGCCTTGTGGTACTTTAACCGTGTTGCTATCTGCTGCGTTTTAGCCGCAATTTTCAACGAAAGTTACCGCATGCATAGATTGCATGTTCGTCCAAGCAGTTACTTATTTTGCTGTAACCTGCAGTAGTGCAGTTTTCAGGTACGATCTATTGAGGTTACGATCTCGATATTAAATAAGTAAATAACAGATTAAATGTAACGAGGGTCAGACAGTACAATATGGTACGGTCGGCTTTCCCTAGCGACAGCTGGGTTTTTGTTTATTGACGCTGTTGGTTGGGCGCCAGGAAAAAAAACCGCTGCTCCAAACTTTTTCGTGGTGCAACTTGAAAAGTAAAACATTTTTGCTGCATCAAAATACTTGTCATTGATAGCCATACTGGATATACATCACTCTGCTCCGTTCGCGATGGAGCCTAAAAATCGACCGCACGTTAGCAAAACGACATTAATATAAGTCGTCATTTCCACTTCACTGCTAGGAAAAGTCGTGAGTCGCTGGTAATTGGTTAATCTCGTAGCCTCTGCGCATTTCTGCAGCGCGTTTCTTTAGACCGGACATGACGTACGACCAGAAGGATTATCGGTACAGTGCAAATCTCTTGTCACAAGCCTGATCGTTACTAGGCAGTATATAGTCAGTAGTCCGTACGGCGTTGTGCGCGCAATGTGCAGAAGGCTTAGAGCAGAGTCGTTGCTATAGCAGCCGGCGAGCAGCGCACAGCGTCAGCAGCAATTGATTTTGATGCCGTCGTTCGAGCTTGGACAGATACAGAGATTTAAACAATACTTTTTAAAGATCAAAACGAAAAAGAATTCATAAACGCTAACGTCGGATGGCCCACATCTATGTTTTAACTAGGCATCACCGTTTGACGTTTTTTTGTGCTGCTTAGGTTCGCTAGTGAGATTTTTGATGATTGTATGGCACTTAAGAAACTGGGGTGTTTGCTTAAGGAGGATTCTATCGTGGCAATTGGCCTAGTTCAAAATCAGTATATTAAACATGCAGCAGCATTTGAAATTAGTCGATGGTGGACGATCTGCAGGATGCGTAGTGCATGTGTATTCAAACCAAATCATCATTCATATCATTATCAAACGAAGGTTTAGCATGGCTTAAATACGAGCATTACTTCTAAAAGTCCACGTCAGTAAAGTGTCTCAGTATACGTGCATAAGGGCAGCGACACAATGCACGCGCTTTTTTCCAAATAACTGAACGCTAAATAATCATTAAGTAAATTAAATTAAGTACAGGTTTCAGCAGGGTCTGCTGTGTATTGTTCGAGTATTATAAAGCACAGTACGCAGTAGATCGTATTGAAACGTCCTTATTTCATGACCTTGATCGACAGCGTGTTCTGCCTAAACGCACGTGTAATATATACCGTGTCTCAAAAACCAAGCCACTTTTATTTTTTACATTGCTCCGTGAAATGTTGACCGATTTTCGTAATTTTTGGCACGCAACGTTGCGAAGACTCGACGTAAATGACCATAGTTTTGCTCACCTCACGTGAATACTGTTTCTACACTACCTCGTGAAATGCAAAGTCGTACTTTAGCCGTTCATGTGAGCAAAACCATAGTCATTTACATCACGTTTCTTCATGATGTTGCACGCCAAATTTATTGAAATCGGCCAATGTTTTATGGCGCTATTCCAAAAAATATAAATGGCTTGGCTTTTTGAGACTTAGTGTACAAACGCGAAACACTTGAGCCGAGTGAGACTGTGAGATAATGGACATTTACATGACCCCAGAAACTGTAGTGAGAGATAAGAGGACTGGGCTAAGTAGGTGATGAAATATCGCGGGTGTGTGCGACTGCACGTGCGCAGGCGTTCACAAGACATTTCGGTTCAAGCTGCCTGCAGTACGGCGGCGCACTGACCGACGGCGAGGGGTAAGTGATGGACGCGGTCCTCCCCCCGCCGGTCACAGTGACCTCGACAGTCGCGCCTCTTCACTGGACGAGTCCGTCCCACTCCAGCCGTTCTCACCGTTCGTCGACCGACTGCGACCACCGACGACCGCTCGGACCCGACCCAACCACGACCCGTCGACCACGCTCGGCGCTGACCCACTGGGAGGACCTGGGATGACGGAAGCGGGTCGGGTCCAGGCGTGGCGCTGCAGTCAGGGAAGTCTGCGCGGTAAACAGTCGTCATCAGTTGAAGAGGCAGCTGGCGAGGCTCCCGCCAACGGACATCGACTGTCTCCCGCTCCGCCTCACAGCACTCGCCACGAGCCAGGTGATACCTTTTCCTCAAATCTCAGGCTTCTAGGTCTCCCATAACCATTTATTTCTGTTTTTTAAACGTTTTACATAGCAATACGTCTGTTTTAATTTCTGTCACTTCGTTTCGTTTTCAGAAACTTTTTCAGTTCATTTCGGTTCGAGTGCTAGATTAAGCTGGCAGCTTGCTTGTCAGTTTTCAGCGCAAATTGTGTATCGTATCGTATTCTTCTTCTAACTTTTCCATAATTTGCAAATAATGATAAAGCTGCTACTAAGCGTCATGCACCTTGGCCTGTCATGTATGCCTACAAGAGTCATTGCTTTTTTCGGTGTATTTTTGTTGTATTCGTGTATTTTTTATGTTCTTTGTCCACATCGCTGGTGCTGTATGCACTTTTGCATTTCGGCACTTTTAATCGTGGCTGTCTCTTCGATGGCGCAAGCTTCTTCTTAGCCCTACCGGTCAACGCAAAATGGGTCCGAGAAGCTAAATTAGCGCATTAAAAGGACGAGTCACCTGTTTTTAAAGCGCACGTACATTAGCGACATGGCAGCATCAATTTGCATTCGACATTAGGGACAAAGAGCGGCAACGGGGGGAGGGCTTGCGCTTTCCCCAGCCGATTAGGGGGTCTGAGGGAGCGTCGTAAGCTCCAAAGTGTGCATGGCTTGGGTGAAGCCCTAGTCGCAAATGATTTTATTGCATTCATCCTGGGCTTTAAAACGACTTCTTGACGCTAAAATGGTTGGTAGCCTACGCCTTTTGGTTAGCGGTCTTTGTAATGCAGTCTCTCTGTCATTTGCGAAATGCTGCCGCTTATTTATGAATTAAATATGACAGCAAGCGACAGCACAAGAAAAATTCACGATCGATCACTTTATTCGCGTATGATGGCGAGCTTAATGTTAGTCGACACGCATTGGTTAATATTTTACGGTAATTGCATGATGCATTCTCCAATATATTGCATTAAAAGGTTGACATGTCGCTCGAAGATTGCTTATGGTCATCAATAATGGTTTTCTGATAGATAATGACAAACGTTTCATAACAATTATGCGTGCACTGTACTGTAGTGTTTCCGTGATATCTCCACATGGGGAATAAGGAATTATTTCCACCTCACTTTTCAGGCGTTTGGAGTGTTGAGTTTGCGACATAGGCGGTCCTTAGATCTGCATTGCATCTGCGTTTATGTGAAGTATTTTCCTAAATGCCTAGTTGAGAAAGAAAAAGAACTGAATCATCTTGCGAACTTCCGTTACACTTGAGCCACCGCTTTTCGATAAACGGTCTTCAAATTTTGTGGCGGTCGAGTAAAATGTAGACGCTTCACGGAAACTGTGCGTAATGTAATATAGCGCGAAACGGCGTGCAAGAGAAGAGTGCACCCGCCCACACTTGTCAGTCATTTCGCTGAAGAATTTGCGTGGATTTAACAATTACGCTGGCAGCAGCAGCAGCAGTCAGCGTGCAAGCATGGATCACGCAAGCTAGTGCAGCGAGACCACCGGTGCCCCATTATAGGATCGCCCCCAGAAAGGTCTCTCCCGGCCGAAAATTTACCGGCAAAAATCTGCCCCCGGGCGAATTTTTACCGGAAAATTGTCGGCCGGGGGATACTTTCCTGGGGGCGATTCTATAACAGGGGTCTTTTTATGGGGACGGCGATATTTTAATATGGGAGAGACATATCAATTGCGTGATTATCTCTCCCAGGGCGTATTTTTCATTGAGGAGACATTTTAATGTGACACCGGCTGACATGATGTTTTATTCACGAGTACTGGTGGTCACCGCAGAGCGCGTGAATGCGTGACTCTGTGGATCCGTACTTGCCTAACTTCATTCCATCTACACAGCTGCCATGCACTTCCGGGACTTGCCGCGTCATTAGCCAGTCGATCATGCTGCTGCTGCTGCTGCTGTTGCTCGCATTACTTTTACCGGCGCCGCAATACACTGTACACTAATGTTCCGTATCCACCCACCGACTCCCGACTCAAAATCATTTGCCATTTAGCTCTAGTGTCACTAGTTAAAATGGCTAAATGGTAGGCCAGACATGCCGGTACTCGATTTACTAATCATCCCGGAGGGATGGAAGGCTGAGTTGACCTCGGTGCTTGGTTATATACCGAGATGGTTTAGCTTACCGCAGACAGTCAGTCACCCATCCAAGTAGTAACCGCTTGACCACCGGGAGTCGAACCGGCGACCTCGCGATCGCAAGTCTGATGTTCTAATCGTTACACGAGCAAACGACCGATCGTATGTAGGATTCCGCGAAGCAGCCGTCATTTATCAGCAGTCAACACCACGCCCTTCATTCTTCTCCTCAGCAGCAGAGTCATTAGTGCCGTCATCGACCCTCGTCTACGCCCTGACTCAGGCTGACTGCCTCCACCTGAATGTAGATAGGTCATCATTCAGCAGCTACCTGTATTATAGACCTATAGTGCGCTGCAGCAGCGCGCCGTTCCAGGGCTCCAGTGCAAGTCGATAAACAACGAAAACCAAAGTAACTTTGCAAAAGGCAGAATCGCTCATTTGTATTCGCCAGGTAGACATGCTTTGGCTGGGTGTTCACTCCCAAACGTTTCCTTCCCCTAGGGACTCAGGAACTTCCATCTAACACAGTGTGACGTTGGACCCCACAAGTGTACCTGTTAAATAGCATCTGAATCGGTCGAGCGGTATAAGCAGCTCTCGATGCTACCAAAGCTTTTGATCGGATCAATCATATTAAATTGTTTCATAGATTATATGATATCGGCATTCC
>Ga0209671_1009028_pt1 | contig 10435 bp, 5 predicted proteins | sample WorMetHERISLAND2_2_FD_187401 | JGI IMG/M metagenome (GOLD analysis project Ga0209671, IMG submission 187401) | Marine gutless worms symbiont microbial communities from Max Planck institute for Marine Microbiology, Germany - Olavius geniculatus... | ecosystem: Host-associated > Annelida >... | reverse complement strand
GTACAAAACATCAGTTTATACACTTGGTAACGGCAATATTCAAGGACAAACACATCGAAAACAGCAAAAATTACAAAAGGTGATATTGCCTGCATCGCAGTGACTGCGATGGCTGTGATAATGCAAGCATTTCAGGCAACATTGAAAATGACTTATACCATCCCACAGTGAATGCTGCAACTGGTTCTTCTGATATAGCAGCAAATGTGTTATAACTTCATCTACAGTAATAATTTCAGAAATTTGCGACTAGCAACAACAACTAACCGCATGATGTATTATCATAAACAGGTACATGTTTTGCACATTATTGTGTATTTTGATCAATTTTCTCATCTATGGCACTGCCGAGTTTTGGTTAGCAGCTACTAATTAAGATCTGAGTGTCAAAACTTTCTAATTAAATATCACACAGAAAATACATGAAAACTGAAGAGACTCACCAAGATAGCAACGTCTGCTTGTGAAGCACCGCCAATCATGTTAGGCACAAAACTCTTATGTCCTGGTGCATCGAGTATAGTAAAGTGCTTACTCTCGGTCTCAAAGAAAGCACGACCGACCTCGACTGTCTTTCCTTTGTCACGCTCCTCCAGATTGGTATCCAGCGCCCACGACAAATACCTGCACCATCAACAACCAATGCCTTACACTGCTTGTTGTCCGCGCATTACGGCAGATCAGTGAGTGAGTGAGTAGTAAAACAAAGGTTAGCCTTTACAATAAAGAAACAGAAAGTTTAACCTTTACAGAAACACATAACACACAAAAACGAGCTAATCTAAAATTGTAAGAACTCCATTATACGCGTGCATGTATAATTAACAAAATGGTAGTTCAAATAATCTTCCCTGTTATCCTCCAGACAGTCATTAATGTCAGAATGCTGTATATCAGAGGACAGGGGTAGACGGCAGATCATTTAAGCTTTAAACACCTAGATAAATTGATGTCATTCTACATTAAAAATCAAAAGCACTCCAAAGATCTCTTGACTTCCTTTCCTGCCATCTTGTGCCACACTGCGCTCCTTCCTAAAATTTTGACACAAAAATCCTTTAAAATTTATTGATCTGGAATATTATAGAAACCCTGGACGCAGATCAAGATACAAATTTCCACTGAAATCCAATCACTTGTAACTCAGGAATGGACCACACAGGTCTCACAGCTCTTCCCAACACTTCATCAAATACAATGACAAATTCTGCTCAAAACAGTTTTTGAGTAATCATGTAGAGTAACAAAACACACAGCAGGGGCAGCAGGGGATCCAGAACTTGGGAATAGGGGGAGGTGGAAAGTAGGGGGTAGGGTCTAGGGAGAGGTCTTTGCCCCTCCCCAGAAAATTTTTTCAGATTTTAAGCAAAAATGATGCATTTTTGTGCAAAATTTTCACCATTTTTAGATGCATCCACTCAATAAGGGGGCGGCCCCCACCACTCCCCTTGAATCTGCCAAGTGATAAATAGGGATGCGACAAAGTGAAAAATATTCACATTCGTCGAATGTGAATATTAACTTTACTATTCGTCGAATAATGAATGCGAATACTTATTCAGCATCAAGAAAACTTCATTACACCGGTATTTTGCACCTTTGCAACACTGAATAAAGCGAAACATCCAAAGTAGTTGTTAAGTGTTCAATCAGTAAAAATCAATATCTAAGTCAAAGTTCAATCAATCAAGTTCCATTAAAAAATGCAAAATCCAGAGAGTTAATGTTCTTTTCAGTCAGTATCGCCTATCGAAAGTTCAACAAAATTCAATCATGTTGAATAAAATGAAATATTTGCATTGGACAGAAATGTTCCCAACTATTCGTCGGATATCAAATAGCTGAAAAGTGGTAGATATTCAAACGTCGTTGAATGCGAATACAAAGTTCGTCACATACCCAGTGATAAACGGGTAAACACAGTAGATCCATTGATACAAATAGAGCAGCCTAAGCAGAGATTCAAAGCACAACTCAGTAAGTACAGAGTTACAGACCAGCTCTCTCTGTTCTTCTCCTTAGCCTCACGTTCATACTTCTCAAGAGTTCGTTTGTCAACCTGGCCAGTCAAGTACCTGCAGCCAGATGCAAGTAAAGTAACTGATGTATCAATTCATATGCTGCATTATCACTATATAGGCTCTGTGTTGCATACGCATTCACTACGCCCATTCACACACAGTAGCGATGCTTCACTGTCTTGCTCATACTAGCAAGAAGAACAAAAACTGGAACGTGTTTTCAGGAAACATGCATTGCACAGAAGCTGGGGTGAGGAGAGAGTCATAAATGTCACAGCAGCAAGTTTCACATCATCAGAAACAGAGAAAGCCTGATGGTCAGACAAACTCAGCTGGTAGCTAGCTAGCACAGCTAGCACCAGACAATGGCTGGCGCAGAACAAAAATTCCGCATACAACTAAAGCATCAAGTGCCAATTATCCAGCTTTTCTACTACAAAACATAATATTAATTAATTATTAATATAAATACAACTTATCAAGAAATGCAAAATACAGTCTGAGAAACTTACATAATATGACCACCAATGGTCGACTTGCCAGCATCTACAATGATAATACTCAAGTGTGTGTCACACTACAAAATGGACAGCTCACTCCACATACAAGTTTGCTACAGTAATACATACTGCTACACAAATGCAAGAGCATAGTATCACAGTGCAGCACGGTAGTGCTGCCACTGTTGTAAGGACAATGAACGTTAAGGTACAGGAAATGGTGTTTGGGGGGGGGTCCTGTAACTCCGAAACCCCTTAATCGATTTCCATAAAACCTGATATCAGTGATCATATCAACCACCGGAAGCCTATTTTGTGTCAATTAAGTAAAAGTATCTACAACAAAATTTTGTTTAGGATATACACTACAGTAATATTTTTCAAGTATTTAGGATGGCTAGTCTTGTAAGGGGCAGTCTGAAATTCAACACGCGATAATATCGCCACAAAACCATTTTTTGCCGTTTTCGAGTTTTGACTCATATCGCAATTACATAGCTTTGTAAACTGTTAAAAGTTTTTTGCTCTGATCTATCTCACTGGTTATGACAGTTAGTATTGAATTGTAACACAATTGTTCCTTAATGCCCTTCACTCTCCTACTCAAGAGCTGGGACTTGATCACCTGTAGGAAACTGGGATTTTCCGAAGTATTGCAGCAATTTTAATCAGACGCAGTTGACCAATGACTCAAATATATATCTCCAGAAACTGCTATGTCTATGTGTGCCTTACCATCCAGTAACCACAGCCACTGGTACACCTGGAAGCTGATTAAACCTAGGCCTCAGCTAAGCCAAAAACTAAGGGTGGTGACACTCTCTGGTTAGAAAGGTAACCATAGGCCTGGCATTGCACTTACCAAGTTACCACAGTGGTCTATCCACATATAGGCTCAATGGATCAGCACCCCATCTACACTTGCATGGAGCAACTATACTGACGTACCGACATGGCCAATAAAGACAATGTTCAGATGATTCTTGCGAATGGCAGGGACATTCGGCGTCTTTGCAGGTTTCTTTGGCTTGCTACTAGCAGATGCACCAGTGTCGCTATCAGCCTCCATGCCTCCGCCGTTAGCATCACCATTGCTGCTGCTATTCTCAGACGCCTTATCTGACCAGTCATCTACACGACCATGCCATAACGAACACTTATCACAAGTCTAATAAATAGTGAAACTAAATCACCAAGTTACTACAAATTAGGCTCAATATCCAAATGTGAAGTTGGTAAATTGCCATATCAGGTTTTCATTTGTCAAGCAGATGGCCTTCCTTTGAGCCACACTACTGACAACATTGTGTTGCTTGGTGGCATAATGTAACATGCCAAACTTGTAACCCTGAAGTTGCAGGTTTGACTCCGAGCTGGGGCACCGCCAAGTAACGACCTTGGGCAAGTTGTTCACACAGGTGTGCCTCTGTTCACCAAGCAGTATAATTTGGTACCGGCCTCACCATCGGGAAGATATTGGAGAGATCTGGCCTATCACCCACGTAACTGAGCTGTGGCTCACTGTTGGCTCAGGGCCTTGAAACGGAGATGAGCACCGACCTACAGACACAAGAGATGTGAGAAAGCGCTGCTGACTATGGATGATTTACCTACTGACAGCACTGGATTCAGAGCACTAAAAGATCCCGTAAATTACATGAAATTCATATTTTAAACAAACACAGAATGAAATGCATGTGCACATGTATTCTCCATTTCCTTGTCAAACAATAGCTGTTCTCTGACCTCTCACAAAGCTAACAGCACAACATACTACCAAAAGCATTTACTATACACAATTTACACATATTTGTCTACTGGCACTATTTATTAATCCTATGATACTACTAATGTAATAAAAATAAACCTAGTGCATATCAGATTTATCTATGGGTGGCAACAAGCATATTGTTTAAGTTCTAACAATACATAAGCTGCAGTGCTATAATTCAAACAGAAACATGAACATTTGCTAAACTTCACAGCAGCAAAATTAAATTCAGTAAGAAGCTCACATAAACAAAAGTAAAACACTAAAAATGCCACAAGAAGCCAGCAAGAGCAATATGACATGAAACATGCCTGGCGTTTCATCTCCGTCATCTTTTGCATCATCACCATCTACAACAAAAATGTGCAAATGTATGGTACATGAAAGAAATTAAAACCTTCTACCGTACATTGCAAAAACAAATTGCTACTCCTATCTAGCTAAACCATTTCAACTTCTGATCTACTATATCCTCCACTGTGGACACAACACAACTTCCCATTCCTCTAAAACAACAGGTTTGCAGCAATACACCCTACTGCTAAATTACTATACCTTGGCTATAATGCAGCACAAACAGTAGTTGCAGCCATATACACACTTTATAAAGCATTTTCAAAAGACAAAGATGCCACCTAGAGATAAAAGTATATGAAATATGCATACAATGTACCAGAGATTTGGTTATTCAGTTTTTCACAATAAACTCAACTCTACTGAACTGATTAAGGCCGAAACAAGCTGACAACAAATAACTCAGAAAGCTAGTGTAATCACCATAGGTGAGAACAACTAACCAACATCCATGCAGGACAATGCAGCATGTTTTGATTCATCAAATTGAGCAGACCGAGAACATGGCCCCATGCTGGCTGGCCTCACCTCAGCAGGAACTGTGCAGCAAACAACTCACAGATAAGTACTACACTAAAATGTGAATGGCACAAGTTTTGCTAAAGCTGAACCACAGAACAACTACCGCCAATTTATGCTATACTAAAAGCCTAGCTGTTGCTAAAAAAGCCGACCGTACCGCCTACGTCCAAAGCTCAGCATCCCATCCGACTTCCAATCAGGAAGAGAAAGTAATTTCTCAGAGATGACACAGTTCCATACATGATATGTTAACAGAAAGCTGCTTCCAAAAGCTATGATCTACACTAGTATAACAGACATCGCACATGGTCAATCATCTTGCCAGGCGATATAGCTACAGTCATGAATAGCCAACGAAAATATCGGATGCAGGTTTAGCAAATTTTTCTCACAATAAAAATGCCTTGTTAGGGAAAATGTGCTACAGCATATAAGTTCGTGTTGCAGTACTGGCTTCAATGTCATCCAAAGTCGATGATTTCTATCTAATCTAAAGAAGCATACGCCACTTCTTATTAGTGACTAATAGTAACCTTGAACATATCTCTCACTGTTTCCGAGATATGGCCAGTTTTCCTTTGAATTTCCTACCACTTTCATTCAGCCCCAATTTGAAAATGTTACCATTGCACTAGATGGCTGAAATTTTGCATGCCTAAGTTTAACACACATGGCTAATTATTCATAAAAGATTTTCCTCTACTACCTAAAGCTTAGCCACAATACATCCATTACAAATGGACAGACAGCTGAATGACAACCATGCCAATAGCTCGATTGTTACTTAAGTACGGTCGGCTAAAAACAGAGTCATTAAATATCACACAGCTTCAACAGATGTGTCTTAAAGTTGGAAAGTCAAGACTTCTACTTCAGCGGCAACAGTTCCGAGTTACATGAAATCATCCACAATGGAGTTACCTATTTTTCACAACCAGCTGACATACTGTAAGACATGCGGTGCTGTAGTTAAATATTTTGTAAGAATTGGACTGTGATGTGTATATGTTCTATTTTTGCTTTTCTTTTTTACCATTTTTATTGCTTTTATTATTTTACCTGTGTTCTATGGACGTTTCTGTCTGAAATAAACTTGATTGATTGATTAATTGATTGACTATCTACTAGTGTTCTAAAAATTTTAAAAGAATTTGTATATTGCATCATATGTGGTAAAAAACCAACTATTCCTTGTCCTAGACAGACAATCCAAACATATAATTATAGAACGAGTTCACCAGCAACAGCAAGGGCATAAAACACTTATGCGTTGGCTGTGCACCAACACAGGTGGGCGTGGTTACAAATACACATATTATGTCTACTACCACGACAACAATCAATTTCGCTTACTGGACGTAGTATCGGGCAGCACGTCAGGAAGCGTGGACTGCGGTGTTGTGAATGAAGGCACGAATTCGGCCGCGTAGACATTCTTACCCGGCACAAAAGGAGCAGCCGAAACACTAAGGCCGGCCGTTCCAGACGTAATGTCATTCATGTCCACTGAATCGCCATACGACTTGTGTACGGCGTCGCCAGGATCATTATTCCAACTGCCTGGGCAGTTCTGCTGCTCCATGCCCCTCCTGTCAACAAAGAACTGTGGCAGAAAATGTTCGACAGACGTAGTTTAGAGGCGAAAATATTACACAATCACACACCGCGTGTCTTACACAAATACGACGCAAACAAGAATCGTAAAAAGGTGTGTTTACTAATCGAATGGGACCGAGCGAAATAAGTAAGTAGCAATGTGCTTTTTCGCCGATGAATCACGTGACTGTTTCGCCCTAAACAGTTGAGTGAATCATTCATACGCTCCCGTCTTGCATTTTATGGCGGCGCCGGCTATAGAACTAACGAGTTGAACCCCCACATGCTGGCCAAGGCCAGGCTTCCTCCCTTTTTGGCCGACCGTAGTAGGACCGTTTAGATCGAGTCTGACACGATCGAGGCGCGTCCGGTAACTTAACCGCTGCGAGCGGCTGGCAGCTGCTGCGCTAGCCGCTACGACTTTTCGTCAGACAACAATCTACGTTAGCGGCTAGCGCAGACAACACGAACATGACGTTAGTTTATCTACTAAAAATGGCTGTTGCTGCTTGTAATAGGCGAGTTTCAAGTAAAAATAGTAATTAAGAAAACGATTTAGCATCAATGTTATTTTATACTGTTTGGTGGTACATTTCAGCCTAGATCAGTGATTTTTCAACTTTCATCTAAAAACTGATACGTCCAGAAGCCCGGATGTTGGCCTAAACTGTGACGTAGCGTACATGGAAGCTCCGTGCGTTAGGCCTACAATGTGCTCGTAGCGGCGCTTGCCGTAGTCGAGTGTCGGCTCGCAGCGGCTAATTAGTTACCGGACACGCATACGATGTGTCGTACATAGGCCTATACAATGTCGTCGTCTGTTTGTCTGTCGTCTGTAACGTATCTATTGTGGCTAAACGGTAAATTCTTAAAGTGGTATGTTTGGTGCATTTTTGGCACTTTTTTGAGAGTCGCATTCTTTCCATCTGTGGCGACGTCAGAGAACGACGTTTTAGCGACGTAGGCTACGTCCTGTTTTTATCTGCACGCTTTTGCGCGTTTTCAGTTGTAGTAACTTAAATTTTTAGCCGACCGTACATGGTTTCGCTTATAGTACAATCTGTTGTCCGTCCGTCTGTTCTTCGTTCTCGGTCGTCTGTAACGAAATGTAGGCTATTGTGACTAAATATGATTGGATATGGCTTTTGATTGCATATGGATATGAAATTTTTATAGGCTGTGTCAATAGTAGGCCTAACCATGCATGTCGTTATCTGCAGCGGTTTGGCCGCAATTTGCAAGTTGCAACGAAAAGTTTCCACTAGCAGCTGTTTGTGAAAGCAGTTTGCTGCCTATTTATTACAGCCACCCCACTAAAGCGAAGGACTTAGAGAGCCTGGCCGAATGCAATTTGTTCCTGCGCCATTGCTCATGAAACCCTGGTAAAATGAACCAAATTAGTGATTTACAAGTAAAACATTTTAAGGGTTTCATGGGTACTGAAGCAAACACAAACGCATAGCTTAGGCTATGTAAATATACACTTTGACGATCTTAGTAAAATAAAACTACAGTATTTTCAGTGTAGCTGACCAGTGACCACCTTAATTGTCCGTGGTCTCCAGGTTACATTATATGATTTTAGCATCATCTGAGATTTCTGAGAAAGAATAATCCAATATTTTATAAATTCATTAATCTGGCATTGTATAGAGGCCTAAGTGTCATTTCATCCAACAACAGTCATTCCACTTATTCTACACTGTGAGGCATAAAAGCACACCAAAATTTTTTTCACCATATCGTCAAGAAAAAAATTGCAATAAGTTTTGGTAAGAATATTTCTGATACAACTGGCCATTAAATAACTGTTTAGTTTCCCACCTCACCCACTGTCTGTTTCTGCACTACCAGGGGAAAGAAAACGAACAAAATATTGCATTTTTAACCACTTTAGTGCTTAATCAAAACAACACACAAAACACACATTTTGTCCATATTTTCATCGTTTTAGCTAATGGTTTATCTAATTGTCCATTTTTAACTGCCTACGGAAATGTTTGAAATGTTGGCCAATGAACATGAGCTCGGCTCGGAGACACTTTCTCCATTCATTGATAGCAGCGTCGATAACGCTCTGCTCCAGACCAATCCAGACTTCACCAGTCTCTTCTTGAATTCATCAGTAGGCCTATTCCTGAATGTTAGGCCTATTTAATAGACGTGCTGTTACACAACAGTCAAACCTTGTAATTGATTGTCTGTCGGTGGCCACATATCCGGAAAGATGAAATTTTATACAGTTTTTTGTTGATTTTAATGCACGTTTTGTTTGTTCTGTTTTGACAGGTAGTGCGGAAGCAGACGTTGGGTAAGATGGGAAACTGATCGGCCATTTGATGGCCAGTTGTGTCAGAAATAGGCCTATATGTACCAAAAATTATTATAATTGGATAACCCTTCTTCAAGTTATGGTAAAAAAATTGGTGTGTTTTTTATGCCTCACGGTGCAATTTTTATTACTAATCAATAGCAATCACTCTTTTATCTCGCACTGTTTTTATGAAAATCTCCTTGCCAAATTTACGATATTCTTCTGTTTTAACGCTTTCAATTGAGGACAAACGATTTAGATTTTTTAATGTCTGTTTTTGCGTTGCTCCTGTACACTGCATATGTCATTGTGTAGGCCTAAATACTCTAGGTCTGTTCTAGTGTCCATAGGCCCTAGACGTTATTCTCAACATTTGACGTGTGCCTTGACGATTTTCCAGGTCCTGTATTTTCAGGTGCTGTAGTTTGGTCTGCTATTTACAGGTCCCGCATTTTCCCGCTATCTTTATTACCTCCGCCAAGGAGGTAATGTTTTTGCCAAACTTTGTCTGTCTGTCTGTGTGTCAGCAAGATAACTCAAAAAGTTATGGACGGATCTTTCTGAAATTTTGAGAGTATATCGGGAATGGCACAAACCACCAGTGATTCATTTTTGGGGGTGATCCGGAAGGAATCCTGGATTCTGGATCACTTTGAAATTTTCGTTACCATTGCTTTCAATGGGGCATAAGGGAAACCGCTGCAAAACCGAAGATGGTGCTGCTACCTAGCGAACAACATTGCCTTGGCGGAGGTGTGCGGGCTCTGACTGCTTTCTAGTTCTGTGTTCGTTTCTAAAGCTGCAAATTCAGCCCCCTCCCTCTTCCGGAGACGTCTAGACGCGGTCTATAACGCCAGTCGGCGAATGTAAGTAGTTGTCGGAACGGCGAGTCGCGGATAAGATCGTGGAATGACAGTCCATTAGACCAGCAGCGGGTGATTGACTTATGTGATCGGTGGAGGTTGTTGAACGACGGTTGCAGTCGTCTGCACTCGACTGCACGTTTCTGACGGCGTCGATCGCTCCTGCCAGAAGGTCGACGTGCTGGCGACTGGTGACGCCGAGCGCCTGCAAATCCTGCCGACTCAGACCCACCAGCTGACCGACCCTGGTCAGCCGCTGACTGGCAAACTGACTCGTGTACATGGCCATTCCAAGCGACTTCAACCAGTCACAGACGAGCGAGTCGCTGTCTGGAATGGCCAGCGCCACTGACGACGACGTCACCTATGTACACACGGAAAGAACATAACGTCTGCTACAAAGACGCTGATCCATAAATCACGTCATAATATACGGGGGGGGGGGGCGCATAAAAAGTGAAACATTTTTATAAGGTGCTGGGTGTGAGATACGC
>Ga0209671_1009026_pt1 | contig 10435 bp, 10 predicted proteins | sample WorMetHERISLAND2_2_FD_187401 | JGI IMG/M metagenome (GOLD analysis project Ga0209671, IMG submission 187401) | Marine gutless worms symbiont microbial communities from Max Planck institute for Marine Microbiology, Germany - Olavius geniculatus... | ecosystem: Host-associated > Annelida >... | reverse complement strand
CACAGTCAGTGTGATGCGGGCAATATCACCTTTTGTAATTTTTGCTGTTTTCGATGTGCAAGTCCTTAAATGTTGCCGTTAACAAGTGTATAAACTGATGTTTTGTACATTTATATTTGCTGTTTTGTGACTAAAATACTTTGCGCATTGGCCTCAGCGCTGGACAAATGCAACCTGTCCGCCGCGAAGGTAAGGTAAGGCACTAAAATACTGTTTTCCTATGCTGGTGATCAGTGACAAAGATAATTATTGCATCTAAGATATTTTTTTACAGTAGCCAAGCCACTTATAGCTGTTACTTACTACCTAACGGCGTGACTAAACAAAGCAGATGACACGCGTCAGGCATGACGTCACCGCTGGCCTGCATTGCTGACAATATTGAACAAAATTCCTTTTATATCCACAAAATGGCCATATAAATAAACAAACTAATATTGCACAAGTCTCCCGCTTAATATAGGCCCCGAAAACACTTCAATAATGCTAATTTAACTAATCGTATTATTGTAGTTATTGGATCGTTGCGTAAAATGGCCGACCACAAACGTCTATAAAGTCGAGTCAAACTAAAGTCTGAGCTCATCTCGTAGTTAACCAAGTTCTAGCCAATTTTTGGCAAAAATTTTACAAATTTCGTTGCCATGACAACGAGAGTCAACCATGGTAGACTTACTAAAATAATTTATTTGCTCCACCTTTAAAACCCCTTGTTAGATGCAAGAATCTTGAGATATCTCGTACATATGTCGAGTTATATAGCTTATTTTGTTCCAAATTTCGTTCCTATTGCAACGAGGGTCAGTCGGGGTAAAATTCGATTGGCAACATTCGCTGGCCCATCCTCCCAAACCCCCGTATAGGCCTAGACACAAAAATCTCGCAGATATCTTTTACACAGACCGAGTTATAGCCAATTTTGTCCCATATTTTGTTGCCATGGCAACCAAGGAGGGTCCGGGGTAAAATTAAATAACACCATTAGATTGGCCAACCCCCTTACCATACCATAGAACCAAAAATTACGGCTCTATCTTATACACAGCCAAAGTTATGACCGTTTAAAGAATTGTTTAATTTTCCCCATAGGTGCCATTGTAATTTTTTTTGATTTTTGCGAATAAATACGTTAAATATTTAATTTTAATTTTTTTTAACCCAAAAAGGCACTTTCTTGTGCAGAACCGCGTCGTTTGACTTGTTAAGCGTAAAAATCCCTTAAGGGGTCTGACCTGTGGGTTCGTTGAAGAAAAACAGGCATATATAAAGAAAAATATTTGCGTATATTTCACCCATTTGCCGAGAAGCCCCCCTTGGAGGAATTTGCATAAAATTTTGCGTGACGGGTCCCCTTTCCGACGTAGTCAACCGTGCCAAATTTTATCTCAATCGGGTCAGGGGTTTTGATTCTCTAGGGGTCGAATTTTTGAATTCTCCATAAGAAATAGAAGTCACCGTTAACACAGGGCTTGAACTACCGTTCAGCCTGTGATATGGCGCCTCAAAGTACATGTACACGGACGGACACACGGAACGACGGACAGAACGACCAATCTCTTAATCTCCTCCAATGTTCACTGCGTTTACCTTGGCGGATATAAATATACGATTTCATTTTGTTGTCTATAGCCGAAATAACTACCCCATCCGGCGCCAAGGTGAAGCCTCGAGTTGTCGACAACAAAGACGGCACGATGGACATCGCGTTCAGCCCCAGTGAGGTCGGTCAGCACGAGCTGGCTGTCAGTTACGACGGTGAGCCGATAGATGGCAGTCCGTTCCAGTTCTACGTGGATGAACCGCGGCCGGGGCGAGTGATTGCCTACGGACCGGGACTCAGTCACGGATTCGTCGATAGCAACTGCGACTTCACCGTGGTTACCAAGGACGCCGGCAGCGGCGGTGAGTTTCGATAAACTTTTCAAAATCTGTGCAAAAAAGGAATCTGTGCAAGAAAGGTGCTTGCTATAGCGCTTCTTACGTGAGTCAGACTCGCGACCGGAAGCGCTTTACAATCTCGGAAGCGGCAGCTGATTGGCGTGTGCTACACCGGTAAAACATAAATATATTTTTTATAGTCGTTGGAACCTAAAGCGGATGTGACGTCGCTATAATTTATGACGTCATGAAGCGTTTTACATAAGTTTCTGTCTTTCCAGCCAGACTTTCACCACAGATTTGAGTCATTTACTGTTTCGATAGCGGACATCAGCATAAAGGATATTTTTCATGTTTAGAAACAAATAATACTTACTGTAAGTCAGGTCTTTGCTGTATGTAGGGTGATTTTATTGTACGAAGCCAGAGTCGCGAACAGCTTGCTGGGTAAGTGTATCTTGGGGACTGGACTGCGGCCGGATTTAAGTTCATACCAGTATGATAAAGATATACGTTTTACTGGTGTATAGATCCGTACGAATTTTTTCAATCTAATATATCGAGTTGAAAACTTTTTGAACGCCTCTCATATTCCACCAGACTAAATAAAACAAGTGAAGATATTGGCTACGTGCCAACATGACACGCGGCCGTCTGCCTGGCTATACCCGTGTCCAAAACAGTGAGCCCTCCCCTTTTTTCTTAACGTTTGGCGGGAACAAGTGCAAACCTGCACTGAGTTGAATAAAACTGAAATCGCAAGTGACAGATTTTGTAGCGAATGAATGAATCAATTACACATTCTATTGTTTTTAAATCTTGTCTGTGCTGGTATATAGGAGGTCTGTCGTTGTCAATCGAGGGTCCGTCAAAGGCTCAGTTGACTTGCGTTAACAACAATGACGGCACCTGCTCCGCGTCCTACGTTCCCACGGAGTCCGGAGAGTACAAGATCAACGTCAAGTTCGCGGAGGAACATATTTCCGGCTCACCGTTCACCGCCAAAATCACTCCCGGCGGTGTGTAACCTAGTTATTCTTTTAATGCATTCTTTACTCCAGTGGTTTTGGTAATAATAAACGTTATTAAAATTTTGTTGGTTGTACCGATTGGCCTGTAAAATGTTTAATTTTGACAGATTTGAAACGATCTGCTTGTTTTTGAGGGGCTGGCATACTCTGTATATAGAGGAACTCTGAAAGTAGTGGCGCGTTGAAAGGAACATGAAAAAAAACTTTAAAATGATTGTGATTTACCAGAAACTTGTTTTTTTTGCATAGCGTCAGTGAAATTATTAAATGAAACATAAGTTGTGGTGGGAAAATGTCCGGTTTCTAATTTGCTTTGCGACGAGATTTTAGCGATCGTTTTCATCACTCGTGCAGTTGAATTTTTACGTATTTGTTATGGGGTTTTTACACGATCCAGCAAACGTCCAGCAAACTTCCAGCAAATGTATTCAAATACACTTGCTGAGGCTGGACGTTTGCTGGAAGTTTGCTAGAAGTTTGCTGGTCGTTTGCCGGATCGTGTAAACACCCTATTACGAACAAAATACAGAAATGGACAGAAATCGCGGTGTGTATCCACGAGTTAGCTGTTGATTGAGAAGGCATTCTACTGACTATTCATTTCAGGTCCGGATACTACTACTACTAATGACACTATGCTGTAGGTCCGGGTGGTGTGAAGCCGCCTCGTTTGTCGGTGGGAGGTAGTAGTGAAGTGCCACTAAACGTTGAGGAAACTGATCTGTCCAAGCTGAAGGCATCCATTCTCGCACCTTCAGGCAACGAAGAACCGTGCGAACTCAAGAGACTTGACAACGGACAAACAGGTTGCGAACTTATACATCGTTTACACGATGATCAACGAGCTGGCTTTACGTACGAGCTTTATCATGTAAACGGGGTATAAGTACTGACTATTACATATTTTAGCCTATCGGAAAATTTTGTTTTCGTTGGCATTTTTTTCCAGAAACAGGCTAGAAAATTTGAGGCTGAAAATCCCCCATTTTGGGGAAATTTAGTTGTAAAAATTGAACTGTTGAGCGCCGGTATTTTTTTCTGTTGGAAATTTGCACTGTTTGTCATAGAATAATTTCAGCTTTCTGCCTTTTCATACTTTTTTTTAGCCCATAACACCGCTGTTCCTTTCGCGTCCGTTAAAGGTGGTGTATAGCTCTTCATGGGAAGCTCATCACAGACTGAGCGTCACCTGCCATATGCGATCACACAATATCGTCTGCTACCCGCCCGGCCTTAACCCTTGCCAGACAGGCCGGTACAAGGCTTAGTTGACCTTGGTGTTGGTTTTACACGGTGTTTCATAAAAAGGGACCCCTTTTTGTTTTTTTATAATTCACTTAAATGTTGATCAATTTACACAAAATTTGCACCAGTTGTAGCTGAAGAAATACTAGTTCAAAATATTGCACCAAAATATGGCAGATGATTAAATATTCTTTGCTAGTCGTGACGTAATGCTGACGTCATAATGTGTCACGGGTACAAGCTTGATAGTCTCGACTGGTGTTGTCAGTTGCTACTCTGCTTCGATGGTGAACTTAATCTGGTTCGCTAATAAAAAGTGTTTATCGTGTCAGCACTAAGCAACATGGGGACATGAAATCAGGCGTCTCGTGATCCAAAAATGCAACCATTTTGCAAGCTCGATGTGCTAGTGCACTGTCTTGCTCGAACGCGTAAAAGTCCAACTATCTCCACAGACACGTAAATGCCATCGCTTTGCACGTTTTTGTGGCTGCAACTGTAAAACTTCAAGATTTTGTCATCAGCGAACCAAATTTTCACCATCGAAGCAGGCTAGCAACTGACAGCACTAGTTGAGACTCACAAGATTGTACCCTTGACACATTATGATGTCAGCGTTACGTCACAACTAGCAAAGAATATTTAATCAACTGTCATATTTTGTTGCAATATTTTGAATTATTATTTTTTCAGCTACAACTGGTAAAAATTTCATATAAATTAATTGACATTTGAGTGAATTATGAAAAAAACAAAAGAGGGTCCCTTTTTATGAAACACCGTGTATACCTGGATGGTGTCCCAGTCTGTCCGCCGACAGTCACCCATCCAAGTTATAACCACTTGATAGCGACCTGACCTGGAGTCGAACCCATGACCTCACGATCTTAAGTTCGACACCCTACCATTACACTACCAAGCAAGCCACCGTTTGCGTGTATCGAGCAGGGATTTTGTTTTCACCGAATGAAGTGGGAGAGCATCTTGTAAACGTGCTCAAGGACGGAGAACACATCGCCAACTCGCCGTTCAAGCTGGACGTCCTTGAGGGCAACGCGTCCAAGGTCAAGGCCTGGGGTCAAGGACTCGAACATGGAACCACCAACCAGATCAACGAGTTCACCATCGACGCCAAAAACGCAGGTTTGACCGATATTATAAGCTTATTCCCGCTTGCTTTTTGCCAGTTACAAGTTATTTCTAAGTAAGTAAGCAAAATTGCATCTATATGTAGGTAGTGTACAACCCCGTTTACACGATCGAGCAAACGTCGAGCGAACATCGAGTAAATAAAAAGCATGCATAAAGCATAGCCTACACGAAGCAATCATCAAGCAAACATCGAACTAGCTCGTCCAGCTAACATATAGCAGCTCATGGAGCTAGCTCGTCGAGCCAGCTTGATCGTGTAAACGGGGTAGACAAAATACGATTTATATGAACTGTGTCCATAGAAATAGCGGCCTCTTTGAACATGTTAGGGTAACTTTGTGAAAGAACTTTTCATTGTGTCATTTATGTTGGGCTGTTAGCCGTCTGCTTGCAAGGTGCTTTGCAACATTTTGCAACGTATATCATATCGTATTAAACAGTTTCCAGTGCTCTCACTACATCTTAAAAGACCACGGGTGCAGTACAAAGTTCACAGTTAATAAAATGCCCAGCGAGATCAGTTAAAAAACAGCCATGGCTATTGACTCGTCGTGTACAATGTTAAAAGCATCGCAAAATAAAAACGTTTTCAGTTGGCGTTCAAAAGAAGAAACCGAACGATGAAACGCAAACGCTGAAAACACTTTACAAACATTTTAAAAACTGGGAAGATTAGCACGCCGAATGGTATGCTTAAATTTTTCAAAGCTGCTGCTTCTGATGATGATGTTGATGGTGGTGATAATAAATGATAAGGTGTTAGTTTTATGTATGTACTCAGGCTTCGTGGCCCAAGTTTATCAATAGACTTTAGAATAACTTATGAAATGAAATAGTTTAGATATTTTAGATCACGATGCAAATCACAGTGTGTGCATGGGTTCGCTGTCAAAACCTGGACCGACACAGCCTGGAACGTCAAAACTAGCCCACTTCACAAACGCTAACCCTAACCCTAACCCTAACCTTAACGCTTATCTAACCCTATCCCTATTCCTAACCCTATTCTTAACTTTAACTCTTAGCTCTAACTGTAACCTGTATCCTTAACTTTATTAACTATATTGCTCTTTTCATATTTTGTCGGTCTAGGTTTTGTCCGGTGACCGTGACGTGTAAATTTGCTGTTTTTAGGATTGGGTGGTTTGAGTTTGTCGGTGGAAGGACCGAGCAAGTCAGATATTCAGTGTGAAGATAACGCGGACGGCACGTGTCAAGTCAAATACACGCCCACTGAGCCAGGCAACTACATCGTCAACATCAAGTTCGCTGACGAACACATCACAGGTTGGACCACGTACAACGTCGTGTCTTAAACGCCAAGTTGCACGAAAAAAACGATATTGGCTAAATACGTGTAGCATGTAATGCGAATTAATAATATACTGATCAGTTGAAATAAAAAACCTTGCTTTACGTAAATTTCAGTAAAAATGATGTTTTGCGAACGAAATGATGACGTCACCTACTACGCTTTGTTTATAGCGTGTATTGCAGCGTGCGAGAAACTTTCTCGCCATGAGCTGGCCGTAGCGTCGATGCAGCGCGCGCTCAGAAAGGGGAACTCGTTTGCATTCTGGAAGCGAAGGTCGGAATCTGTCGGCGATTGGTGCTACAGAAAGGGCATACCAGTCGGCTTACTTCCGGTATGACAACGACATCTCGAAGTGCAAGCGAAGTCTTTTCGCCCGGTACCGCGCTCCATCGACGCTGCTAGCGTTCAAATTCTGTCGAACGCTACACTGACGCTAACAGTTGTTTGCGATGTCGCAGTTTCATCACATTTGTCCACTTTAAACTTTATTTTTTACAGTATAAAGATAACAATGGCAACAGGAAGATTTATAAATATTGACAAACTAGCATCTGATTAAGCCAATTAGCGCTTTCCAACAGTCAAGTAAACCGATGCGACTTGGCCTTTAAGCGTAGTCTTTGCGTGTATATACAGGAAGTCCGTTCATGGTAAAGGTAACTGGAGACGGCAGCGGGCTGATGTCGGAGCGGATATTACGTCATCAGAACGCTGCTGACGTCACCGAAGTCGGCAGCGAGTGCGAGCTCAGCCTCAAAATACCACGTCAGACATTGTTTTTTTCTGTTACTAACTTTGAGAATGTGAAAATCCAAAATATCAAAGTCAATGCTTTACACTAGGCCACACATAGGCTGTCAGATTTATTTTAAGGCTCAGACCGTACTTAGATTACGTAATATACTCAATAATTGGGCACTAGGCCTATTACTTCTAGGCCCTACTAGTAATACAATTTTTTATGTCTTCTCCATTCGTCTGTGCGCATTATGATTTTTTTCGGAATCACTTCAGTATGAGGCCGGCGAATTCTTTTACCAAATTGGATTTTTGAAAATATTTAGAGGCGATTTCTTTTCTGTACACCAAGTTGAAACCGCGTCAGAACAGTGAATATTTCCCGACAAAAATAATGAACATTTATCAGCATTTTTCAGTAATTTCGCATCCAAACAGACGAACAGAAGTACAGAAGTTAATAATTTTACTTTTATATACTTTTTATACTTTTTTTTTATTAAAGAAGGGACTAGAAATTAGCAAACCGGGGCAAACACGCATAACGTCCATGGCAGACAAGGTGAAAATGATCTCAGCTTGTTTTCGTTGTATAGATGCGGAGTTGAAAGACTTAGAGGCCAGTGTGACAAGTCCCTCAGGTGAGACGGAAGAATGTGAAATCAGTGAAGTCAGGCCGGGAGAATATTGCATCAAGTTCGTGCCGAAAGAACTTGGCGTTCACACTGTCAGCGTTAAACACCGCGGCTTCCATATACCCGGTAGGACACGAAACTCCGCGGTTGTGTAACCAACGCTTTGTGTTGATGATGATAAGAATATTGCAGAAGAAGTAATAATGGACAAAATATTTGGAGAGAATGCATTTATCGCGGACTGTTTTTATTGGCGTATTTTATATTTTATTTGTCGACGTCAGTCACACTTTTTAATTTCCATCGTCGGACATTTTTTTTCAATTCCTCGATGCAGTTTCTTTTTGATTTCTTTTAATACCTTTTGCCGTTTTAGTTTTTTTAAATACTGCACTTTCAGTGATACCACTTTAGCCATTTGTTTAGTTCGAATATTAATTCGTTGAGTACTAATTCATGACTTCGTTCGATGTTCTGCCACTGCATCATACGTTGTTGTTGTTGCTATTATTCCAGGCAGTCCGTTCCAGTTCACTGTTGGACCAATCACAGATGTCGGAGCTCACAAGGTCCGTGCCATTGGTCCTGGCTTGGAGAAGGGCGAAGTCTTCGTACCGAGTTAGTTTATACATTTCTAACATGTTCTAGCAAGTTCTTGTCTAATTTCGTCTCGTAGATTTTACACCAAGTCGTTATATCAGAAGCAGGTTGAATTGCTTTATCATACAGGCCTAATCTTATGATAATATACAACTTACATTACAGAAACCCCCAAACTTTTGGGATTTTTAAAAACTCGTTTATCTTATTTACTTCTCCCCTCTTAATAATTAACAGCTTCTGGGTCAGAATATGTCACATCAGATAAATATCAGGTAACGTTCATATTATCAGGGCAAGTGTTCGAAGTTTTGTCCACAAGTTCTCACAAAGGCGTGTAGCCGTTTACGCCACGCCTTTGTGAGAACTTGTGGACAAAACTTCGATGACACGCTGATGCAGACCAGACGAGATCACCTAGCAATCAGACGTTGTCCGCTCCCCGTTCATCGCCACTGAACCAAAATCGCACAACTTCTTCAAAAGCTTATTTACAGTTGTGACATTCCAACTTCTGTAGCAAAACATTGCGTAGCCTGTTTTAAGCCAGCGTTTGTGCTGTGCTGACAAGTTTTAAATAAACTTGATTTGAATTGATAACGATTTCTCTCTGTGACTATGCGTAATGCCTGCAGATAATGCGTATTTAATGGTACAGATAATTTTACTATCTACACGCACGAGGCTGGAGCCGGGGCGCTGTCCGTTGCTATGGAAGGACCGTCCAAGGCAGACATTGATTTCACAGACAACAAAGATGGAACGTGCGACGTTCAGTACACTTGCACCGAACCAGGTACGAAGTTAAATGGCGATACGGAAAAGACGATTAAAAGTTATGTATAACTCTTCGTGGCCACCGTTTTCAGAGCTACGGAGCTTCACCTGCCATATGGGATCGCACAGTGTTACCTGCCGCCCGACACAGGAGAACGCAGCGCGTTCTTAACTTCAGCCCAGTGTTTGAATTGCCGGGGGTTGGGGCCGGGTTGAACCCCCGACTGTTTTTAACCCCCTAACACAGTACCAAATTATGTACTGAGGGTCAGCCATATACTATATACATACGATTTTCATCACACCACTTTTGGTTGGGCCCTGACGATCGAAAAGTTCAACCCCCCTGCTAATTTTTCACAATTTAAACACTGCTTCAGCCAGACAGGCCGGTACTCTATTTACTTACCCCGGAGGGATGGAAGGCTGAGTTGACCTTGGTGGCTGGTTACATACCGAGATGATTTACCTGTTCGCAGACGGTCGTCCATCCAAGTACTGTGATGTAATCACTATCGGCCCACTCCCGACGTATTACGCGGTCGTCCACCTACAGCTAGGCAGATACAGCACATGCTCATTTAAAAAAAAATTGATTGAAAGTCCATAAAGGTTACGCGAGCTGTGCGTTATTTTGGGAGAACGTTTTAAAAAACGTACGTAAAGTCCTTTCCGAGTCTTATATGTGCGTAGGTGACTACCAGGTGTCGATTCTGTTCAATGATCAACCAATACCTGACTCACCATTCGACGTCTATGTAGCGCCAGCCGATGCCACTGCGCTTGATATTACCGACCTTGACCAACAAGTGCTACAGGTTAGCCTTTCTACTCAAGGTCGATAATTATCATGTTACTTGAAAGGGCTCGTGTGACTTCCTATTAGTGATCAGTTGCAACCTTGGCCGTATTTTACCGTTTCTGACATACGGTGCCTGATCGCTTAAAAACGCAATTTTTTTGTCTTACCCTTGCTTAATCCCAAATTTGAAGCTGTTCCCCTTGCATTGGATCGCTGAAGTTTTGCATGCCAAAAGCCGCGCTAATTAGTCGTGTAATAAGTT
>Ga0209671_1009025_pt1 | contig 10437 bp, 8 predicted proteins | sample WorMetHERISLAND2_2_FD_187401 | JGI IMG/M metagenome (GOLD analysis project Ga0209671, IMG submission 187401) | Marine gutless worms symbiont microbial communities from Max Planck institute for Marine Microbiology, Germany - Olavius geniculatus... | ecosystem: Host-associated > Annelida >... | reverse complement strand
ATGAGACGGCCACAAGAACTCAGTAACGTGCGGCACGAGTGCAACCTATCGCCGTGGGCCTGATACGGTACAGACCACGACCAGTGTCGGTCTTTGGGCTGGACATATAACGTTATGACATTGTTCGGTATTTCATCGTCACTGCGGCGCTTGGCTGTGCTTGGCTGGCAGTGAGCCCGTACTGTAACGCTGCTGTGGTGTCTGTAGGGGCCAGTCTATAGAGCTCGTCGCCGTGTCGTCTGCCTGCGGCGCTGTCGACTATAACAGTCATGCAATGTGCCGCCGTAAGCGCGTAGGCTCGGCTCTTGCCACAATGGCTCATTCTGCTGAGGCGCTCTGTAGAAAATTAAACACCGTATTGTAGTAGTATGAACCTACTAACCGCGCCGAGAATTCTGGGCATGCAATCTATCTGGCGTGAAATGCGTTGCTTAGACAGAGGCTGTTTGTTCATTGATGTTGCCTTTCACTGCACTGACTACTGAGAGGTATGACACTGACTTTGCGCCTGGGTTTCCCTGTAGTAATCCAAGTACCAGTTACGATTTCCCGGTGAAGCATGTGCAAATTACCTTTAAGTGAAAACTACACTGGATGCGTCGCTGGGCCCTTAAACACAAGTTTAATCTGTAGCTGCCCACAGAAGGATTTTGTATTGTACATAAAATGTCGTTTTTATCAAGTTTACTCAATCATAAGAATTAAGAATTTAGGCTAGGCTTTATTACACAATAACCCGGAATATTCCGAATACTAATATATAAAAGAGCCGGACTGCTGTGTTGAAAACAAATAGCCGTAAAATGCAATTAACGTGAGCGTTTCGTTTAGCAGGATGCGAGTAAACGGTGTGCTAATTTTCCAGTTTTAAAGGTCAAAGTTCAAGGTCACTGGATGTCAAGAACCTTACGAATGACGCATCTCGCGTATAGTTACGGTTTTCGCGGTCACCCAATTTACTGTCAACGCCTGCGACGTTTGGCTCGGCAGCTGGACCAACGACGTCGTGGATCAAAAAGTAGGCCGGGCAGGTAGTTCCTATTTTTTAACAGACACTGCAAATTTCTGACAGAGGGAATTCTAGGTGCTTAGAATGTTTAATTTTGCTGTCAAATTTTCCCAAAATGTATATTTTAACTTTAACTTTTGCTTTTTTGTACCAAAATTTTCCTACAAGATGAACATTTTCGCGCAACTATTTTCCAACAACCAAAAATTTTGGGTGGAAAATTGTTCCCTGTTTTTACCTTTGTCACAACACCACTGAACTGGACAGACGACCGCATATCGTGTCAGCATATTGCCTTGTTTTGACTCTGTTTTTCCCTGCAGCGCGGCGTTGATCAGCGGAAGACGAAGAGAACGGAGCTAGTCGTGTGAAGAGAGACTGGGGAAGCAGGCGAGATTGTGATGATGGCGATGTCGCACCGTAGACCGCTGTCGTGGAACACTGGACTGGACTCGTCGCCGGCGCACTCCGGCTTCGTCGCCGAAGGCTTCCCGACGTTCGACCTGGACGCGAGTGACGTCAGCCGTGGAGCGGTGGAGGTGGTTGGCAAGTCGCCCAGTGGAAACACTTTCCCGATGGAAGTCATCGACTCGGACGGCGTCTTCTCCACCAACTTCATGCCCACCGAGATCGGTCTGTCAAACTTTCACAGCTCTGCGTGCGCTCTTTACAGCAATCCGGCCGCAACCGCACAAAATAATGTGACACGAATACGCTGTTAAATGTTTAGTCATTTTATGACATTGTAAAACTATCTTTTTGCTTGAATTGCAAAATTTGGCAAATACGCTTTGTCGTAATCAAATAGGCTACCCGAAAAGAAGGAAGAAGAATAAGATACGACAGTTGCTGAAATTTAGTAAAGTTTCATTAACTTGAACAACCTTGTTGGCATTCGAAATCGTCAATTCCACGATTATCGTCATTGCCAGCAGCAGCAACAACAGCCAGAGATCGTACAGTAGGCCTATACAATGTTTAGCCTCAGTTTAAAGTATCCGATTATAGTAGCCGAACTGTGATCGATGTGCAGGTGACTGGGAAATAATGATCCTGTACGACGGCAAGCACGTGGACGGCAGTCCGTTCACAGTCAGAGTTCATGACCCTGGTCAGGTGCGCGTCTCCGGTGTTCTGCGCACCGGCGTTGTAGGTTCGACCGTCGTCTTTACCGGTGAGCACATCCATTTCTCATTGACTTTACTGTTCTCATCAACTTCAACATATATGTGTATTGTACAAGCTTGACAAACTACAGGCTCTCGCATTATACAGAAAAAAACTAGCCACTCCGTAGCAACAGTACAACAAGAGACAACTTTATGCAGATTTTTTTTGTTCTGCAGACTTTCGGTGTGTGTTGCTTTTGTTGTCAGCGTTTAACAGAACAAATCTACAACAGACCAAAGTATGAGTTTTGGCTTTGCTTCACTTCTTCATTAGAAAAGAAACTTCTCGCGATAACGATCCGGTAGAATGGAAGTAATTTGCAGCTGTGGTAAGAGTTTGAGATAACGGCACAAAATGATAATACATGTAAAAATTTGCAATTTTTGGGCCATTTGAGGCTAAGAGTCGGGCCCTGTTGCTTCGCTCTACTATACAATATCTACGTTATGTCAAGCAATATAATTGGTTCATTTTACATGCAGTCGACGCCAGCGGAGCGGGCGACGGTCAGCTTGTGGTTGACGTTACACGCGACGGACTAAACATTCCCTCTCAGATCACGTCAGACCAGCCGGGTCGATATCGAGTCAGTTTTCTGCCAGACTGTCCCGGTTTCTACCAGATACGTGTCTATTTCGCCGGAGCCGAAATTAGCGGTAAATGAACGACGTATGTTGGCCCAGTGCCGACGGAATGGGCGGCCATCTCCTGAACTTGATCTTCCAATCTGAAAATTAGCATAGCTTTACTCCTACTCTGGCTTTCAATAATTTTTATTTTCAAAAAATTTTTTTCACTTTTGTACTTTCTGAGTCAGGAGGCTCCCGTGCGGGTCGGATGAACAAACGCAGACAGACGGACGGACGAGGAACAAGACCCGTAATTTGGCCTATCACTATTAAGACGGCCGCATAATAGAAGTAAAATCAAATTTTTATCCAGAGTTATGCATTTTGCAGGTGGCCATTAAACGCCACTGCATTTCATAAATTCATCGCGTATTATCCGATTTACCGGTTTTTATACGCTTAGCAGTACTAAATTTGCATCACAGTCAAATTCAGCGTAATTTAAGGGGTGGTGAAGATTTTTGCAAATTAGGCCAAAAATATTTAAATGTCTCGTTGTGCCAGTTGTGCATTTTTTTCTATATAACATTCTGAAACTGTTGACATGTCGCACACTTTTCTACCGGTAACCGTCGCTAAGTTATTGATGCTCAAATAGGTCCAGTTTTTTGGCCCACCTTGTGTGTGCACATGCATACTGGTGCTAAAATGTAGTCGGTTTCTGTGGCTTTGCGAGGACTTCATCTCTGTGTCTGTATATATGTGTTGAGCATAGAATCTCCGATGACGGTGAATGTTACGGACAGTCGGTCAGTTACAGTGTCCGGCAGTGGACTGACCAGCGCCGAGGTCAATCAACTGACCACATTTGCCATCAACACTGGACAACCGGGTGTCGACGATGCCGACAACATTCAAGTGTTTCTCCGATGTACGCTGCTGTCATTTTCATTCACCTCAGACAGTCGTCGCGCGTCTCAAGGCATGCCGCAAAGCATGCCGCATGGTGGCTTGATAATGTAATGGTAGGATGTTGGACTCGCGATTAAGAGGTCGCTGGTTCGACTCCCAGTTGGGACGTTTCAAGTGGTTACTACTTGGATGGGTGACTGTCTGCGGTCAGGTAAATTGTCTCGGTATGTAACCAGTCGTCTAGGTCAACTCGGCCTTCTATCCCTCCGTGGTAAGTGAATCGAGTCTGGTTGGGATTGACGCGGGGAGGGTTTATTTGTGTCCGGTGGCAGGTAACGTTGTGTAATCCAATATGGCAGGTGACGCTTTGCAGTTTTCAGATGGATTTCCCTCAAAAAGCCGCACCATTTAAACCTTTTTAAAGCCTTGACCAGAAACCGTTCTTTGTTTCTACTAAATGACAAGACCTGTACAAAGCGACAGAAGTTAACTGCACTGAACTGTACACTCGCTTTGGTACATTTCGTGGACGAAATAAAATGAAATGTAGTAAACTGAACTGCAGGTTCGTTTGCTCAGTACAGTCCGCGCAGCGCAAATGAGATGGACAGAAATGCACTGACGTATTTCAGGTCATTTTATTTTTGTCGCTTTGTCCCAGTTCTTAGTTAGCTATCATCAGTGAGTACCGATATATTTTTTGCTGTCAAAATATTGCCTACGTCGAGTGCAGTGTTAGATTTTTTTAGCTTGAACCTGCACTGTCTTATTGAGCTGCTTCTCCGAAAGAAATTGCTCATTTGCTGCAACTGAAATTGTTGCGTGATTGTTGACAATGATGTTCTGTAAATCAGTTTTTATGACGATCAAAGTTTTTTCACTGCTCCACACTGCCACCGATAATGTTGGTCTACATTCTAATAGTGTTACTGTGTTACTGTAGTTGGATACTGGCTCTGCAAATGACAGATTTTCAGTTAGTGCACTTTATAGGCCTATGCAAATCTGTAAATCTATAGCGATGACGTGATGTGGTTTTAGCGCTGAAAGGCACGCAAACCACTGCAAAAGTCACCGACGTTGGCGACGGATCATATAACGTCGAATACACGCCGTCGGATATCGGTAATTTCTGGACACTTACTTCGTTTTACAGTAAAACTAAAATAGCATTTTACAGATTACACACTAAATATTTGGCGGCGTGTGGATAATGTAGAAAGTCCAGTAGGCCATGATGCATAAACCCTTAATATTGGTCGTATACTATTTATATTATTCCTGACTGTAGAACTGAAGTTAAAGCGAAAGTTTAAGAAGTTTTCCATTATCACTGTTTCGCTAAGGTGACAAAATAATTAGAGTTGATAGCGATAAAATTTTTTGATGGTTAACGTGACAATAACTGACGGTTAACTAATCGTTAACTTCTATTAAAAACTAACGGTGGTAATTGCCATGGTTAATGCGTTTTCTCATTCAACACGTTGATGTGATGTCAGGCGAACACTTGGTGGAGGTGCTATACCACGACAGACCCGTCAGCGAGAGTCCCTTCCGCTGTCAAGTGTTTGACAGCAGCAAAGTCTGCGTCCGTGATCTACCGCCATTCACCAACGTCGGCACTCCAGTCGAGTTTAACAGTCCGTATCGCCCGCCTTGCTTTCTTCTGACATGACTATTCATGCACTTTCGGACCTTTTCTTTATTTCTTGCACAGCTTGCTTGTTTTTTGTAGACCTTCTGTTTTGAATACTGCGTGTTCTATAGACTACTGTACACTCAACTTGCTTACCGTCAGTTGGTGTAGTACATATGTTACGAATTATTATCGAGCCTTAGTGCATAACTTTTAACATTTATGCTCTTTCCGTGTCGTTTGGGCTACTTTTTGTATTATCGGCTAGTCTGGTCATGGTCTCAAGTACTACGTGGGTTTTGGTTTCGCAAATTTTTGGTCAAGTTTCGTACCATTTGTTGGTTGCCTTTGCTGCTCATGTCACAAATATACATCCTTGGTTTGGGGATGTAACGGTAAAATATCGGACTTAACGATCGAGAGGTCGTAGGATCGACTTCCAGTCAGGTCATTATTAAGCGGTTACTTTTTGGATGGCTAACTCTCTGGAGACAGGTAAACCATCTCGCTATATATCCAACACCAAGATCAACTCAGCCTTCTGTCTCTTTGAGGTAGGTAAATCAACTATTGGCCTGTCTCGCTGGGGTTGAGGCGGGGCGCGTTTCCCTGTGTCGGTTGGCAGCTAACACTGTGTGATCCCATATGGTCGGTGACGCTCCGTAGCTATGTGATGGGTTTTTTGTTTGGAGTTATACAGCACCTTTTACTTTTATGTTTTTCATTTGCTGCCGTGCTGGTGAGTAATGTGTTAAAGACGCATTCACGATGGATATGTTCGTTATTTCTGCGTTGTTTTGTCCTCTGACCAGTCGACGCGACCGAGGCCGGTTGTGGTAGCATTGAGATTGTCATCAACGACGGTCACGTGCCATGTCACGTGACGCAGCTCAGCAAGTCACTGTTCCATGCGTCGTTTCTGCCCAAAGACGCTTCCATTCACTATGTCGCCGTGACCTTCAACGCCTGCAAGGTTCCAGGTAGGCGCATGTCTCCTGGATTGATTCATCGAAACGGAACACTTGTACAGTATTGTGTTCTCTCTTTTTTGAATTTGGAAACAGACACTAAAGATTAGATTTCTCAAGTGTCGAGACAGTGTTGAACCTAGGACTATGTCTTGCTCTTAAAGCTATGAGTTTTATAACCTATTTACATGATGATACTGCATGGTTCTTTGAAGGGTCGTCGAGCCAGCTTATTCCTGTAAGCGGAGCATGAGGATAGGATATAGAGCTAGTTCCAGGCTGAACAGTAACAATTAACTCTAATACTAATATACCTCTTCTGTTTTGCACTCAATACAACGCTGCTGGCGTCAAAAGGATCAAAGTTTGAACACTAAGCTAGGACTATACCAAACTTGTGTTCTCCAAACACTGTTGCATGGAGCTGATACATGGACTTTACTGGCAGACGACACACGCAGATCACAATCTTTCCATATATCACGCCAACGCCAGATACTGCGTGTAAAGTGGCAGGACCGTGTCAAGAACATCGACATAGCTAACAGGACCGGGGTCTGCCAAACATTGCAAATATAATCAGCAAGAGGCGCCAAGCATTGTTTGGTCACGTTGTTAGACTGGATGCCACCACACCTGCACATTAAGCGTTATGTCAGGTCATTGCAAAGAAAGGCGGGCAGAGTCTGGGGATGAACTGGAGAAGACCTTCTGGGCGTCCTCGAAAAACCTGGATACAGCAGATCGGCAACGGAACACCGGCCAGCTAGAGACAGATGTGGAAGAGTGCAGATGAACGTGGACATCGTGGGGAGTCGCCGCAACGGACCTCAGCTAGTAATAATATGCTATACTAGTAATAATATGCTCCTTTCATTGATTTGAAGTAAAGACGAAATGATGACGGGGTCTGTCTGTGGCTGTGTAGGCAGTCCGTGGCGTGTAGCGGTCCAGGGCGCCAGTAAAGTGGCCGTGACCGGAAGTGGTATTCGACAGGTGCTCGTCGGTCGTTCAGCCAACGTTGATGTGACTGGCTGCAAGACACCCGCCACTGTCACCGTCCTCTGTGAGATGACGCTCAGTTTGTCCATCTGTTTGTTTGCTTTATTTTGATTTTGTTATTATTTGCATCTGACAGATGTAAACGTCGCGATTTCTTTTTCAAATTAGGGCCTATCGCCTTTTAATTCTAATGACAACACCAATTATGCCGTGGCTACACGCACCGATTTTCTCGTCCAAAGTGTTGTCCGACGTCGCCAAACCTTCCAAGATTTAAAAACTTTGTTTAAAGAAATCGAACGGAATGTGCATGCTTATTCTGTCAAATTTCCTAAAACGAGTTTTTTGCCTGCCAGACAAAAGACGCCGTTTTTGGATCACACCGCATTTGTCCAAAAATTAGCTCAGTCAACTTTTAATAGTTCAAGTGACCACCAACCATGGAACAGAAACAGACAAACAAGCAGTAGTAAAGTCGTAACGCCCTTTTTCGGGAGAGGTAATAATAACGATGACGATGATGAATGTGCTGATGGTGATGATAATAACACTAATAAGTGGTATATTATAAATATAAGTTAAAATTAATTAATTTACTAATTGTATTTTCTGACTACAGTGTGTATTCGGTTAGCAAATGTATGCGGTTGCAGCGCCATCTGGTGCAAGTGTAGCGGTCAAATCTTTGAAGCCGAAGAGTGGCATCCAGCGCTTTGAATACACTCCACTTGATGTCGGTAAGCGACGTGCTGCACGCTGCCTCACACGCAGAATAAACACAAATTATTCAACTTTTCTTTGGCTTGTACTTGGTACCGAGCCATTGTCGTAGAATTAGGAAACTATTTATCGATATTTAGAAAATTGCCTGTATTCGTGTTGGTACGACCCAATCTGCCCCGTACTCTCGACTATATGTCGACTATGAGAAGACAGTAGTCTTACTAACTGGAAGCTGATATCGATATGTTTGATATGGATATGTATAGATCGCAAAACCATCCGACTGCAGGACACTTCGATAGAAGATAATAACGAGACATAATGGATTCTTAAATATCATATACCATGTCATATTTAGTATGTCATATCAAAATACCATGACGGTGTATTCCGATACGTAACTCGGCAGACATGTGGACGTGCTGTTAAGTTTTGCACCATTTATTTGTTGTCATTGTTAGCCGTGTCACAAATACACGTTCGCTGCCCTGCTGGTAAGTTATGTTGTGTTAAAGGCGCATTCACACTGCAAATGTTTGTTTTTTTGTTGTGTTTGTAGGAGCGCACACGGTGACTGTAGAGTGTGACGGAAAGTCTCTGATGGGCAGTCCGTTCGTTGCCAAGGCGTTCAACCCGTCAGCGATCCAGTTGACTGGAATGCCTTCCGTCGGCGTCATCCGCTTCCCTGTTGAATTCACAGGTACGCCGAATGCTTGCACTGTTGTTTTTCCTTTTTTTCTGAGTATGGTTAAACTTTAACAAGTTGAAGACTTCTAATCAGTGGTCGTTGACTTGTTGGTGACACATTAAAATGTTTCAAAATGTTTCGCCAACGTAAGAGAAATAATCATGCCATTAAATTGTCTTTCTCCCTGTTAAAATTTCTAGTCCGTTATGAAAGCTTCCCACGCCAGTAAAATTTCGCTGTGGTCGGCGTTATGGAGTCGCCCCCGTTATGAAATCTGAGCCCTCTCGAGTGCTGAGAGCATAGTGCAAAAATAGAAAATTACAAAAGATAGCCCTTTTGAAGTTTTGCTTGCAGGATTTTTTGCCTATGCCCGGACGTTTCGTTTTCAAGACTCATGACGTTTTGTTCCTTGCCTGGACGTTTCGCCCATTAAAAATTGCTGACGACGGCAAAAAACGGACAACGGCAAAAATGACGGTGCAGACGAACGGACGGAGACAACGGCGCCGTTCATTTGTATTATTCGTCGTTCGCAATTTTTAGTGTGCGAAACGTCGAGGGGGCGAAACTTCCTGATACCGACGAGATGTGTCAAGAGCGTCGTTCAACGCCACGTCTCATATCTTTGGTAGGCCTATACTTTTTCTGACGTGACATTTTGTTTCACAATAACGTAACGATAACTAAAACGCTGAGCAAATCCGAAATGATAACGATAACGATAATGGCCCGGGGTGCGTGGTGTGAAGTGGACGTGAACAGGGCGGGAGAGGGTGAGTTAGAAATCATGGTCAACAAGGGAACCGTTGCTAACTCCGTCCGTATAGTGAGCACTGGAGTCTTCCAAGTTAGCTTCGTGCCGAAAGAGCCGAAACCTCATACGGTCGACATTAAGTTCAACTCCGCCCCGCTACCAGGTACGGCTTTAAAAAATTTCCGTCCTTTCATTTGCAGTTTTGCAAAAAAGTACATATGGGAATGTTATTATTATTTTTTCAATTTTTACTTTAAGATATTTTGTGTTATCTTACATAACAGCAGTGTTGGACAGTAACGAGGTGAGCATAGTTTTACTTTGTTACTTTACTAAAGTTGAATTTTTTTTACCTTTTTTTTGGACACTTTTTGTCAGGCTATTTTTTTTTTGAGTAGGTTTGTGAGTTATTTTTTTGAGTTATTTTTTTACTTTTTTGGTTAAAAGTAGTTTTTATTCTAATAATGTAAATATTTTGCAGCTTTTTGCAATACAGTTTTTAAATTATGTTTTTTATTTTGTAATTTTTTTTTATGTTTTTAATTTTAATTTTACAGGGTGGGCCAAGAATGACCCAACTTGTTTTTGTTAGAACTTCGTCAAATCTCTATTAAATTTGATAATGTTTGGCATACGGATAGTCAAGACGATAAAATTACGTAAGATACACACACGATCTACCTCACCTAATTTATGTCAACGCACTACCGTGTAAAACGCAGATGCTCCAAATTGTTACATTACGCGGTGATTATCAGTAGCCTATTAGATTGCTCACCTTCTCATTATCAATTCGACAGAAGGTGCCACGTGATTTCGTAATTTTGTAATATTAAATATTTTACGCTGAAAATAGCAGACAACGAAATAGCTGACTTATGAGCTCAAAACACATCTAGTCCATGAATGAGTGCTGTGATATTGATTAGTTGATCGTTAATGCCGCTATCAGCCTTGGCATTACATTTACGTCTAAGCCATTCTGTACATTTTGGGCATAAAT
>Ga0209671_1009023_pt1 | contig 10440 bp, 7 predicted proteins | sample WorMetHERISLAND2_2_FD_187401 | JGI IMG/M metagenome (GOLD analysis project Ga0209671, IMG submission 187401) | Marine gutless worms symbiont microbial communities from Max Planck institute for Marine Microbiology, Germany - Olavius geniculatus... | ecosystem: Host-associated > Annelida >... | reverse complement strand
AGATGATCATGGAAGTATGGTGAGTCAGGAAAAGGCAAATCAAGACGTGGCTGACGAAGTGAATGAGGCAGTTGATTCCAGAGATGAGGTGATGCATAGCGAAAGGAACGACTGGTAATTTTTAAACAGGAATGAGTAGATGACATTAGAGACATTAGAGACAAAGCGTCTAATTGAGATCCGTTTAATATTATACTAATAGCGTCAAGGTGGTTATTGAAAGTTGTTTCCCCGAAGTTCATAAATTATATCCCGATTTTAGGAACTGAGAGGAAAAAATTTCCACTACAGTGGTCGATGACGCTAGTTGCCATTTGTCTTGTTAGGCCTATAGGCCTACCTCAACGCATGCGTCTATCTGGCACCGTTACGGAGATGTGACCTTTCAAAGATAATGGGGTCACAACCTTGACCTTCTGGGGTCACGTGACGTCATCGGTCACGTGCAGTGGCGTATTTAGGATTTGGCAAAGGGGGGGCATGGCGAGCGCGCGGAGCGAGAGCCTATAACGGGGATCTGGGGGCGGAGCCCCCAGCGGGGTCCAGGCGAAGAGCCCCTGGTCGGGAGTCAAAGCCCCCCTGAAGCTGAAACACTTTTTGCTTCTAAATTTTCAATGGAAACCGCAAATTCGTCCATTTTTCTGAAATTTGGAAACGCAAAAGACCACCAAACATTGTTGAATTTTGCAATTCTTGCTGGAAAATGGCAAAAAACGCACCTTTTCATATAAAGTCGCCTGTAAAAAATTTTCATGGTCCGGCCAAAGGGGGGGCATCGCACCGTGGCCCTCCCCCTAAATACGCCACTGGTCACGTGACCGTTCGACTCCCGGTGGTCGACTTCCTATCGGTGGTCTATATTGACCATGCGTCTATCTAGCACCGTTATGGAGATATGGCCGTTTGATGTTCTTCCAGGAAGGCTCTTCCAGGTACAGAGGTCGGTCGTCGGTCGGTCCTCAATATCACACCGATCTCATAATACTCCTCTTCGCTTCATTAGGAACGTAGCGCGCGAGGAGTAAAAATATCGATATCGATATGGCGATATTTTCAAAATATCGTATCGAAATAATCCTGATATCGAATCATCACTACTGTATAGGCTACATACAGAGTGTAATCCAATGCACAAAGTTCATAACGCGCACGAAATGCCAAATATTTTGAAAGTCATCTCTTCATTGTATTTCAGTAGGCTAAGCAAACGCTATACTAATGAGTGCTACGCGTTGTTTATTTTAAACCCCTAGTAAATTCAACTATCCAAGATTTTCATTTTCCAGAACTTTCAGGACCTTAAGTCTTAAATCCCAGGGTTTTTCGGGACCTGGATAATCAAGGAAAAAATCCAAAAACTTTACAGGAAGCATGGAAACTATGTATTATGCATTCCGTCCTTTTCCACGTAGGCAGACATAAATCGGATGCCATGCCCAGCTATTTTGCTATTTCTGATGTATCCGTCTCCTGATTTCAACTTGGTCTTTTTCGACGAGAAATTGCCATACGGATTACTCCTGCCATGTGGCACGTTCAAGCCAATTATGTTTGTTATTGTCCATGCCTTTCATCGACTTTCGAGGAAGAAGCCCACAATGGACGGGAAAGGACAGACAGACGGGCAAGGCGCCTAACACGGCCTATGACGGCTGCCAAATGCTGAAAAATACGCAGTGCACGCTATAGCTCTCCTGTTAGATAAAAGATAAACGACTGAAAGATTGAAAAGATGATGTTCTTGCTGAACTCAACACTTGAAGTCGAACACAATGAAGTATAAGATTTATGAAATGAATTCAACTTGTAAAAAATGACAACGATGCTGATCAGCCAGTCACATAGCCCGTGTCACAGGCCAGCAAAATACAACAGTGGCGTACTACAAGCTTAGCACTATGAGAGTAGTGACAGAAACAGTTTGATTATTTGATTATACAATCACATAATAATCACATACAAAACAAATTGTGTATTTTATGTACAAAAAAGCACAATCTAACAACTGGCTGTAGAACCGCACATTCATTCATCACACTCAACAGATCTGTTCCTAACATTCAATCGTAACGACACGCAAAAGTCGCAAATGTGAGAAACGTTATAAAAATGTCGAATGTTCTATCTTGTCAGTTTCCTATTTGTACACTGTGTATCAAAAAAACATCCCCGACAATTTTGACTGTAACTTGAAAACCAATTAAGATTTTGATAATTTTTGGTACAAATATTCCTGACACAACTTGCCATCAAATGAATATTCAGTTTTCCACCTCACCCAACGTTTGTTTCTGCAATACCTGGGGAAAGTACAATCAGCGAAATATCACTTTTTTTATCCAATGCGATATGATTGCTCAATTAACATAACGCGTAAAACACATTTTGTTCACATTTATGACACTGTGGCTGACATTTCATTCAGTTGTCCATTTTTTCAACTGCCTACAGTAAAATTGTTTGAAGTGTTGGCCCACTATGCAAGGAGACGTTTTCTCCATTCAATTCACAGCAGTATCGATAATGTTCTGCTCCAGACCAATACAGGCTCTAACAGTCACTTCTTAACTTTACAAACATTCCTTAACTTCATCTGGTAGACACACTGCTGCAAGACTGTCAAACCTTGTAATAGACCAGCTGTTGGGGCCCACAAATTAAAACAGATAGAATTTATTGACGTTTTTCCATTCATTTTAACACGTATTATGCCTGGTCTGCTTTCCGCAGGTAGTGCAAAAGCAGACGTTGGGTGAGGTGAAAACTAAAACACTTACTTAATAGCCAGTTGTGTCAGAAATAATTCTGCCAAATATTATTAAATATTATTAAAATCTGCTGATCAAGGTACGATCGATAATGTTGGGAATGTTTTTTCAGGTTTTCGGTTGCTTTTAATGCATATTTCACTTGATCTGCTTTCCCTAGGTAGTGCAGAAGAATACATTGGGTGAGATGGGAAATGAACACAGTCATTTGATGGCAAGTTGTGTCAAGTATATTTGTACCAAAAATTATTAAAATCTGATAATTGGTTTTTAAGTTACAGTCGAAAATGTTGAGGATGTTTTTTTGAGACACAGTGCAGTTTGTTTAATACATACCTTTATCACTGTGCCTACACGTTACAAATGCACATCTCTGGATAGGCGGAGATGTGAATACGTTTTTCAAGGACTTTCAAGGAAGTGCGGCCCAACTGTTACTTAATTTTCACCAAACGAGTACTCCACTTCCAGTACTCATTAAGCTATGCATCATGTACTTGAGTAATAAATTACGCGGACAGCATAGTACGCCTAGAGGTACAAAAACAGACCCCCAGTTCAGGGCAAGCCTCCTAAAGCTGAAACACTCTTAGCTTGTGGTCGTTCAATGGAAGCACTGATCGACAGAAAACCACAGATACCGTATTTGTGTTGCTTCATTAAAGAGGGCATCACACCATGCCCCCTAAACACGCCAAGTGCTGTAAACTAAACAGTGAACACTGAAAGCACTGTCTATGATCCAACACAAGACGTCAAACATCTGCTTTGTTACAACGCAATTAAAAATGTACAATTAATCTCTAAAATTCATTAAAACAATAACAAGTCTTACATGTACATATGAATAATACACAATACAAGGCTGAGAAAAATAGGCCTACAAACAGATAAGAAAAGATGAGAAAAGATGCCAGCCAAGTGCCAACACAAAATGCAGCTGTCCGCATTATGGTTGTGGCAAGCCATAATATACAGCCATCAGCTGAAGTCAGAGCATTAAATTTGGTACAGACTGTTGCTTGTGACACTTAGCAGTCAGCAGATTCACTATGATTAGCTACAACCACATTTATGTGAGATGAGTCAGTTATGTTCATCGCATTTTTGACGCCTCGTGGCATTGGCCACAGACCTGAACATTAGCAAACCAGTTACTCCTGTTCACGCAAAGCCAGATTTTTCAATGCTTTTGTTTTTGAGTTGAGTCACATGAGACAGACTGACTGACAAACACATGCACACATGCATCAGCAAATGCATAACATGGCCTACAGTATGGCCGCAACAATGCTAAGAACATCGTTCACGATGTGCTGTAGGGAAATTGCTGCAACAACATGGGCATGGAATGGTGACACTAATTCAAAAGAAACAGTATATAACTGAAGCATGCATTCATGGTAACACGATAGAAAGTTCCACATACTGCATAGTAGAATAGCGAATAGGCACAATTAAAGTACAAACCAGAAAAGCACTCGAAGAGCGCAGACCTCCGCCAAGCATATTGATTCGACACGACACTGTAGTCCTAGTCTAATCCAGGTTAAGAACCAATTGCTTATTTAGAGTTTCGGACTGCGATCGCATTTTACGCATCATTGACTCTGCACTTTTTCTCAAACATCCGGCCGTACTGAAACCTCACTTTTGCAAATCAAAGTGATTCAGAATCCGGTTTCCTTCCGGATCACCCCCAAAATTAAATCACTGGTAGTTTTTGCCATTCTCGACATTCCCTCAAAATTTCAGAAAGATCCGTCTATAACTTTTTGAGTCATCTTGCTAAAACACAGACAGACAGACAAAAACCGGCAAAAACATAACCTCCTTGGCGGAGGTAATTACACTGCATGTACTCCAACATCTCAACATGAGCTTATTACATTTACAGTAGTATCTAAGCACTCAGCCGGCAGGGGCATCTATCTACGCCAGACAAACTTGGAGCAAATGCTCCATCGTAAAACTAAGCCGAGGCTTTCAGCCCCATGACGTGCAGTTGGTATAGATTAGCATCTGAATTATATAAACTTTCTCTCCAGCTTGCTACCAAGTGTTTTTTTCTGGCCCAGACACAATAAAAAAGCTGACAGCACTCCTCGGAGCTCCAAAGCTTGATTTACAGAACAGCTTCTGCCAAAAAATGAGAACGGAAAAAATAAAACACAATAATGAAAGAAAAGACAAAGGCAAAAGACAAGAGGCTAGTGAGTCAAACGGATAGAAAAAGTTGCTGTGAAGGCTCGCAAAAAATCGACGCTCCAATCTGCCAATATTTCATTATACATAATTATTAAAAAGGTAAAGATATCCCATACTCAATAACGAGTGTAGGGGCCAAAGCTGATCCTGGTCTCTAGGCAGTCAGCCTAATCACAATGACATAATCATAAACCCGGTGGTAGGCTGCCATTACCTTCCACCAGACCCATGGTTAACTTCCCAGCCAGAGCCGTCACCGCCCTTTGACCAGTACCAATTTATACTGCTTGGTGACAGAGGCACATGTGTGTGAACAACTTGCCCTGACAATGCCTCGGCTAGGAGTCGATCCTGGGATCTTTCGGTCACCAGTCCGGCTCGTTACCGTTACACCACCGAGCCACACATTTTGATAACTAGAAACTATTTTGATAGCTATAAACAAGAAATACATCAGTGATGCACAGAGTCCAGCTATAGGACCACATCAAGCAAGATCTACGAAGGACGGCTTTCCAGAGCAAAACACTTCAGCCAAGTGCAACTGCAGCCACCAAACTCAGTGACAGGTTATAGCCAGCACCGACAGTACTGTAGACTGCAGCATGAATGCAAGCAGCAATGGTGCATTATGTAACTATCATTATACACTGTGTCCAGAAAAAATAAGCCCTTAGACATCATACAACAGAAATGTCAAAATGAATGAATCTAAATAAAATTTTTGTACACTTAATTCGCAATAAATTGCTAAAGCTTTCACCAAATTTTGTTAAATAATATTACTTCCTAGCGAAGTTATTAATTGTTAAATGTCAATAACAAAATATCTCCATTACTGATATGGCATTACAGAAGTAAACCCCTCGTGTACATTTGCATAACTCCAACAAACAACATCTGATTCTGGCAAAATTCTACATCATCAATGCACCATTTATCGGCAATCAAAATGCCAAATTTCAGTTAAATCTGCCAAAGCAAATAACAGCCACAGTAGTTTTTGAGTGGCCACCCCAAAACACTCCAGTTTCAGTCTTTGTGGTATTGTGGATGACACAAAAAACCTGAAGATGAAGTGCTTTGGAGTGATTTCACAAAAGCTGCTGCAACTATTGTTTGCCTTGGCAGATTTAACTGAAATTTGCCACTTTGACTGCTAGTACACTTACAACAACAACAACTTGGATGTCCAACTTATACTGGAGACCCGGCTTATATTAGAGACCCGGCTTTTATTTGAGACCCGGCTTCTATTAAAACATCAGTCTCAGACCCCCGGCTTTTATTAGAGACCCAGCTACTGTATGAGACCTGGCGTGTATTAGCAGTTTTACAGTACGCACCTTATCACGCGTGCTCAGTGTAACGTTATTATGACGTTAGAGTTTGTTTACATTAAGATATGTTTGATGCATTGTTATTGACAAAGGGATCAAGCAGCAGCGTACCCTCCTTAGACTAAGAGCTTGTGTCGAGGCCAAAAGTGGCCATTTTAGACTCACCCTTTAAAGACAAGTTCAGAATGATTGTCTCAATGACTGTTTCAAATTTTGTAAAAATCTGTCAGATATTAATGATTTTACACTACCTTGTCTGAGGGGAGCCGCTAATTTTGGGACACGGTGTAGATAACAAAGTCGTATGTTGCTTCCTGGGTTGCACGTTCTGTCTCATAAAAATTCTGAAAGCTTGCTTTCTGGATAGATCACTCTACCAATAAAAGCTCATCAACTGTTATCTGGCTGGCAATGTCTTCAGGACCACATTTAGCTAAACGTTTGTGCACCACTGACAAGCAATAAGTTAGCAGAAAGCAGCAGCAGCAGTCAGCTGACAAGACATGAGGAATCCCTTGCTGCAGACAGCAGACATCAGCACATTTGACTTCAGCATCACAATACATAACAGATTAACAGTACAGTGTTAACGGATGATTGTTGTCAGAGATGCATGACCTCGTCAACTAAGGCTTTCGGTTCATCACTTGATCGCTCTAAGGCAACACCCAGCTTCTGCTGTACATGAATCAACAAAACTACAGTCTACTTAGAGCCTTAACAACATAATTCAAATCACTCAAATTAGTCTCCACTGCTGCCATAAAGAATATACTGCATTACTTTATAAAACATGCATTGGATGCAAAACTTAGAATAATAAAACAGTACTGAACTGATGACAACTGTATCAATAACAAAAGGAGAGATCTGATGTAGATCAATTGCTGCATGAAACTATTAGCTTCAGAGTGTGAAAGTGTTTATAAGATAAGGTAAGACATTTGTTAGAATGCATCCACATGCATAGTTAACCTCCTTGGCGGTATGAATTTGGACAGAGTTTCTGTCTAAAAGCGGTACATATATCTGCCATGGCGAGTTCACCACGACATTCGCCTAATGACATTTAAATGTACACTTGAGCGTTCAACTGTATACTCCCACTTGACCTGCACTCACAGTACAGCCACGGCGCCGACGGCAGCTCTGTCAGCCGATGTAGCTGGATGCACTGCAACTTGTGATGTTGATAAACTAGCTCAACACAGATGACATCTGGCAGTCGGATGGAAGGGAAAAGAATTTTATCAGCTGCAACTGACCACTAACTGCGACTAATTGTCAGCACAACAGACATGGTCCGCTGACGGTTCTGGACATGCATTAATGACTGGCACCCCGGCACCTCGCAGCACAGAGAGCAGGGAGACTGCTATAGCTGCGCTCTGACTCTCAGTCGGGGTTACCATTTTCAGTACATAACAACCGCCCCGAGTAACGCTTGGGATTACCGCTGAGGAGGTTAAAGAGTCACAGATCAGCAGGCACAGCAATCCACCAATCAACCATTAACTAACAGACAGTCTGTCAATACCTTTAATGTGTACACACAGTCAATGAATAGAATTCAAATTCTACTTTCTTAATATATGGCTTGATGGCATAGTAGTTAGCAGATTAGACCTATGATCATGAAATCATCCATTTGACTCAGCTAAGTCGCTACCAGGTGATTACTACTCAAACATGTAACCTGTCTGAGGACTGGTAGAAATTTTGTTATATAACCAAACACTGAGATCAACTCAACCTTCAATCCCTCCAAGGTAGATAAATCGAGTACTGGCCTGCAAGGCATGTTCCTATGTTGGGTGATCCATATGGCGACCGACGCTACGTAAGTCGGAGACGGACTTCCCATAAAGCGCTATACACAAACTGTTCTAAACAGACAACTAACATTAGCAACCTTGTTGTCAGAAGAGACAAGCCGGTTCTCAACTGATGGGTTGACATCAGCGACAGTGCTGTTAGCAAAAACTTTATTATCAACAACTGGTACAGCAGCAGCAGCAGTAGCAGTTGTAGCTGCAGCAGCTGGTGTAGCTGCAGCAACGTTAGTAGCTGTTGGTGGCCTGACCCTGCTGCTATGTTCTGAGTCGTCAGCCACTACAAGTCCTCGCCGATCTATCAAACTACGACACACGACAAATTCCAATAAGTCATGACATACAATCCACCTTTCAGTTTCATAACTGCAAAACACAATAAACAGAATGCACGGGGCATTTCTTATCATTCAATTAGCATCTGTGTTTAGCAACTAAACTGTAATTTCAAACTTGCATATTTTTAACTACACCTCTGCCTCTTAATACCAACCTTCAACCAAAAGTGCTAAAAACCACTCGTGGAATTAGTGCAATTTAAACAATTAACTAATGCACAACAAGAGTTAAAAAACATCCCATTTTGCAGAACTGTGTCAGTTTGACTCAACATCAATAACTTATCAGCAAGAAATTCACAGAAAACCTCAGCTTTCATTACAGAATAAGTCTTTCACACAGTGTATAAATTTCATGAAAAAACTTTCTGCCTGCAAAGTTTGTAATTAACTTAGTTGGTATAGATGAATGAAATTTTGCAGTGATGTAGAGGGCTGCTACCAGATATAGACCATTTGACCAAAACAGACAAAAATAGTAAATTCAAGATGGCGGCGGCCGCCATTTTGAATTTATCGCTCATAACTTGTTTATTATTGCACATATTTCCACGAAATTTGGCACGTATATTACGTTTGAGGTCATACATACACGAATGCCAAATTATTGAACAAAAATAAAATCCAAGATGGCGGCGGCCGGCATCTTGGTGTTTTGCACAAACAGCAATAACTCAGCCTCATCTTTCCATGCTCCAAAATTAATTATAGCACCATCTGACATGATGCCAAAAAGCATGTATTATCGACTATCGACTATTTGTTAAAAATTAAAGAAGAAATCATACAAAACATTGAGTAAACACGTAATGTGACTGATTAATAATTATGTGACAAATGGGGGGATATTGGTTCATTTGTTGCATTATTTAAATGCATTACTTAGAAACACAGTTTACATGGACATCAAAATACAGCCATATTAGAATTATGATATGCTTCCTAGGCAGAGTTGAGACATTTGGACACATACCCCCAAAAACCAGTTTCTTGTTCCACTAATAATAATAAACATTTCATTTATACAGGTCTTATTATTAAACTGTTAACACTTAAACCTTTAAGTTTGCAAACTGCAAACCCATCAAGTTGCAGAGGAAGCAAAGCACTGTTCAGACTGCACAGGCACCCAGCAATGTTGCGACACAATTACAATTCTATATCAACAGATGTGGATTGCGAACACATTTAATGTAGCATTAGCGACACACCTTGGAGGGGCAGGGCCGCAGACAACCTCCAGGAAATTATCACAGATCGATCCATTGTCGAAGATATTTCTGGCACTTGATTTCACTCGAGAATTCTTTATCTGTGAACGCACACAGCACTTATGCAGCGCTAAGCATGTTCACAAACAAAGTACCGGCACTGACGTGTATGTATTCCTGTGTCCACGATAGAAGGTAACTTCTAAAACCCACAACACAAATGCAACGACATGGAAAACACCCAATTATGGGCATGCCTAACACCTAACCTCCAGAGTAATCCATTTAAATCTTTACAGCAACAATTATGCAGGCTCCTACGTGGCAGAACCTAGAATATATTAGCAATGGAACACCGGAAATAATAGTAATGCTCAGAACACAAACTTCCCAGTGCAAACAGTTTAGGAAATAGAACAGAAGTTTGACGTCAGGAGTTAACTTTTTGAGTGATAGTTCTAACGCAGTGCTGTCCAACCCGCGGCCCGCATGCGGCCCGCGAGGGGATTTCATGTGGCCTGCCATCGTCCCACATAAATTGTAGTTTTGGTCCGGTGATTAGTCAGATGAAATCAACTTGCAAAATTCAACAATGTTTGATGGTCTTTTGCGTTTCCAAATTTTACAAAAATGGGCGAATTTGCGGTTTTCATTGAACATTCGGAAACAAAGTGTTTCAGCTTCAGGGGGGCTTTGCCCCCTGACCCCCCGACCAGGGGCTCTGCCCCTGGACCCCACTGGAG
>Ga0209671_1009022_pt1 | contig 10440 bp, 6 predicted proteins | sample WorMetHERISLAND2_2_FD_187401 | JGI IMG/M metagenome (GOLD analysis project Ga0209671, IMG submission 187401) | Marine gutless worms symbiont microbial communities from Max Planck institute for Marine Microbiology, Germany - Olavius geniculatus... | ecosystem: Host-associated > Annelida >... | reverse complement strand
CTGTAATGCAATGCTCCCACAAAGAGACAGACTGCAAAATTCATGAATTTTGTGCCTATGCTGTATTTGTCTGCTCAGTACTTACAGTAAGACATGTACTCAGTACTCACTCAGTTGTTGCATGTGTTGTAGCTGCGGCCAAACAGAACCAATCCACAAAAGACACAACCAAGAAGATGATGGAGGAGCAACTGCAGACGTGGTTTGCGAACGCCAGAGACCGCGGCTCTGGCGGCAGGAAGCCAAAGCGCCAGGCTGAGAACCAGAGACAGCCAGGTGTCGATTATGATAGTGATAACTGACTTGTACTGTCAGAGTACTTTGAGTGTTGTAACTGTTGTTCTGAGTAAACTCATAGGCTGAAACATTTGCATTTTACACAGTGGCCCAAATTAAAATACCCCATTCTTGTTTGCGACATAACTTCTTCGTTTGAGGACCATGTTTAATAATTCTTATGCTGTAAGCAGCATCTACCAGTAAAAACAGCAACATTCTAAAGAAGGCAACAGTAGTTGCCGAAACATAAACCGTAACAGAAACAGATTTTTTTATGAAGTTTAATACTCTAAGGAAGGGAAGGCGAGGAGGGAAAAGGAGGAGAAGGGAAGGACAAAAGTTCGTTGCAGTTTTGTACTCTGTCACTAGTTAGTATGAGATTGATGACTGTTTTGCAGCTGCAGTTGATGATGACCTCCGCCAAGGAGGTAATGTTTTTGCCGGTTTTTGTTTGTCTGTGAGTCCACGTGATAACTCGAAAAATTATGGACGGATCTTTCTGAAAATTCAGGGTATGTCGGGCATGGCATAAACTACCAGTGATTCAATTTTGGGCATGATCCGGAAGGAATCCTGGATTCTGGATCACTTTGAAATTTACATTGTTTTCAATAGGGCATAAGGGAACCGCTGGCAAAGCGAAGATGGTGACGTCACCTGGCGAATAACTTTGCCTTGGCGGAGGTACCTGCGCTCTCTGAGTGCTTTCTCTAGTTGTAAAAGTATTATGATACTTTAAATTTGTGACAGTCTTACAAGTGCTTCTTATATAACAGTTTTGAATATTCTAAACCATTTTGAGCGTAATCCAAAAGTGTGGCAGTTTATTGTTATGTAACTGGTGTTGTTTCTTTTTGCATAATGAATATCACACTTTCTGCTGTGTGTAATTATATGAGTGTTCATCAATTTTGGTCATGTGAAGTATGAAGTAGTTTAAGTTTTTATGTCTCTACTGACCAACAAACACCAGATGCATCATGTTTTCATGCTGTCTTTTCATACGCATGTGCTTCTGTTTGTTTGCTAGCGCATCTGTGATTATTTTATTAAGGATTTTTACCCATCTGTTGTCATTGGTACATGATGACCTGGTCACAGATTGGGAGTCAAGGAGTGAAAGGACAAGGTCGTGGCTTTGCCATGTTTGGTGGAGTACTTGGCATGTGTTGTATTTGGTCTTTCTAGTTGCTGTGTTTAATTGACATTTTGCTGCATGCTATTTGTACAAATAGTGAACGTTTACACTTCACAAAGACCATGTTTTGTGTCCAGATTTGAACTATTACAGACGAATCCATTAATGGTCATTTCTGTGGCACCATATGTACCATGGTTTTTGGGACCCCAGATACAGCTGGGTAATTCTTGGGAACCACCAGTAACATAGACAGGGGGGGCTCAGGCCCCCAATCCTACAGACAAAACAAGCATATGTTGAAAGTGCACGAAATTTGCCAATTTGGTCAGTTTATTTTCGGGAAAATAATTGAAATTGTTATTAGCAGATCTCATCACTTAAAACTAAAATGCACCAAAATCAGACTCCCTAGCTGGATTTTTGGGGGGTCTTCTAATTGGGAAGGGAGGCGAGGGAAAGAAAAGGACAGGGAAAAGGAGAAGAAGGTGAAAGGGGGAAAGGAAGGAGAAAAGGGGAGGGGAAGAGAGACAACCCCCATTGCAATTTCTGGCCATGCCGCTGGGAACCACAAGGGACCCGTGTAGTATCCTTAAGGGAACCATATGGGAACCGAATGGGCAGTTTGCCCGTTTATCCCAGAGGGATCCCGTTGGGTCCCCACTGACAAAAACCGGCGGGATCCCAACGGGAATCCCTTGTGGGCCCCGCGAAGCATCCCAGATGGGTCCCTTCAGGGTACCAATTGGTATGTCTGGCTGGGTGCCTACAGGTCACATGACACGGAGCATGCGCAGTGAACTTTTGGCCGGGCCGTATCTCGCACTGATTAATCACAATTATACATCCGTGACAGACAGATTGACAGACAGACGAAAATCGTCACGGACGCGCTGTTTAGCATGGCTGTAGCTCGTAAAAGCCACGACCTATGTTGGTGGTTCGTTAGTGACGCGTATACATGTGTAGTAAGTCTTGTTTTGCATTAAGATTTTTGCTTGATTTTTCTTGTAGAACTACTGCATGACTTCCAGATTTTGTACACTGACGTCCAAATTTTTTAGCTTGGAAGTCATGACGTCCTGAAAATTCAGGTCTATTGAAAACCCTGCCAATAGGAAAGTGCCTACGCCGAGTCCGATCGTCACGTGATCAATGACGTCACGTGACCCCCAAAGGTCATGGTCGTGACCCCAATATATTTGGGGCCCCATATCTCAGTAACGGTGCATGATAAATGCATGGTTAGGCCTACAATAGACCACCAATAGGAAACCACATATGTCGAGTCAAATGATTACGTGACTGATGACGTCACGTGACCCCAAAAGGTCAAACTGGGGTCACGTGACATCATCGGTCACGTGACCATCGGACTCGGCGTGGGCATTTTCCTATTGGTGGTCAATGATGACCATGCACCTATCTTGCACGGATACAGAGATACGGGGCTTCAAAGATTTTGGGGTCACGAGTTAGACCTTTTGGGGTCACGTGACGTCACCTCCGCCAAGGAGGTTATGTTTTTGCCGGTTTTTGTTTGTTTGTCTGTCTGTTTGTCTGTCTGTGTGTTAGCAAGATAACTCAAAAAGTTATGGACGAATCTTTCTGAAATTTTGAGGGTATGTCAGGCGTGGCAAAACTACAGGTGATTCAATTTGGGGGGGGGGGCAATCCGGCAGGAATCCTGGATTCTGGAGCACTTTGAAATTTTCGTTACCATCCATTGGGTTAAAGGGGGCATACGGCCGCTGGCAAAGCGGCAGTGTATCCAATCACGGTTTTTTAGATCACGTAGAACTAGGTCACTGTGGAAAATGCAACTATAGTTTGAAACGCGTAGGTGAAATTTACATTACAATCTGACAGGCACTTGGCGGAGGTACCTGCGAGCTATGATTGCTTTCTAGTTGCTAATGCTTCTACACATGTTAACTGTGTGAGAAAACTAATATTATTTCGGAAGTCTCACAATTACACTGTTACCCAAAATAGCTTATGTTGGCGAAAATACCCGCACTTGCCGTAGTCATCGGCGTCGTAGCAGGCGCCATTGTTCTTATAATCGTTGTTGTTCTTATAGCCTTTCCAACACCATCTCGTACGAGAAAGCAGGAAAAATGTGCAAAAAATCGTTGCTCTCGTTGCAGAATTGCAGATAACATTTAAAATATTTGCGTTGGTTATTTAGTGGCGAAAATACCCTCAGGGTGCGTCTATTTTCGTCACTAACAGGCTACTATACTGTTTTCGGACTTTATTCTGCTGAAATGTTTACATGCGAGGGATCCCTGGTTAATATTAATTAGTCCGCCCGGTAGCGATAGCTTGCGGAGCGGACTTAAGTTTTAGCCCAGATGTTTCTAAAATTTTTTTTTGAACGCGAGATCTCCGAGATGCGTGGGCCGACCGGCGTGAAATTGTGCACGATGGTCAGTACTAGGCCGAATTTTATAATGCCGGTCCAAAATTTTTTTCTGGGGGGGGCACACCCCAAAAAAATTTCGGGGGCAAAAAACATGCAAAATTTGGCCCGATTTCGGACAACTTCGAAGTTCGGCGGCTAATATCTTCGAAAACGGATGAAGATATTCAAAATCGGATTTTTATTCCGTCTACCGCGATTCCTCCTGCGTTAGGCGAAACAATATCCGGTGAAGTTCGGTCCAGTGACCTTGGAGATCTCGATGTTGAATCATACCCACCCAAAGTGCATTTTTCGGAAGACCATATTTCGGCCCCTAAGGGATGCTGCGCCCCCAAATTTTTACACGCGCTAGAGAATCACCAAATCTTACTAGCGCACCCCCCAACGGGGACGGGGCCCCCTTACAACTTTTTTTCAAAAAGGTGTCAAAAATTGGCTTAAAATGCAATAAAGGAGCGCTTATAACTTCGGAGTTAGGGGGTGTAGCCCGACGAAACTTTGGCACTTGACGCGGCCCTAGGTTGGCGTGTTAACGCAAGTACAACTTTTGGGGGCACCGCCCCCCCCCCTTAAAATTTGGGAGGGCAAAAAACGTCCAAAATTTAGTACGTTTTACGACAACTTTTGAGTTTGACCGGTTTGACCGCGAATATCTCTGAAATCGATAAAGATAGCGACAAAGTCTAAACGGCGTTGACGAGGACGATCCTTTCGGCGTTGAACAAAAAAATTTTTGTGAAATTCCGTTTACTACGAACAAAGTTATAAGCGCTCATGTTGACCTACCCTAAGGCGACAATGCACGTTCGGCGTATGGCAGTGTATTTGAGTTCAGGCCACGTGACTGATGCCAGGGAAATTTCACCCGCTCCCCTAATTTCCCCCAATCTGACTTAGGGCGCCGGGCGGACTCACGTTGGGCTTTGCCCCGAATTTCTAGTTAGTCCGCCCGGAAGCGATAGCTTGCGTAGCGGACTTAAGTTTTAGCCCAGATGTTTTATTTTTTTCCCGCGCGAGGTCTCCGAGATGCGTGGGCCGACCGGCGTGAAATTTTGCACGATGGTCAGTACTAGGCCCAGTCTTATAATGCCGGTCCAAAATTTTTTTTTTTGGGGGGGGCACACCACAAAAAAATTTCACGTTTGGCTTTGCCCCGAATTTCTGGTTAGAAGCGATAGCTTGCGGAGCGGACTTCAAGTTTTAGCCCAGATGTTTTATTTTTTTCCCCGCGCGAGGTCTCCGAGATGCGTGAGCCGACCGGCGTGAAATTTTGCACGATGGTCAGTACTAAGCTTAGGTACTATTTTATAATGCCGGTCCAAAATTTTGGGGGGCACACCCCAAAAAAATTTCAGGGGCCAAAAACATGCAAAATTTAGCCCGATTTCAGACGACTTCGAAGTTCGGCGGCGAATATCTCCGAAACGGATGAAGATTTTCAAAATCGGATTTTTATTCCGTCTACCGCGATTCCTCCTGCGTTACGCGAAACAAGTCCGGTGAAGTTTGGTCCAGTAACCTTGGAGATTTAGATGTGAAATCGTACTCACCGAGGGTTTGGTGACACTTAATCACCCGACATTTAATCACGCGACAGTTAATCACCGACCTGTGATCGATTGTTCATTTTCAAACATGCCTATAAAGACAGAGAATGGCCAGAACGTGAACACTACGACTCGGCCATATTTCCGATACAAACGTAGACTCATTATGAAGCGGGGCAGCGGGTATTGCAAGCAGAACAAAATGCAGTTGAAGGTTGGCATTTTGGTCTGCAGACACTTTTCCATTGTCACCATCCAACATTGTGGACTTTCGTGCAAGATATCAAAAAGATCTTCAAAGGCAACATTCATTGTTTCTACAAAAATTGCTAGTGCACAACCTTCTGTCACTTACGTACATGGGTGTGATGCAGTAAATAAAGACAAATGCCCAGACCTTCTGTCCCAAAGCGATTCACTGTGTCAAGTTGTTAACGTGTCCATGGACATTAATGTTTTTATAGGATTTTGTATGTGTAACCGTGATTATGTCGTGTGATGATTGTTAAGTGATTATGTGTCGGTGATTAATTTTTACGTACTTAAATGTCTGATTATGCAGTGATTAACTATCGCGTGATGAAATGTCTAAGTGTTCAACTGTCGGGTGATTAAATGTCTACGTGTTTAAGTGTCGGGTGATTACATAGTTGTTCCGTACGAACTGTACGAACTTTACGATTGGGGAAAAGTTCCGGAACTTTATGGAACTTTATAACGGACATGGAACTTTATGGAACTATACTAATTTTTCAGTGTCGTCGTTGTGGATAGTTCAGCTTGTAGTACGCACCACGTTCCCGCCATAGTTCCATAGCCATGGTCCATTAAGACATGCAGAGTGGTTGTGGGAGGGGGCAGTCGTGAGGGTTGCTAGCAAGAAGTAGCCTAGTCGCTTGTTAATGCTACGTAAAGCCAGAGCTGCAGGCAGACGACAGATTGCAGACCGAGGTCCAGGCGTAGACTAATCCAGCCTCCAGCCACGGCCTACGAACGTTCTATGCTATTGTGACGTCAGATAACAACTTTGTCCGTGAGTGTTATGGAACTTTATGGAACTTTACGTTTGGGGGAATAGTTCCGGAACTTTACGGAACTTTTTAATGTGTCTTATGGAACGGAACAACTATGGGTGATTATATGTCGGTGATTAATTGTCGCGTGATTAACTGTCACGTGATGAAGTGTCCGTACACCCCACCGAAAGCGCATTTTTCGGAAGAACATATTTCGGCGCCTAGGGGTGCTGCGCCCCCAAATTTTTACACGCGCTAGAAAATGACCAAGTCTTACTAGCGCATTTCCCACCGGGGACGGGGGCCCCCTTACAATTTTTTTCAAAGGGGGGTCAAAAATTGGCTTAAAATGCAGTAAAGGAGCGCTTATAACATCGGAGTTAGGGGGGTGTAGCCCGACGAAACTTTGGCACTTGACGTGGCTCTAGGTTGGGGTGTTAACGCAAGTACAACTTTTGGGGGCACCGCCCTCCTTAAAATTTGGCAGGGCGAAAAAACGTTCAAAAATCGGTGCGATTTACGACAACTTTCGAGTTTGAGCGCAAATATCTCTGGAACGGAAGTGGTGCTGCAAAAAACCAAAGTTTTTTTCAAAAAGCCTAACTCATTGGCTATGGGTTTCTGTTTTTCGGGTTTTTAGGTTAAAGCATTTTTTGCAAAAAAAGCCCAGCTTGGTGTATTTCGGTCTGCAGTTTTTTTCTGCTCCACATAGCAGAAAAAAATATGCCAATATTTGCAACACTGGGTGCTTAAATGTTGTAAAAAAATTAGCCATAATGGAATATTTCATTATTAGGGGAATAAGAAACTTGATTTAGTTTGGGCTGGGTTTTAGTAGAGCTGTCAAATTAACGCCTTAATTAAGAGTGCTCGAATGTGACAGATGACAAACAAACAGACAAACGACGCTACTTAATATTCAATTTCTTCCCCAGGCTACCATGACCTTCACCTTAGTAAAGCTCAGGCAGCTATGGAAAACCCAATGTTTTCAGTTTTTCACAGGTTTTTCTTCCTCCATCTTCTCGTTCGTTGGTGGCGCGGTCTGATTTCTGTTGTAGATTTTCTTGAAATGTGACAAGTTGCGTGTTATTATGTGATTTTCTCTCTTGGCTGTGATCATTTATCCTTTAATGTCGCTGATGGTGTATGGTTGTGGATCGTATGTGCTGGATAGTTTGTTTGTTCGTGGATTTTGAACCGTGACTGTATCGCCGATTTTCAGCTGTGATGGTTTCGCTGAATGTTTCTTGTCGTAATATTCCTTCATTTTGCCTTTCTTCTTCTTGTCCATTTCTCTTGCAGCGTCACATGCTGGCGTGCTTTCATTCTCATTGTTCATTTCTGACAATCGGGTTAGGAATTATCTTGGCGTTCCATAAAGTAATTCAGCTGGACTTCTGCCTGTAATCGATTGAGGTTTAGATCTGTAAGCTCGAAGAAACGAATGCAAATACTGTTTGAAGCATTTTCCTTCAACTACTGCAGCTCTTAGACTGTTGGAGGGTGTTTTCACAAAGCGTTCAATTTCTCCATTCGCCCTCGGCAAGACTGGAGTGATCCGGCGGTGATGAAATCCATAATATTTGACAAAGTTGGCGAACTCTTGGCTTTGAAACGGAGGTCCATTGTCGCTTTTGAGTTGTTTTATATTGCCCATTGTTGAGAAAATTCGATCAAGAACTGGAATAACAGCTCTAGCGGACGTGCTGTGCACTACTTCTGCGAAGCAAAATTGGCTGAAATCATCCATCAAGCACAGAAGGTATTCGCCATTCAGAAATGGGCCGCAGAAATCAATTAAGTGATTCTGCCATGGACCGGGCGGCAACTCAGACGTTTGCAATGGCCCGTAGTTGTTCTGCTGAGTGTTGGCTTGACATGCGATGCACTGTTTTACCAGACTTTCTGCTAGTCGGTCCATTCCAGGGAAATAGACTTTCGTCCTGAGAAGCGCTTTCGTTTTCACAATGCCCTGATGGCCTTCGTGCGCTAATTCAATTACACGTCTCTCAAAGCGGTCGGACTAATCTGGACTGGCGTAGTATGATGCCGTCGGCTGTTGATAGCTTGTTGAAAACATGCTTGAACTGACTTACAGCGTCTTCTGCTCTGTCATTCCAGCGACCGGTGTGAATAATCGACTGCAGCTGCTGCATTATCGGATCGTCTTGAGTCGAAGCTCTAATCTCGTCTATAGTCATGTTTTTCGGCACTGCGTGATGAATCACGGAGTTAATGTAGGCAACTCCTGCGACCTGCAACGTACGGTCGTGCTGTGTCGGCATCTCTGTTGATGTATGCCGCGAGAGATAGTCTGCCGGGTTCTGACTGCCTGGCTTATACACGACACGAAAGCGATAGGGACTGAGACGCAAACCTGCTGAGGTGCTTCTGCTTGCCCACATGTAGGGTTTGCCATGAGCAGATGGAGCACCTAATGGTGTAACGGATAGGACGTTGGACGTAACGATAGAGAGATCGTATTGGTTCGACTACCTGTAGCGTCGCTATCAAGTGGTTAAGATACTTGGATGGGTGACTGTCGGCGATCATGTAAACCATATCGGTATAGAACCAACCGAAAGGTCAACTCATCCTTTACTCTGTCCTGAATAGGTAACTCCAGCACTGGCATGCTTGGCTATGGTTATGGGAGGGGGGGGCGTTTTCTTGTGTCGTGTGACAGGTAACACTGTCTGATCCCACATGGCAAATGACGCTTCGTAACTGCACACAAGATGGGTTTTCCATAAAAAGCCATAGACTTTTTTTTAATTTTTAATTTGAAACAGCCGACATTACATACTTGACAACAACATCATCATCATCGTCGTCATCATCTCTGTGACCTCTGACACAGTGTATAATGTGTTAATGTGGTGGTGGTTAGGCTACTAAATCATACCCAAGTTGCAGCCTTCATTCGCTGATATTTTCACATTTCAGGAACCGCTGCTGACTTCTTCAAAGCATCAAACATCAATCGTTCCAAAGAAGGCAACAGTGGTTGCTGAAATGTCCACAAATTAGGAAATAAAACTTAAGTACTTTGACAAATTTATAATCTTATTATAATGTGATGACTCACAGACGCCACGATGAGCATCGCGGCTGGTGAATTCAATTGTGCCATCGTGAACTCGTTTAGGAAGTTCCTTGTACGGCTTTGAAATCCCTCCCTCTGAGTAGCGGTATCAACGACTATACATATTACGTAGTATACGAAAGCATTTCTTCAGCCTCGATGGTCTACTTAACTTAGTTTATTCGTCTACCTCTTTGCACTGTACCAGGCACTCAGTGTTGGAAGCATTAAGACACTGTCCGAGACCGGTCTGGGAGACTTGTCTTCTTCTTGTCATCAGAAGATCGCCGTCTCAAACCCCAAGACTGAATTCCATCGGTCAATTTTTCGTTCTTTTGACTGGTGAGTTAGTTAGCATATCATCCATCCATTAACGTTTGACTAAAAGTCTAATTAACGTGCTTAATTATTCAGCTGAAAAGATGATGACATCACGTGACAGTATATAGAATCAGATAACAGGAAATACACAGACACGCGCGACTACTATTCGTCCAATTCATTTTCACTCGAAGTAAATGAGGCTAAGTAAGTACGTCAGTAGAACGTGACATACATAGCTACTGACGAGTCCTTTGGGCGCGTTTCGTCTGAAGGCTTTGCACGACTCGCACGTCGAAGTTGAAAACTAGAGTCTTGTCACCGCACACTCCGCAGATCCAGCTTGATGTCAAGCATCTCAGAACCGTTGGAAGCACCTGCAGTGACAGCGTTACCAACGAAATTTTCAGGAAAAACCGAGATTTTCAAACAAAAAAAACCAGAAAATAAGATGGGTACAACAGGCGATGTTTCGACAAAAACCATCATTTATGATACATATGTCGAGTCAAATGATTACGTGACTGATGACGTCACGTGACCCCAAAAGGTCAAACTGGGGTCACGTGACATCATCGGTCACGTGACCATCGGACTCGGCGTGGGCATTTTCCTATTGGTGG
>Ga0209671_1009021_pt1 | contig 10440 bp, 12 predicted proteins | sample WorMetHERISLAND2_2_FD_187401 | JGI IMG/M metagenome (GOLD analysis project Ga0209671, IMG submission 187401) | Marine gutless worms symbiont microbial communities from Max Planck institute for Marine Microbiology, Germany - Olavius geniculatus... | ecosystem: Host-associated > Annelida >... | reverse complement strand
CCCCATAGGCGCCATTGTAATTTTTTCGATTTTTTGCGAATAAATACGTTAAATATTAATTTTAAATTTTTAACCCCCAAAATGCACATCCTTGCGCGAGACCGCGTCGTTTGAGCCATCGCGCGCAAAAATCCGCCGAAGGGTCTGATCTGTAGGTGAGTTTCTGAAAAAAGGTATATGTACAGCTATAAAAAATTTTGCGTATATTTCACCCATTTCTCGGGAAGTCCCCCTTGGAGGGATTTGCATAAAATTTTGCATGACGGGTTCCGTCGCCGACGTAATCAACGGTGCCAAATTTTATCTCAATCGGGTCAGGGGTTTTGATTCTGTGGGGAGTCGAATTTTTGGCTTTCCCATAGAAAAGAGAAGTCGCCGTTAACACAGGGCTTGAACTACCGTTCAGCCTGTGATCAGCAAGCGTGTAGTTTAAGAACCACAGTTTCTAGTATTAGAGCTTTTTGCCGGTATTCGCGGGGGTTTTCTAGGCACGGGCGTCGAACAACAGTGGCCCATTGTTGGGTTGGTTGAAAATCCTTTTTCTCGTGAATTCGACCGCTGTATTTTTGGAATCTTTAGAGATAAGGCAAAACATTTATTGACGTTCAGTATCATTTGAGAAACGTTCTCGTATAGAACTGAACAGAATTTCGTATCTGGCCGACTATGATGAAGTTGCAGAAGCTTTCGCAGCATTTTGAAAACTTTAGCTTTTAAAACGCAAGCAAAGCGTTATTCAACGACGAAAAGCAGTAAGTCCAAAACAGATAAGACAGAGAACTTTGTATGGTAGGCCTATTGAGCTACAAGTTTTAATCAGAAACATTTTTCTAAGTGGGAGTTTGAACCACTGAGCAGTGTCTGACAATTGGTTAAATTGTGTAACAGCGTTTTGTCTGTTTCTTTACTAAACTTCGAATGAACGAATGCTGTTTAGCTGCGACTATCAGTGTATTCTGCATATGGTGCGTGTCTTGTGTATAACAGACGCCGGCGACGGTGGCGCCGACTCGCAGAGAGCGGACAAAGACTCCGTCGCCAAGGCAGCGGCGAAGAAGGATGCAGCGGACAGGAAGAGAACCTTCCGAGGCATCACCAAGGCCGTGTCGTTGGCCGCCAAACTGTCGCCGAAATCACAGCGCAAAGACAAAGCCGTCTCCAACATCGCCGAGTTGAAAGTTCGTGTTCAAGCGCGTTAGAATTAAAGTTCGCGACGTCGAGACTTCTGTTGAATAATATTCGAACATCAACTGGTCACTTGAACTGGCAAATTAGCTGTCCCGTTCCAACAGCGAGCATAAGCACCTTAGGCCTACTTTACGGCTGGGAAGGAAGATAAGACCTCGCTACTCGCTATTTTTTCCCTTTTACATCTAGAAAATTTTTTTTTCATAGTCGGCGCCTTATTTTCAGGGCCAGTGTTTTTTCGAAGATGGTGTTTTTGTGTCGCGATGTAGATAAACATTTATCGAATTGCAGCTGACAGCGGTTGAAATGTTACGCGAGGTGAGCATAACAGCTGAACACACTGCAGTTGCTATAAATTGGTTCAATAAATTAAACATTAGCAAGAAAATTAAACTCTGAAACTTCACCTAGGTTGTACAACTGTGTAAAATCAGGTCTTTATTCTTTAGTAGTAGTTTTATAACTGGAAAACGCGAGTACTATGCCACGAGGCCTTGTGACTTGCCGGTATTGTAATCGACAGTAATAAGTCTATACTGCTGGCCGTTGCGTGAGTTGTGTAATAAGTCTACGGCTGGTGTCTGTGATGTGGTGCTCGTTCAAAGATCTTCTCAACCGAGCTGGAAGCGCAGCCAGAGTTCAACGGTTTCCGCGAGTGGCTGCACACGTTCGAGTTGTTTCGTGGAAAGAAGACGGGAGACGCCGAGGACGACGACAGCCGCATTGTCGGCAAGTTCAAGGTCAGATACGCACAGTTCAAGGTCAAACTCACACCTGCTCAGGGACGTAACCAGAAATTCGTTTTGCGGAGGCATACAATTTTGGGGACTATAATGTAATTGCTAGTTTACGCCGCCACGACTTAACATTTGAGTGTAGTCGCATCGGCGTCGTAGGTGTAAAGTGGCCATATTAAGTTACTCACATCCTAAAAAGTTTAACTAACCCGATTTTTTTCAAGCATCTGCTATATCCATTATCCATGGCTTACCGTTGTTATAGGACGTTATTGCACTATAGTACAAATTGTATTCTTACTAATATTAACGCCTGTGTGACTGAGATATTGACAACGTGTACAGGGTGGTCTGGTTGTCTATAAACTGCCGCTGCCAGATATAGAAGATGGGCCAATAAATATCGGGGTAAGTAACAGGATATTTCGACAGTGGTATGTTGATATTTCGCTTGATTGTCTGCTTACAACAAATTCGTTTAACTAGCATGATGCATTGATAAAACTATTTTTTGTTATTTTCGTTTGCTTAACATCTGTCGTGGTTTGGGAACTGTTAAAAACCATGCAGTGTATATTTCGCGTAAAAGCATACAAGATTTTGTACCGCTTAAATGCTGCGCCACATGATGGTATAGGCTACTACTGGCTAATTGTCTAGTGTTTGCATTTTCAGCTTTGCTGAAAGATATATGCACTAAACAGACCATAAAATAAGTATGCGTTTGGCCCACAGTGTAACACTATCCACAGTGTACCGTGTTAAAACATAGTACTTATTTCATGTCCGTGATCGACGGCGTGTTTTGCCTCCACGCATGTATGATATACAAACGCAAGACGCTGTCAGTGGTCACGCCTGACTGGAATGAAACTGTGGGCAGCTATAAGACAGTCACCGTAGTAAATGACAGGAGCACTAAATACGTCGTGAATTAATCGTGTACCACACTTAGCTTGTCCTGGTACTATTTACACCGTTTTGGGCTACATATGTGCCTTATAAAGCGAACGACCGTGTAGTGTATGCGATCCGAGCGTGGCTTATGGGGTGTTTACACGATCGAGCAAACATCGAGCAAACATCGAGCTGGTTCAAGCAGGCCTATTGGAACCCCGCCACCTGGCTCAAATGTAGGCTTAGGCTTAGCTCTTAGCCTACAGCTGGTCACGTTTATACAGGGTGGGCCAAAAAAATGACGTCGCCGGCTTCAGTGAATCGTCCAGCAGCAAGGCGGACAATATTGAACGTTCTGATGTGAAAACTGTGAGATGTTACAGTTACTTTGGACAATAACTGAAGTAATAAACAGGTTTTTGTTGTTAATTTTTTAGAATGTGTTGTTACAGATATTGCCTTGTTTTCAATTGTTACTTTAAAGACACTGATATTTCACTAGGTAGTGTAGCGACACACTTGAGGTGTGGTGGGATCTTTAGTAATAGTGTTACTACAAATTTTATCCTGATTCTAACAGTAAAAAAATTGAAAATCGGTTAATATTTGATAAAGTTATTGGCGTATAAAAATTTTGTGCCATTTTTTGGCCCACCCTGTATTGGCTTCCCATTTACAACCCGCCTGCTCTCCTAATTAGCATGTTAATTACCATAAAACGTCAAGCTAGCTGCTCGATGTTTGCTCGATCGTGTAAACACCCCACTAAGTACAATACTGCATTGTCTGAAGTGGTATAAGCAGTGCCATATCTAGTAGTTACGTTGACATATTCACATATATGACATCTAGGGCGTGATGAACATCTATCGGTTCCCGCCAGTGTCGTCGGAGCTAGTGGTCAGTGGCGGCGGTCTAGCGGCCAATGACGAAGCTTCGAGTTCGTTGTCCAGCGGACTGTTCCGAGGTCTTCCAAGCAACGAGCCTGTTCACGTTCTTGTCCGTATCTATGTTGTCAAAGTACGTCTCTGTGATTTTCTTTGTTCACTCTGTAGCAGGCTGTTCGCGCACGGGGAACAGACGAAACACTTTTGTGTTAGTTTTGTTTGTGTTTTTTTTCTCATGTGTGGACTGCTCATTAAACGGAGCTTTCTTGACTAAGGGTTACACTCATGTAGGCTCAAATTCAATAAACGCCAGGATAAAAAAAAGAAACGTCGAAAACGGTTTTGTGTGTTGAAAATAAAGCAAACATTTGTAAAAGTTTGATTAAAATGTCACATTTTTATATTGACGTATTGATTATTTCCGTTGTTTCGGGATACAGGTACCGTTTTATCATAATAAGGTATTTTCGTTATCTATAGGCTTATGGTCTTTAATTTACGTTATCGATTTTTGTTTATAAATATTATTGATCGCCGTTATTCGAAAAGTTAACGTTTATTATAATTTTTTTTTAAAAGTTTTAAAAACGAAAGACGTCAACAACGCGTTTTTGTGAAAATTGTGCAGGATCATTTTAATTTTGTAGTAAAATCTAGGTAGGCAAAACCTTATCCCAACATCGATTGCTGCGTTTCAGGCGATTGACTTACACCCGGCTGACATCAACGGGAAAGCGGATCCTTACATTGTGATCCGCATCGGACAGAACGTCATAAGCGACAAAGAACATTACATCTCGAAACAACTTAACCCGGTCTTTGGAAAGTACGTTATCATTCACACTGCGTTGTCGCTCGCAATTATTACTGTTTTGTAATAAAATAATCATAAAAAAATATTAGTATTTTGAAATTATGCACCATAAAATTTTTTTTTATCAATGAAGTATAATGAAGTATAAAATTTACCACTACACCGCTTGTTCTCGGTGTGCAGATGTTTTGAGATTCAAGCAACGTTTCCACACGACTCGATGGTGCGAGTCCAGATCGTCGACTGGGATCTGATCGGTAGTGATGATCTGATTGGTGAAACGCATATTGATCTCGAAAACCGTTACTACAGTCGACACCGAGCCACGTGTGGCATTGCCAGCCGATACGACGTGTACGCGAAGATCTCTATTTGCCACAACTGCTAGATTGTAAACAACAAAATAGATCTTGGACAATTGAAGAAAAAAAATTTTTAAACATATGCAATATTGTTCAAAATATGCCTAAGTCAGTCACATGGCATTGGCCATTGCCAACAAAGTCTTAACTATGTCTATATATAATAATCGGGTCTGCCTAAACATCGCAAATCACCACAGATCATTTGAGATAGCAGATATTGTTCAAGTTTGTAAACTTCAGATCGATGTATGGCACCACAGAACACCAAGATTCTAACCCTAACCTAACTTTAATTCTAACCCTAACCCTAACCTTATCTCTATTCCCAACCCGACCCTAACTCTACGATGCCATATATACATCTAAAATTTCAAAACTAAAGCAATATCTGTTCTTTCAGTTGATCTGTAGGCCTAATGATCTGTGATTATCTGTACGCTTTGCAGGATTTCAGTAATTTACTACACTGTGTCCGAAAAAAGTGCAACTATTTAATCTTTTTAAAGTAGGCTAACTTCGTGAAGCACTAGCCGATCTTAATAATTTTTGGCACTTAGCATCGTGAAGAAACTTGACGTAAAAGCCTTTAGTTTTGCTCACGTCACCTCAGTACTGTTGCTACACTACCTCGTGAAATGTCGAAGTCATAATTTGGCCGTTCACAACAATAAATTCGTGTTGGGTAGCCTTTATACAACGTATGTTGTTTTTTGTTGCTGTCAGCGACGGTTACAACGAGTGGAGAGACCCCATGCATCCGACGCAGATTTTGTCGAAGCTGTGTAAAGATTACCGACTCGACGGACCGTTTTATCAGCCCGGTAGAGTGCGCGTCGGCAACTGTGTGTTCCGCGGCCCAGTTGAACTCCAAGACGACACCGGTAAGACGACGATCTAACTCTCTCACTCATTCCATTTTTTTATTTTTATTTATGGTCTTTAATTACTGGCTTAGTACTAGCTCAGTAGCTTAAAGAGCCCCCAAACATTTTCGCGGGGCCCCTTCTGTGGAGAAAATTTTTTTAAATTTTTCTTTTCAAAATGATACATTCTGGTGTACTTTATATTTCTGAGCGACGGCAGGGATCCCAAACGTCGCGAGGCCCGGGGTAGGTTACCTTTCTATCCCACCCTTTCGATGGGTCTGCTATCACGCGCATGACGTGAGTAGAAAGTGGCCGTGAGCGTATGTAGTTGCTGCGTTCTGGGTCAAACGTTGTATTTGCAGGAACAGGCTTTTCGGGGACTGTTCTTAACTTCTAGAACAGCTCGATGACAAACATGGTCTTGGCCCTGGCTTCGAAGACCATTGGTCTGGTCTTGGCCTCCAGGCTTTAGCCTTTAGTCACTTGTAATGACTCTATGCAGCACGTTCTTGGTATTGGTATGATATGTCCACTGAAACATTAAAAATGTGTTTGTCTGGAAATGTAGTGGTTTATTAAGGTTTGAATAAGATTAAGCTCGCTTTTGACGCGCAGTACAAATTGTCATGCTTACTTTACTTACTTATAATGACCTTATAGTGATCTTGAAGGCCACTTGCCTGTCATGGCCTTGGCCTGGAAATGCTGGTTTTGAACCGCTCCCTGGTGAAACGTGGTACGTGTGATCTAGGGTTTCGGCAGAGATGTTCGAACGAACAGCTGGCGTTGGCCGTGCTTCAGCACTGGGAAGAGATTCCAAAAGTCGGCTGTAAGCTGGTACCAGAACACGTCGAAACACGCCCGCTCTACAATCCAGACAAACCTGGCATCGAACAGGTGAGTACCAGCTTGCTTTCTCGTCTTACCGGCAGTCACGTGACTTAAATTCATTCGAGAAAAGCTCCGGACATCCATACAACTTCTACGCAGCTCCTAAAGTATTATGCAAGTGATTCAACGACAGTTGCTATGGTAACTAACTGCTGGTTGATTTGTGGTAGGGAAAACTGGAGATGTTTGTCGACATGTTTCCAATGGATATGCCAGCTCCTGGCCCGCCCATCAACATCTGTCCACGAAAACCAAAGAGGTAAATAAATACATCGGGTATTATAGGATGCATATTTATACAGACTTACATTGCCAAATAAGCCAAATTTAATGCTTATTGTTGTTGTATCTATCGCTGCTCACATGCGCGAAATAATTAAATTATAGGCAACACTTTACACATGTTATCCTGAATAAACTGTATTTTTTGTTTATGACTTGCTTCGTCCTATCTTCTATTTTGCACTACATTGTTAGCAGTGTTGTAACCAACCACCTTTAATCTCACTCCAGCCCCATGTGACGATTTATACCCCGTTTACACGATCAAGCAAACATCAAGCAACCATCAAGCAAATGTATTCAAAATACACGTGCACGACGTGTGCTCCAATTGCTCGATGTTTGCTTGATGTTTGCTTGATGTTCGCTTCGTGTATAGCCTATGCTTTATACCCCGTTTACACGATTTAGCAAACATCAAGCAATCATCAAGTTAACATCGAGCAAATATCGAGCAAACATCAAGCAATTAGAGCACACGTCGTGTAGGTGCATTTTGAATACATTTGCTTGATGTTTGCTTGACGTTTGCTCGATGCTTGCATGATAAATGCTTGATGTTTGCTTGATCGTGTAAACGGGGTATTAAACGCGTATCGCGTCTGTTTATAACACGCAAGTCTCGCGCAAAACACACAGTCGATCATAGTCATGAAATAAATACGTTTCTTCACGGTCTCTAGAGTATGTTATGCCTCGTTACATTCGCATTAACACACTCTATCTCGGCTGTGATGGGACGTATACGTGGAGTACCGAACACGCTTATGTTGTGTCCTCAGATCGGTCTGCGAGTGTGTGTAAAGGTAAAGGTAAAGTTGGTTACAACTTTTAACAGAAAACCGCAGAGCTACGGAGCGTCACCTGCCATATGGGATCACACAGTGTTAGCTGGAATCCGGCACAGGTGAACGCGCCACGCCTTAATCCCAGCCAGACAAGCGGGTACTCGATTTACTTACCCTGGAGGGATGGAAGACTGAGTCATAATGACAAGTTGTGTTACGTTGAGCTCGGCCAGTGGTTGGATGGGTGACCCTGTGTGTGTGTATTGGTGCAGTTATGAGTTGCGAGTAATCATCTGGAACACTGACGACGTGGTGCTTGAAGACGACGCGTTTTTCACCGGCGAGAAAATGAGCGACATCTACGTGAAGGGCTGGGTCAAAGGTCCCGAGGATACTCAGTGTACCGACATACACTACAGGTGAGTAGATTAGTTCTTCACATTATCAATCAATCATTCAAACTACCGGGATTATTCGAGTGGTCTACCGGCAAGTAATAGGCCTACAAACTCCTGCTAGGTCTACTGGAGAAAGAATGAAGCTTAGTCCATTAAGCCTAGCTACTGTCCGCGGTAGCGACGACAGTGTTGTTATTAGCATCGTCGCTAAGTTTTTGTTTGCTTGTTTTTCTGTTTGCTTGATAACTCGTGAACCGTTTTACTTAGCTTCATGAAATTTTACGTTAGCATGTACCTCGACAACCTCTAGAGATCTGTTGCATATCAAACTCATAGGCTTAATGTCAACGTCACATGGGTTGTTTGTGCATGCCACGGCGGCTACCGCGGACAGTAATAACCCCGAGCAAGTCTAGTTATGTGTGCGGACTGCAGGTCGCTGACGGGAGAAGGCAACTTCAACTGGCGATTCATGTTTCCGTTCGATTACCTGGTAGCCGAAGAGAAGATTGTGATATCGCGCAAGGACAACGTCTTCTCGTGGGACGAGACCGAGACTATAGGACGAAACTAAAAAGACGAGACTTAAACGAGACCGAGACTAAGATCCCGGCACGACTCAACCTTCAAGTATGGGATGCCGACCACTTCTCCGCCGACGACTTCCTCGGTATGAACGCGACTTAAAAGGGCTTTCCGTACAACGCAACGCACGCAGCACACGCAAGCAAGTAAGTAAAAACGGCGTAAATGCAATGAACGCAAGAAAAATACGCAACTGACGCAGGTGACGCAACGGCCAAAACGCAAGAACAGAAGCAAGTAGTTACGTCAGCTGCGCCACGTCCGTTACGTTGCGTGCGTTGCGTTGTGTGGAAACTCCGTCGTACGACTTTACTTCAGGCCGGCTCAGCGATTAGTCACTGCAAAGTGCAACGAATAAGACAACCGAAAAATTATTGAAAGTTAAGCCTATCTATTTTCTCTACAATGGAGTGGGTACCTGGAGTATGTGGGCAATTTGCCCGAGTAGGTGGGGTTTTGCCCACCTAGTTAATAAAGTGTTTACACGATCGAGCAAACATCGAACAGCTAGCTCGACGTTCTGTGACAATTAGCATGCTAATTCGGAGGGCGGGCGGGTTGTAATTGGAAGGCCAAACCTATATAACACGTGATCAGCTGTGGGCTAAGAGCCTAAGCCTAGGCCTACATGTGAACCAGGGGGCGGGGTTCCAATAGGCCTGCTTGAGCCAGCTCGATGTTTGCTCGATCGTGTAAACACCCTATTACGTGTAAAAAGTTGCTCTGTGCTGCGCTGTTTAGGCGCGCTGACGCTGGACATGAATCGGTTTCCCCGCGGCGCCAAGTCGTCCAAGCTCTGTACTCTGGACATGCTCAAGACCGATGGCAGCGTGCCGCAAATGTCGCTGTTTAAGCACAAGCGAGTCAAAGGCTGGTGGCCTTTTCACGTTAAGAACGAGGGCGAGGAAATGGAACTCACGGTAACGTTTGGCGCCTGACTTCTTCGCTGTTTTATTTTCTTTTTTCAACTAGCAGGATTTGCTGCTTTTCCGCCATTGTAGTTGCGTTTAAAGCATTTTGTAGTCATACTATGTGCTAGATTAATTTGATAACATTTGCAACTTGCCTGCCATCAGCTGAAGCAGTTTTCCTGCGTATGTTGTAAAAGTGGGCGGGGCAATGGGCGGAGCAGTAAGTTTTAATTTTCCAACAGGCACTGCGCGAATTTTGACAGAATTCCGACAGAGGAGATGATGGGTGCTCAAAATTCCAGATTTGATCCAGAATATTTCCCAAAACGGGAGTTTATAGCTTCAAATTTTGCATTTTTGTACGAAAACGATGCGACGAAAAGAAGATCTTTCGACAATTGCGCGGTGGGAAATTGTTATGAGCGTGCAGGGTAAGCTGGAGGCTGAGATGCATCTATTGACAATGGACGAAGCGGAAAAGCATCCGGCAGGACTTGGACGCAATGAACCCGAACCGCTTGACAAGCCAGTGTCAGTCACTCACTGCTAATTTGTAGCCCGATTTATTGGGCATTCGAGACTCTTTACAGTTAATGTGCTATATAATTATAAATTACTTACTTACTTACTTTTTTGTGCTGCACGTCGTAGGCTTGCGGTTGCATCTGTAAAAACCATAAAATTCGCTCGACGTTCTTTAAATTGTAACTGCATTAATTAGGCCTAATTACGCAGCGGCTAAGATAATGCTTACGAAAATTAACAACCGTGTTTGACGGGGGAGGGGGGGTTGAATCGACGTTGAGCATTGAGGAGATTAGGGGTTGACAT
>Ga0209671_1009019_pt1 | contig 10444 bp, 9 predicted proteins | sample WorMetHERISLAND2_2_FD_187401 | JGI IMG/M metagenome (GOLD analysis project Ga0209671, IMG submission 187401) | Marine gutless worms symbiont microbial communities from Max Planck institute for Marine Microbiology, Germany - Olavius geniculatus... | ecosystem: Host-associated > Annelida >... | reverse complement strand
CTTTTTTGCCACGGACACGCCGGGCGCCAAAGTAGGATTCATCCACCTCAACCTCACCCGATAAGGGCGAGGAGGCGTCACGAATTCGAGCGATTCGGGTCCGTAGTTCGAACAACAACTGATTGATTGTCGGGCGGCTGACATCACTCAGCTCGGCGATTTTCGAGGCCGGTAAATCGAGCGCAAAAGAGCGGATAATCACGCTGAATTTCGCTTCCGAAAGGTGTGAACGCCTGAAATACCTATTTTTCCCTTGCATAACATAACCTTAGCATGCTCTCGCAGTGGCTAAAGTTATCTAGACCCTTTGTATTATTTCGTCCCGGAAATTGGGGGAGCGTAATTTTGAGCGCAGACTGGCTGGATACCATCAAGTGGGACAATAGGGGCCTGGTCCCCGCTATCGCCCAGGAGACGGGGACCGGAAAGGTCCTGATGCTGGCCTGGATGAGCCGGGAGTCTCTGAGGCTGACCCGGGAGACGGGACATGCGGTCTACTGGTCCCGCTCCCGCAATACGCTGTGGCACAAGGGTGAGGCCTCCGGTCATCGGCAGCTTGTCCGTGCTATCCGGGTGGATTGCGACGCTGACGTGGTGCTGTTGGAAGTCGAGCAGGGGGGCGGTATCGCCTGCCATACCGGCCGCCACAATTGCTTCTTCCGCGAGCTGCGCGCCGACCGGTGGGTGGAGATCGCCCCCGTGCTCAAGGACCCGGAGACCATCTACAAGCAGTCATGAACGATATCCTGGAACGCCTGGCCCGGATCCTGGAGGCGCGCAAGCAGGCCGACCCGGACAGCTCCTACGTGGCGGGACTCTACGCCAAGGGACTTGATGCCATCCTCAAGAAGGTCGGTGAGGAGGCCGCCGAGACCCTGCTGGCGGCCAAGGACGGGGTACCGGATCGGATCGTCCACGAGGTGGCCGATCTCTGGTTTCACACCCTGGTATTGCTGGCGCAGCAGGAATTGGGACCGGATGCGGTGCTGCGGGAGCTGGATCGGCGCTTCGGCCTCTCGGGGCTAGAGGAAAAGGCGCGGCGACGGAGCTGACAGCCATGATCGATGTACGGGTCCAAGCCGAGCCATTCGACATCGCCGCGGAGCAGGAAGACCTGTGGCGCGGGCGACCCCAGGTCGGGGCCCTAGTGAGCTTCGTGGGTCTGATGCGGGACACGAACCAAGGCGACCGGGTAAGCCGGATGATGCTGGAGCACTATCCGGGGATGACCGAGAAGGCCCTGATCGCCATCGCCGAGGAGGCGGGCAGGCGCTGGGACCTGCAGGGGATTCGGGTCCTGCACCGGGTCGGGGATCTCAGGCCCCAGGACCCCATTGTCCTGGTAGCCGTGACTAGTGCCCACCGCGGCGAAGCCTTTCGCGCCTGCGAGTTCCTGATCGACTATCTGAAGACCCGGGCCCCCTTCTGGAAGAAGGAGATCACCGACCAGAGCGAGTACTGGCTGGATTCCCGAGCCACGGACGCGGCGGCGGCGAAACGCTGGGAGCGGGAATAGTCCGGTCCCGGAGTCGTTCGACGTTGCCCGACAAGGCGTCTTTTCTGATCCCCTCTCCCGGCCCTCTCCCAGTGGGAGGGTGTCGCAAAAGGCACCGATCTTCGCCCTTTGACCCCCTCTCTCCACCCCCTCCCCCGCTGGGATTACCGCATTGATGTGCCCCGACCCGGTTTTTATCGCGAGGCGATCAACTCGGGCGCCGAAATCTACGGCGGCAGTGGCCTCGGCAATCAAGGGGGCATAGGCTGTTCAATCGGGCGCAGATCGATGTAGAGCTGGACGAGACCGGGTTTGCTCTGCCCGCGGGCAGATCGCCGGGCAGGATTACTCTGCATCTCCACCCGCGGTCGGATGTGAGGCTCGATTGGCTCCCCCGTGAGTTCATCTACAAGGGTGAACCACTCGTTAGCCGGATGAAGGTCCCGCCCGTATCTCGGTACTCCCTGCCGTGGCATGTCAGTAGCAATATCTGATAACGCTTTGCTGCCTGGTACAGGATCGCTTTCATCCGCTCCCGGCGTTCATCATCGGAATTGACCAGAGCGTCATCCAGGATCAGGGTTACCGGCTCCCCCGCTTGTCTGAGTAAGTCGGCATATGCCAGTCGGACCAGGACGGCCAACTGCTCCCGGGTGCCTATGCTCAGGTGCTCCTCGAAGTCCTCGATAGCCCCGCCACGTTCGATGCCGGTGAGGAGCAGATCTTCATCGACCAGGGGGGCAGTACCCGGGATCAATCGGCGCAGATATGGAACGAGCCTAGCCACGACCGGCTCGGCGACGGCCTCCTTGGCCCGCCGGAGGGCGGCATCCAGGGTACGTTGCAGCAGATCGAGCGCGCGTGCGTGCCGCTCGACCTGTTCCAGCTGCAAGGCCGCAAATGCGTGGTCCGCCGCGATGGATGCCACCGCTTCGGCCAGTCCTTGCTGCCCGAGGGCGTCGAGCTCCACTTCCAGATCCCGGACTCGGCGCTCGTGCCTTTCGATCTCCTGCCCGATGTCGGCGCGGGCCCGGCGCGACCGTTCGACCTCGCTCTCGACGACCTCCGGGTCTTCGGCCTCCAGGGTCCGCGTCACTGCTTCCAGGTGCCGGTTTTTTACGCCGACTGCCTGCTCCGACTCGGCGAGCGCCTTCATCAGCCGTTCGTCCGCTGCCTGCAGTCGGGCCCGCTCCAGCTCGGAGGCGCGACGCCCGACCAGTCGCTCGGCGGATAGCTTCTCCGCGCGCAGTCCCGCCAGTGACTCCCGCAGCGCCTGGACCCCCTGTTCCGCGTCCTCGACCCAGCCCCTGATTACGGCTACCTGATCCCGCAGGGTCCGGGCCTCTCGCTCCAGGTCGTCTATCCTGAATGTACGCCCGGTGTTTTCACCCAGCTTATGGCGCAGGCTATCCCGCTGGGCGTCGATGGCGCTCAGCCGGTCCTCCAGGGCGTGTAGACCTTCGGGCGTAAGCCCCTCGAGAATAGCGGCCTGCTGCGATGCCCGGCTATCGAGCTCCCGCCGGCGATGCAGGAGGGTCTCGGCCGCGGCGGGGTCCCGAACGTCCGCCGCGGCGAGCCTCTGCGTCAGCCGGTGGCTTGTCTCCTCTATCTTGCGCTGCAGTACCTCCAGGTCTTCTCCTCCGGGGAGGATCGCAAACCATCCGATACCCCGGATACGGAGCTCGGTGCGCCGGGCCATGGATACCAAGCCATCACCGGTCAGGGGCTCCCCCCCCAACCGAACCTCCGCGCCGGGCTCCAACCGATATTCCACCTGGGTCGCGGCGGCTTGGAAACGCGCTACGGCCAGGTCCCGTTCCCGCTCGGTCTCCTTCAGCTCCGCTACCAGCTCCGCCGTCACCCGGATCGCGTCACGCTCGGACAGACACCGCCGTCGCTCGGCATCCGCGTTGCGGGCCTGGTGGAGCCTGGCGTCGAGACGCCGGTGCTCCGCTTCCAACGCCGCCAGGGCTTCGGCGTCGCGGGCCAGGCCCAGCTCGGCGTCCCGGTCCTGCCGGCGTGTTTTTAACGCGGAAAGCTCGCTCCGCAGCTCGGTGAGTCGATCGTTGCGGCGCCTCGACTCGGCCTCCTGCTTATCCACCGCTTGCGCGGCGGCCTGTTCCGCCATCCGGCCTGCCTCGATTTCGTCGATCAATCGGGCCCGGCTGTCCCAGGCCTGCCGGGCCGTACTCCTCTCGGCCTGGGTCCGGGCGAGCTGTTCCTTTCCGGCCTGAACCTGGGCCCTCAGCGCTTCCACCCGGTCGGCCGCCGCCTGCGCCGACCGAACCTGCTCTTCGGCCTTCTCCAGGAGCCGTTCCCGCCGATAGGCGAGCAGCTCCGCCCGCAGTCGCTCCAGGCGATCGACCTTGTCTTCATATGCCTTCAGCTCGTCTTGCCTGGCCTGCAATTCCCGGCGCAATTCGGTTTCCTGCTCCTCGAAGCGTCGGTAGTCGCCGCGCGGCTTGCCTCGGGCGGTGAAGTATTCCTCCCGCAGGGTCTCGATGCGCCGGTGCAGTGCTTCGCCCCGGTCGCCGCCCAGCAGCTCCCGCATATCGTGCTCGAATACCGCATGCACCTGCCGCCGGGACTGGTCCGTCAGGGTCACGGGTGCGTAGGCTCCCGCCTGCTCGACCCACAAGAGCCCGGCCAGGCCCTGCAGCTCCGGGCGGCTGCCGCCCCGGCTCGCATAGGAGAACCCCAGGAGCTCCGCCAGATGATCTTCCGCCGCGGGGCCTTCCCAACGCCTGCCGCCGGACGCCTCCAGGGTCGCTTCGCCATCGCGTCGCCGTGAGAAGACCTTGGTGAGCCGGTACTCGATTTCGTCCAGCTCGAACACCAACCGGACTTTGGGGCTTACTGCGGTGCCGTAAGGCCGAAAACGCTCTCCCACACTGCCGGTATAGCGGTCGAACAGGGCCGCGCGAAGGGCCTGCAGCAGGGTGGATTTACCGGCCTCGTTGGGGCCGGCGATGATGTTGAGCCGGGCGGTCAGATCGCGGACGGCCACCGCGTCCCGGAACTGCCGAAACTGCTCCACCTCGATGGACTTGAAATACATGGCGCGGTAGTGGTTGATATGTGAGTGAAATATTAGCTAACAGATGGCAACAAATCAGGGTAGTGGTTAAATTATAAGAGTCATGGTTGCGCGATGTAATGATTTAACCCCCCCCACTACTTGCCATCCCTGGCACCTGGATTCCGGCAATCCCTGCCGGAATGACGAGGGAGAGGCCAGCAGACTTAACAACTTATAATTTACCCACTACCCATGGCGCTTATTGCCGCAGGGTTCGATGCTCGCGGTAGAGGATCTGCAGGGCCATCCCCGCGTCGGCGTGGTCTGGGTGTCCCGCGTCGCCTTCAATATCGACCAGGGTCTCGAGCGCGGCGCGCACGAAGCCGGTGGCACCCAACGCGGCGATGTCCTCCGGACTGGGCCGGGCCAGCAGGGCCGTATCATCGACAGCCAGGAAGTGGAGACGGGCACGCCAGGTGTCGAGCAGCTCATCGAGCTGTTGCCTGGTGGCGAGATCCACCGTGCCCGCGAGCCGTAATCTCACCAGGGTCCGCTCACGCTCACCCAAGGCGGCCAACTGGCCATCCAGAACGGCGGGGGCCTGCTCATCCATGACCCCCAGGGCCACCTGTGCCCAGCGGTAATAGCCGACCGGGATCTTTTCCACCTGGGGTGGGACGCCGCTCTCCCGCAAGGTTACCAGCAGCACATTGCCGGGCTCGTTGGTCTTGAAACGATCCGGCTCGGGGGTGCCGGCATACCAGGTCCGGTTCGCCACCTCCAGGGTCCCGTGCCAATCGCCCAATGCCAGATAGTCGAGGCTTGCCGTTTCCGCTCGGGTGTCGGCGATGGGATTGTGGGCCTCGGCTTCCGTGGATAAGTGGTTGGTGACCGTACCGTGCGCGACCCCGACCCGGAAGACGCCCGGGTCCGAGTGGGCGCTGTCGAACCACTCCGTAAGGTCCCCCACCTCATGCCGACGCCGCAAGGGGGCCGGCAGCACGACCAGCCGTCCCCCGCAAAGCGCGATGGGCTCGGGTCGGTCGGCGAGGATGACATTCTCGGGCACCGCGGCGAGCCGACGCAGGCGGCTCCAGGCGCTTCGGGTCAGGCCGGCGTCGTGGTTGCCGGGCAGCAGCACCCAGGGGCCCTCGAACGGGGACAACACATGCATGGTCCGCCTGAGGGTCTCGTCCGAGACGGCGTTGTCTTCAAAAACGTCACCGGCGACGAGCACCGCGTCTACCTGACGCTCCCGCGCGAGCTCGGCGATGGCCTTGACGGTGTCCAACCGCCGCAGTCGTAGCGCGGCCCCCGGATCTCCGGGAACCTGCGCGAACTGCTTACCGATCTGCCAGTCCGCCGTGTGCAGGAAAGTAACGCCCATTGGCCTTACGTGTGGTCGTGGCTAGTCAGGTATATAGGTCCCCTTATTTTTTGCCGCAAATGAACGCGAATCAACGCAAATCGGTCGCGATCGGTATCACCGGGCACTGGGATACACGCGCCTAACCCGCTCGACCGACCTTGGGATTGACACTGTAGGTCCCCATAATGCCCGCCTGGGCCAGCACATGGCCCTGGATGGCGGCGAGCGTTTGGTCCCGGTCGAAGCGCCCTTCCACGGGACAGCGCGGGAGGTCCAGGGCATAGAGGGTGAAGTGGTAGTGGTGGACGATGGAATCGTTCCAGGGCGGGCAGGGACCATCGTAACCGTAATAGTCGCCGGCCATCTCGTTATCGCCGGCGAACCAGTCGGTGTAGCTGTTGATGCCGTGCCGGGTGCCGTCGGGTCCCTCCGGCCCCGGTTTACCACGGGCGGTTACCTGGGAGCAGAATTCGCCCTCCGCGATGCCGTTCCGGTCCGGCTTCAGGTCCACCAACACCCAGTGGGTGAAATCCACCCGCGGCAGATCCGCCGGCACCTCGCGTCCCTCCTGGTTCACGTCATCGCCGCGGCTGGGCACGTCCGAGTCGTGACAGATGAGCACCAGGGAGCGGGTGCCGGCGGGGAGCTCGGACCAAGCCAGGTGTGGATTCCGATTCATCCCCAGGCGAACATGACTCTCTGGGTCGGGCACGCAGAAGGCGAACTCGCTCGGGATGGGTTGACCGTCGACGATGGAGTTGGAGCTGAGCTTCATAGGGTTTCTCCCGAAGTTGTTGACGCACCCGTCACGGATGGATCATGACCTTAATGGGGAATTGAACCGCAAAGCCGCCCAAGGCGCAAAATGTAGGATGCGGTGAGGCCAGGGATGGCCGAACCGCATCAATGGGCGGAGTAGGCGGGCAGCGAACCGCATCTTTGGATGACGGGCGGACTCGACACTTAGGTTTTACTTTGACTACGCATCACACCAATCGACGCGAATATTCCCGTGGGCACAAACCACCCCATTCGCGCAGATTCGCGTGATTCGTAGTTTGTGCTGATACGGAAAGGTTTTGATCGGGTTGCCCACCGCTTCGCAGCGCCGATGTGCCCCCGGCTCCTGCTTACAGCGCCTGGGTCAATAGGTCCGTCAGCTCCGCTTCCGTCAAAGTGATCGGATTTCCCTGCATGCTGCTGGAGGGCATGGTCTTGTCCACGATCGGGGCCACATGGCTCCGGGTCAGGCCATAGTCGGCAAGACCGGGCACGGCCAGCTCGTCACCGAGCGCCTGGATCCAAGCAACGCCGTCGGCGACCTCGGCGGCGGCATCGCCGGTGAGGATAGCCGCGACCTCTCGGTAGCGAGCCAGGGCCGGCGCATCCGGGGCGCGTTCCTGCAGGGCGCGCACATTGGTCTCCATCACATAAGGCAACAGGCGCGCGCAGACGGCGCCGTGGGGCGCATGGAACATACCGCCGATGGGACCGGCAAAGCCGTGGACCGCCCCCAGCTTGGCATTGGCCAAGGCCAGGCCGCCGCACAGGCTGGTCAGGGCCAGGTCCCGGCGCGCCTCGACGTCCGAGCCCGCATGGAAGGCGCGACGCAGGGAACGTGCCGCCCGCTGCATCCCTTCGCGACAGAAGCCGTCGGTCAGGGGGGTGGCCAGATGGGAGACAAAGGGCTCCAGGCATTGGGTCAGGGCATCCAGGCCGGTGCCGGCGGTGACCGCCGGCGGCATGGTATAGGTCAGCTCCGGGTCGACGAGGGCGATCTCGGGCAGCATGGATCGATGGCGCAGGCTCACCTTGACCCCTTGCTCGGACGCTGCGAGTACGGCATTGCGGGTTACTTCGGCGCCGGTGCCCGCGGTGGTGGGGATGGCGATGAGCGGCGTGGCCGGGTTAGCTAGGGGCCGACCGCGGCCGATGACTTCCAGGTAGTCGAAAGGATCACCGGGATTGGCCAGCAGGGCGGCGATGGCCTTGGCCGCGTCGATGGCGCTGCCGCCCCCCATGCCAATGACCAGATCGGCGCCGAAGCCGCAGGCCTGTTCCACGCCCTCCAGGGCCGACGCGACCGTGGGCTCGCCGAGGACGGCGAAGGTACTGACCGGTAGCTGCCGGTCCGCGAGCCGGGTCAGCAGGGGCTCGCTCCGCGCCGTGGTGCCGCCACCTACTGCCAGTACCCGGCTGCCCAGCTCGGCCGCCAGGGCGCCTACCTGGTCGAGGACGCCTTCACCGAATAGGATGCGACCGGCGGTCGCGAGCTCGAATGTCATGGCGATACCCTCATGTCCGCACCAGATCCCAGCCCTGCTCGTCCGGGAAGATATTCGCGTATTTTACGGCGCGGCGCGGCGCGGCCATCATGGGGGCGACGGTATCGCGCCAGGTCGCGTAGTGGGCCGTCTCCTTGTGGCGTGCCGGGTCGGCGGCGGTGCGGTAGACCTCGACCAGCACGAAGCGGGTGGGATCGTCCTCTTGCTGAATGACATCGAAGCGCGCGATACCCGGCTCCTGCACACTGTGGCGTGCATTTTCCGCGGAGACGGCCTTGAATGCCTCGACCGCATCGGGCTTCACATGGACCAGGACATGAACGATAAGCATGGGGAACTCCTTAATCGTCTGGGAAGGGACGTGCGACCGCGAAGCGGGTAGCAACCGATCCTGATTGTAACCATATCTTTCAGTTACCAGTCGCCGGCTGATGGCTGGAAGCTGGCGACTGGTAGCCGGAGCGGTGGGCACAGCCCACCCCAATTGCTTGTAGAGGCTGTCTAAAAACCAACCCATAGATTTAGAAGAGGTAGACTGGGTCGAGGGACGAGACCTGGCAAACCAGCTCAATCCCTTCCCGTAGGCCCCGCACCTATCGCCTGGGCGCACCCTGGTGTCGCTGGATCTCTCGGCGATAGGTGCGGGGCGAGCCCGCGCTTTGGGGATTGTCCAGGGCCACCGAATAATATACCCTGCTAAAACAGTCTGTTAACATGGAAGCGAGTCGGGTAGATTGGGCCAAGCCGGAGCGCCGCCATCCTGGCGGCAAATAGATGCCGGCGCGCCGCTGGTCCGTGCCCAATCTACCGCTGTAACCGATTGCTTTCTATCGAATTATCATTCGGTTGCCCTGGGGGATTGTCAAGGGCGGCGGGTCTTCCCTATACTCACTCTCCCCAAGCGGGTGTAGTTCAATGGTAGAACCTCAGCTTCCCAAGCTGATGACGTGGGTTCGATTCCCATCACCCGCTCCAAATCCTCTACCATCCCTGATGTCGATGCTGTACGGAAGCCGAGGGACGAGCCCTCTACGATCGACGCGACATCAGGGCCGCAAGTCGGATCGCCTCCAGCATGGACTGGGGGTTGGCGGAACCTTCACCCGCCTTGTCGAACGCCGTGCCGTGATCGACGGAGGTGCGCACGATGGGCAGACCGAGGGTCAGGTTGACCCCGGTCAGCTGTCCCCAGCTCCCGGTGGCCGCATCATAGTGAAAGCCCAGCAGCTTGGTCGGGATATGTCCCTGGTCGTGATACATGGCCACTACCGCATCGTATTGGCCCCCGCGCAGCTTGGAGAACAAGGTATCCGCCGGTAGCGGTCCCTCCGCCCGGATGCCGGCCGCGCGTGCGGCGGCCACGGCCGGGGCGATTTCCCGTTCGTCTTCCGTACCGAACAGGCCGCCCTCGCCGCAGTGGGGGTTCAACCCGGCAACGGCGATGCGCGGCGCTGCAATTTCCATGTGCAACAGGGCCTCGTGGGTCAGCGCGATGACCTTCAGAACGCGGGGAGTCTTTACCCGGTCGCAGGCCTCCCGCAAGGAGACATGGGTGGAGACGTGAGTGACCCGGAAATCGCCTTCGGCGAGCATCATGGCAAAATCCGCGGTCCGCGTCAGATCGCCGTAGAGCTCGGTGTGACCGGCGTAGCGATAACCACCCGCGTTGAGTGCCGCCTTGCTGATGGGGGCCGTGACGGTGCCGTCGATCTCCCCGGCCAATGCCAGCTCGATGACCTTGGCCACATAGTCGAAGGACGCCTTGCCCTGGGCCGCGGTTACCGTCCCGAGCCGCAACGCCGATAAGGGCAGCTTCCCGAGGTCCAGCACATCGACGGCACCATGACGATAGGCCGCATCCGCCGGTTGGTCGCAGGCCCGTACCTGAAGTCTCAGACCACAAAAATCCACCGCATCGCGCATGATCTCCGCGTCGCCGACCACCAGCGGCCGACAGAGGTCATAGATGGCCGGGGAGTCGAGCGCCTTGGCGCAGATCTCCGGACCAATGCCGCCGGGGTCGCCCATGCTGATGCCAAGCAACGGTCTGGTCCGGCAGTGCTGAAGTGTCGATGACATCGAAATTATCCTTGCCGCGAATGAACGCTAATAAACACAAAGGGTCTAGATAACTTTAGAGAGGATTTTCCCTCAGTAAAATGAGTATTATATCAATAAGTTTTCCTCCCGATGATTGAATCTGAATTCACATTCTTCGAGGTGTAGATGAAACGTATGTCTGGGAACACCATTGAATTTTGCAAGCCTCCGTTTGG
>Ga0209671_1009018_pt1 | contig 10444 bp, 4 predicted proteins | sample WorMetHERISLAND2_2_FD_187401 | JGI IMG/M metagenome (GOLD analysis project Ga0209671, IMG submission 187401) | Marine gutless worms symbiont microbial communities from Max Planck institute for Marine Microbiology, Germany - Olavius geniculatus... | ecosystem: Host-associated > Annelida >... | reverse complement strand
CACTGTAGCATTGTGACACGGAGTTACCTGCACGCTGACGAGTTTCAGCTGCCGACGTGGAAGCAGTGACCGTGAACACGTCATGGCAGCGACCTCCACGACGAACATCCAACTCAAAGTCAATGATCGTCAGACTCATCGCGCCGTGCAGCGACTCCGCCTGCTGGGTGGCCACTATGCGCCACTGACAGTCCGAGTCGATCGGGTAGCGGTCTGGATAGTTAGCACTGGCAATGTAGACGACCGAAGACTGTTCGATGCCGACTGCGGTCGGTGCTGAAGTACAACTTCGCATTATGTCAGCATCTACAGCAACATTTAACCAGCAGCTCACAGAAGCCAAGAAGCGTTACTAAACGTGCAAAAGGAAGCACGTATATGTTCTATGTTATGCATGGCAAACTCCCTTTTCGCAATTCACTTATAAACATTTTTTCTTTTTCCATTATTTCTCCACTTCCAAAAAGGGGACAGGCGCAAGCCTCTAGCCTTTGAGTATTCAGGACGTAGAGGCCTGTGTAGAAAATTACTAAGGGGAAAACAAAAACGTCTAAGGGACGGAAGTCCCCAGCGGGGTCCAAGGGCACGACCGTTTAAGGTCTGGGGGCGGAGCCCTCAGAAAAAAAGTCTCCATATACGTCAAGGGTCATGCACTACGCTAATAAATGTATTTTTATACTGCGTAACACAGCAGTCATTTGTTGCTGCTAATGGAAACCACCGACATATCTGAATCGCAAAGACTGTATCTGAGCTGACCGGGCACACAGCGATATTGGACGAAGAGAAACTCCTTGTAGCCGCAAGGGTCGCCGAACGCGTCTGTGTCGACAGTCAGTGAGCAGTGCGTGTGGCCTGCACATGCGCGGTTCAACAGGAAGTGAACGTCGACTGCACACGAAGGCGCGAACGGCACCCGACACAGTCGAGCCAAAGACTGGACCGCTCGACCGTACGTAGCCGTCTCCAGGACGAGCACGTGACCCGGGTCACATGACATTTCGAGCCGCTCGTCTGCGCATGCGTAGTCATCGTACAACATCCGCCCCGACTCTACACGTACCGACCGCATGCCTACACACAACCGAACGCTACCAGTTCTGTGTGTAAGCAAGTAATTTAAACAGCACATCAGCTGCGAATAACCTTCAACGCGCTCGACGTGCTAGTAGAACGAGAAGCAAAACTGTTTGAGATGGCGTCTAGAAGTAGACAGAGTGTATGCTGATAGTTTGCAAGACTGGCAGGGGCTTCTATTTAAAGGTCTATTTGGCCTACTTGGTTGGCACAGCTTGAGCCCAGTAAAAAACAAGGGATGAATTTGTTAAAGATGTAGATCTAAATCAGATCTAAACCTTTAACAAAACTCCTCCGTAGAAAAGAAAAAAGCATAAAATGGGACGGGAAAACTTGAGCCCGAAAACCGGGGGAAGGAAAACTTAAACCCGATTTCGATTCCAGATTTGGGGGACAGAATGTCAAATGTCAATGTCAATGTCAAATGTAAATTTATACAGCGCAAGTAAATAGACCGGCGTGTTCGAATTAACGCAGGTCATCGTCATTTAGGCTACAATTGCCAGTAGTAATAGTAATAGTAGTAGTAGTAATAACGAAACTATAGCACCAAACTACAGTAACTATAGTACTAACTACAGCTTCCGTGGCTCAGAATACGTACGAAAGTACGTTGATATTCTGAGCCATGGAAGCTGTAGTTAGTACTATAGTTACTGTAGTTTGGTGCTATACTTTCGTTATTAGTTTTTAGTATTTCAAGATCCGATTCGTTCAAAACTGTAAAGACACTACTGGCAATTGTAGCCTAAATGACGATTTGACTATGAAATTGTTATACAAATAAAATAACATTTTCATGCATCAAATCAATAATATCATAGACCAAACTATAAACCAAATAATATGTAAATTCTTCAATAAAAACAACTGATATTTTGCAATGAATTCTAATAGGCTTAAATTATTTGGTCACAATACTCGATTAGAGTCGACTGCATATAGATACGACTCCGCTATCGGCCTACGTTAACATTAACAAGACAATAAAATAATAATTGTAAAATCGTACAAAAGTACAGAATTATATATAATCAATATTAGGTTGTGGCTAAAACGGTGTTATTCATATCTCCCAATATGCTCTCATAAACACTACGCACAAATCAACGAATTTAAAGCGGTAAAAATTCAACTTAGTGAATGAGCAAAGAACATGGTAGGTAACAATGTCTACTAGCAAGACGTGAAAGAGTAATAATCGTACCGAGTGCAGAGGTCATGTTGATTGTAATCAAAGCGAAAATGAGCGACAGGCTGTTGATGCGCATGTCGCACTGTACAGTTCATTGATAATAGCTACTTGTCGCCGAGGCTGCTGATAGAACTACACGACCATGTGCTTGCTCTGCTGCTGCTACAGCTGCTGATATTGATGATAATGATGCGTAAGCTAGCTTACTGCTGCATCGCACCAACTGCTAGTTTATTACCTCCGCGAAGAAGGTTATGTTTTTGCCAGAGTTTGTTTGTCTGTCTGTCTGTCTGTCTGCCTGTGTGTTAGCAAGATTACTCAAAAAGTTATGGAAGGATGTTTCCGAAATGTTCAGGGAATGTCGGGAATGACAAAAACTACAAGTGAGTCAATTTTGGGGGTGATCCGGAAGAAATCCTAGATTTTGGATCACTTTGAAATTTTAGTTAACATTGCTTTCAATGGGACATAAGGGAAATCGCTGCCAAACCGAATATGGTGCTGCCACCTGGCGAACAACATGGCGTTGGCGGAGGTCTGCGGTCTCTGACTGCTTTTTCTAGTTTTTTTTCGGTGTTCGGGGTACCGTACTCATCTCGAAATAACCATACTAACGGTTGCAGTTGCAGAACTGTGAGGCGTTGCTTAAGCTGCAGCGTTCCATCGTTGTAAGTTTGAAAAATTTATCTTAAAGTTAAAGAAAGTAAAAAAGTTCGAAATCCTTATTCAGTCCAAATAGTTATCACCAGACCAGTTCTCTGTACACAAAAGTTCACAAAACTGTGTGAAATTTTCAGTTCTGCATCAGACTCAATCAGTCAATAAGTTGTCAACTAAAACTAAAAAAACGAAAAACAAGGCGCTAAAAGACAGAAAAAGAGAGCTGGAGAAAAAAAGAGTCATCTCCATCTTCCATATACGATTGCGCTTTGGCGACAGTGACAGATGCAGTACAGCTGCAGGTCTAGGCCTGTGTAATAAAAATCGGAGTGACTATTCGTCCGGCAGCCGTAAAAATAGCCTGTAGGCTATTGTTCCGGCAGTGAACAAAAACAAAAAACTCAATCGCACTCGCCAGGCGGCGGCACCATCAATGTCGCTAAGCGCAATTGCGTTACATGTAGTGACAGGAATTACCGTTAATATTATGGTGTAGGTTTATGGTTAAGGGTTAGGATTAGTAGGATTAGGGTTAGGGTTAGCACATTTCAGAGATTTATATGAGAATAATGCACACCATAACTAAGCGTATAGTATCAGTGATAAATTTGACGCTGCTGCAGGCAAGTACGATATTTGCCGACAGGCGATCCGTGATTCCCTACTTGCTAAGGTTGAGGTGGTCAGTTGCCCGGCTGTCATCGTGTCTCTCGGCGGTACGACGAGTGCTCGAAGGGTGTTCGTCGTACCGCCCCAGAGACACGGCTTTAGCCTGTACCTATATGAACACCGTTGGGTGCCCTCGCGTTGTTTGATTCATCGATTGATTGCATCGATACATCATGACGTTACAAAATTCAATGCTTCAACATGGACGTCATAAAAATATTCATGTGCATCGATGCACATGAATATTTTTATGACGTCCATGTTGAAGCATTGAATTTTGTAACGTCATCGATGCACATTTATCCTACCCGGGCCGGCTATTTATTCGGCCGCCGACTTGGACGGCCTTAGCCGGTATGTAGGCCTACTATGCCTAGCTCAGCATTAATTTGGCTAGCGAAACAATTTTGTCAAGAAGGCTATCGCTAGGTTAGCCGACTGTATTGGTTATCAGTGACCTTCAAGGTCATCCAAGGTCGATGATTTTGGTGTCATTTAAAAACCAATATGCCACTTTCTAATAATAGTAACCTTAGCCCTATCTCTCGCCGTTTCCGAGATATAGCCTTTTTTCCGTTGAAAAAAGTACATTTCTCCTATCCTTCCTCCATTCAACCCCGAATTTGAGAATGTTCCCCTTGCACTAGATGGCTGAAATTTTGGATGCCTAGGTTTAAGACACATGGCTAATTACTGGAGTAAAGTTTTTTCCTACAACTTACCGCTTAGCCACAACACATCCGTTACGAACAACGACGGACGACGACGGACGGAGGAACGGACGACAGCCGTACCATAAGCTCGACCGTTACTTCAGTACGGTCGGCTAAATTGCGATCAATATTGGCTAATTAAGGAAGCTATAAATTGTGTCATAAAATCCGAGGTATCCCCAGCTTATATATCGTCAGTGTATATCGACGTCACACTGGACAGACGGACAGCATACGATGGCATCATGCCGCCCATGCTATGAAAAAACTTGCCGAAAAGTAGAGGCTACACGGTAGACTTTGAGATCTGTCGTAAAATGTTCAACGCATTCGCCAGTCGGCAGCATCGTATGCATAAGGTTGGCCGCTGAGACCTGAGACAGATGCAGAAGGCTTCAAAACTAACGTCAAATACAGTAGCCTATATTTTCAAGAGCGACAATTTCTATTAAAAATCTACAGAAAATCGAACGTGAATTAAGTAGGCCTATGCGAAGTAGTAGCCTATTAAATTGCTGGTGCTCGCTTGTAGGCCTACAGGGTGGACCAAAAACCGTGCCACTTTTTTACTTTTGTATATACAATGTATCTTCGCTAATTATTGACCGATTTTCAAAATTCTTTCACTGGCACACTCTGCAGACAAATTGCGATAATGTAGTTATTATAGATCCCACCACATTGTAAATGCGTCTCTACACTACCTTGCGAAATATCAATGAAATGTGCATGTACATAACGATAATGACAAACAAACATTTTGGTAAAATTGAAAAAAAAACACTTCAGACCAACATTGCAGTAAATGGTCGGTATGACACTAGACTGTTTGGGTATAGGCCTAACACAGTCTAGTGTCATACGAATTATTCATTGCAATGTTGGTCTGAAGCGTTTTTTTCATTTACCTAAATTTTTGTTATTATCGTTAGTTTTTGCATTTATATTTCACAAGGTAGTGTAGAAACGCACTTACCGTGTGGTGGGATTTATAATAATCACATTATTGCAAATTGTCTGCAAAGTGTGCCAGTGAAAGAATTTAAAAATCGGTCAATAATTGGCGAAGATATGGACAAAAGTGAAGTGGCACGTTTTTTTATATGGCACACGTTGCTTTCGACGATATTTGTGCATCTTGAGTCAAATAGACATGACAGCATTTTGCCCGTATCTTCGTCAAATATTCACGATTTTTAACATTTTTCACTAATAGACTTATCAGAGAAATTTTGCCTTAAATGTTTACGGAAGATCGCACCAGATGTACGATACAGCGCCTTACTTTGTGAAATAATGGCATCTCAAAACGCATGTCTACAGCGGATGAAGCTTAATGTTATTAGGTTATTTGACAAAAAGTGTTGTAATTATTACATTGAATGGCGCATGAAAAACGAATATAACATAAACCATAAATTGAAACTATAGCAGTGAAGAAATTAAATAGGCCTACCTATTTAGCATGATTTAGGTATCTTTTTATCTGTCTGTTTTTGTCTGTTTCTGCGCACTGTTTTACATAAATAAAGTTTACCTGGTAGGTCTATCCTACCAGTCCTATAGTATAGGTCTAATTACGTGGAGCAATTAAAGGCGTGTTCAAAGCGAACAAACTGGCCGTTCAGTTCAGTTCAGTTCCTTTTGTTCGCTCTGCACAGACTGTAGGTGGATGCGCGTTTCTTCACGTCGCATTTCGATCAAGCGCTTTCACAATGCCATGAAATAATGGAGCGATGGAAGGTTAATGCATAGGGGCCGCCCATGCGGCAGATGATGTTGGTGTGGATATACCGTGTGTTCAAAAGCCTCGTTACATTTTGCAAATTCAAAATTTCTCACGTCAATTGTCATACATTAAGCAATTATTGATGAATATTTACATCATTTTGTAGAAAATGTTCAAGTAGGCGTAGGCCTAATCGTGGAAGAAAATGGTACATCATGCAAATGCAACGTTTATTTGTCTTCTTCTGGTTGAAAGCCGGGGTCAGCTAGAGCAGTGCAGCCTCTGGCTGCGGGTTCCGTTCGCGCCGTCGTGCGCTGTCGACGGGCACTTCCTGTTGAATACAGTACAATACAATACAACAATACAATGGAGAATTTGCACTCAAAAACTGTCAACCTCAGTTTAATCTAGCACATAAACTAAAAAGAACTGAAATGTTTAAAAGAAAAATGAAATGAGAGATACTGAGAATAGAAATACTGTTAAATGTAAAACTGAAAAAATTCGAAAAATTACTTAAGTAAAGAAAACTAAAATAAGAAAAAAAAACTGAAAAAGAGTAAAAATAAAAACTGTGAGCAGGTCGCGGAGTCGAAGACTCACTGATTTAATGTAGTCTTCTGGTCTTTGTGTAGCAATGTTGAGGCACAGGAGTGGGCGAAGCAGATGTTGATGGACCTGACAGCAATGACCAGCAAAAGTGAGAAAACCATCAGCTTCAGATAGTTCACAACTTTGCGTCTTTTGAACTGTTTCACTACGTTAAACTGTTTTACATTGCTATCTGCACCCAGTCCGATAAACATGTTTACTGTTTACTGACCTCACGATAGGCTGTTGACTTTTATTTTTGCCCCTGCTGCTTCGATCGCATTGTCAATCGTCCCACAAAAGAAAGAATTAAAGTGATGGGTGTGGGCTGGAGGAACAGGGACAACCGGCAACGGGAGGCTGAAGCATATAAGTGCACTTCTTTTTTGTTTACAATTATTTTGATCTCAACGTAAGTGACGGCTTTTAAACTGTAGAAATCCGTAAATTAATGGCCACAGTGGCAACGCTGGTGCCGCCGCCATATGGTTGAGTTAGTGAGAATGTTGAGATAATTCGTCGCTCAACGTTCATTATGAAACTCCGCGTGTATCAAACGGCTGCAGAAGCAGAAGAACAATGTGTATTGAGTGAGTGACGTATCATCATTGTGTTGTGACGTCATCCCGCATCCACGGTGGATGCAGCGGCTGAGACTGTTGGTCAGTGCATCTGTACCGTAGTAGACACAATACGACGCACGGTGCATGTGTACTGACCTACTTCTCGGCTACTTAGACGCCAGGCACCATCACCTCGCCCTCCCTCACTCCCTGGACAACTGACCAAGTGACCTCAGTTGCAGCCTGTCAGTCTAGCTGCCGTACGTTCTACTCCGAGTACTGTGTTCGATCGATCGCCCGCGAGCTTGTTGACACGCCACGGCGCGAATGACTTCCTTGCATCTGCTTTAAGCCTTGGCTGCATCTGCCCGATCGCAAACACTTCGTCTTATTCTCACCCTGCCCCGCAGCTTGTTGTATACAAATCCACAAGCAACCAAAGTACGTGGAGTTCATGCTATACAAAACTCACTGCTTACCACATTCACATAACCAATGCCAGCGACAATCTAGTCCATTTCTACACGTCGCTGAACCAACGTAACTAAAAACTGCAAAGTTACCGTGCATGTCTGTGCAAGTGCCTGCAGAGGAATTTGTGACACTCATCATCATCTCTCTTTAATAAAACAGATTGACAAAACGCAACCATACATAGCATACAAAATGACACAGCCTAAAATCTGATAAATGTCGTTGAACAGAACTGTACATATGGACTGTACATATGGTTACTACTGTAGTGTGACTAGGCGAAAGGTGTTGACAAACAGCACTAAGCTAATAAATGTTTTTAAACAACATTCTATTTATATAATTTCTACTATCAATCTTGACAGTTAATGAGAAAAAATGACTCCGTGGTCGGAGATTGTAAGTGCGATCAGTTTTCTCAGGTAAAAGTTTGTACAGAACGTAATGTGGATTGAGCAGTATCTTCGCAAATAAGTTGTCATCCATGTCTCCAACCAATTGAGAAAAAGAAGGATCGTCGACCGAGTATAAGCCGGAGCGTAACACCGCACGCCGTAATGATGCTTCTAGACGCTGTTTATCAGCAGCACTCGTGAATCCCCACCAGGCTGGAGAAGCATAAAGTAACTTAGAAAGAATGACGACCTTGTAAACATGCCTCAACGAATCGTCACACAAGCCGTGATTGCGCAGTAATTTAAGAGCATACACTGATAACGTCGCTGCAAGTCTGCATCAAGCGAAGCTTTCACAGCTCGCCTGGATCTATTTATAGACTACAGCGTGTGATATAGTGTTTTTTTCTTTATTTTTTTTGTTTGTTCTTGTTTTTGTTTGTGATGCTATCGAATTTTTCGAGGAATAAAGTTGACTATATCTACTAAATAAAGCACAATAGCAGATCGTTAGCATGCGGGTCGCGTGCACGGTCGGACAGTCTGACGTGACGTTACTTTAGCACAACTGACGCTGCTGCTGCTGCAAGTTGCATTAACAACGTCGGCGTTATCGATTTTCTGGCGCTGATACGGAGCCGAGCATCTCCCAGAGTATGCACGTCTTCACTCGTCTGCGATACAAGTAGGCCTGTGATTCGTCGTTGGTTACATTAACCGCAATAATGGGTACCGAAAAACTGCTACAAAAATCCCCATTGCAGAGATTCTTTCTCTAGGACCCGGTTGAACAAAAAGTGAAAGTACTTAGTTCATAGCTGTTACATGCATAACGCCAGAAACAATGAAAAAAATTTCAGAATTCATCATTTTATTATTACAAGTTTCAGGTAGGCCTAATCACTTGACTCTATAGGCACAGGCAAAAATTTCAATTACAAAAATTACAACGTAATTTAAAATTTGAAAGTCAGTGGCAGAACTACAGTGCTGTGCAATACTAGTATTTTACATGAAATAGTCGCCATAATCAGTTACACAATATCGAGAGTCCGAGACGTTTGTATTCAGGCATCGCTGTGAATACCGTGTCGAAAGTTTTGACAGAAATAATGACGTTTAATTTCAAACACGCTTGTCAAAGAAACTCATATTACAACTATACAATATCAACCAATCACACCTCATACTAATAAATCTGACTAAAATTCCACAGTAAAAACGCAGGAAATGTAGAATGTTCAAAACAAAACTATCGAGTTCATTCGAATATACACGGTATTTCATAAAAGGACCCCTTTTTCTTTCTTTCATAATTCACTCAAATGATGATCAGTTTACATGAAATTTTTACCAATTGTAGCCGACGAAATATTAAGTCAAAATATTTTAACAATATGGCAGTTGATTAAACATTCCTTGCTAGTCGTGACGTAACGCTGGCTTCATAAAATGGCACTTGTACACTTGGCTTGCTAGTCTCAACTGGTGCTGTCAGTTGCTAGCTTGCTCCGATGGTAAAAAATCAGGTTCACTGATGAGAATTTTTTGAAGTTTTAGGGTTGCAGTTACAAAAAACGTGCAAAGCGATCGCATTTACGTGTCTGTGGGGATAGATGGACTTTCCCATGTTCGAGCAAGACAGTGCACTAGCACACCGAGGTTGCAAAATGGGTGCGTTTTTAGATCGCGAGATGCCTGATTTCATGTCCCCATGTTGCTCAGTGCTGACATGATAAATATTTTTTCATAGGCGAACCAGATTAAGTTCACCATCGAAGCAGGGTAGCGACTGACAGCACTAGTTGCAACAAGCAAGCTTGTACTCACGACGCATTATGACGTCAGCATTACGTCACGACTAACAAAGAATATTCAATCAACTGCCATATTTTGTTAAAATATTTTGAATTAGTATTTCTTCAGCTACAACTGGTAAAAAATTTGTGAAAACTGATCATCATTTGAGTAAATTATGAAAAAACAAAAATATGTCCTTTTTATGAAACATCGTGTATAGCAAAATACAACACGAGCGTGCATGGACGACAGTGGTAAGAATCAGACGGCGTACGACGACGTACCCCTGCAGTCGTCATCTACAGTACCGTACACTGTACGTATACGCAACGCTACAACGAACTGGCTCTCATATGTACTCTCACTGTCACATCCAACTGTCATTAGCGACGCCAGGGTGTGTAGGTTGGGGAAGGGAGCAAAAGTTTGGGGGAATCGAAGTTCCCCCTCCCAGTTACCACTCCCTGCGACGACACCAATGGCAACTGCGTTACACATTTTATGAAGTAAGAAACAGTTATAAACTGCAATGAACACCAGAAAGAACAGGCCGGCATCCGTCATTCCAGGACGGTCGG
>Ga0209671_1009016_pt1 | contig 10445 bp, 5 predicted proteins | sample WorMetHERISLAND2_2_FD_187401 | JGI IMG/M metagenome (GOLD analysis project Ga0209671, IMG submission 187401) | Marine gutless worms symbiont microbial communities from Max Planck institute for Marine Microbiology, Germany - Olavius geniculatus... | ecosystem: Host-associated > Annelida >... | reverse complement strand
GGAGTGGGGTCAGGGGAGGGGGTGTCCCCCTTACCGGAGGGGGTGAGGTCCCAGAAATTTTTTTTTTCATTTTTACGCCAAAATAATGCATTTTTGTGCACTTCTGACAGTTATTTGTTAGCCAATTCTGTATCACAACGCGGTTCACGATATTGTTTCATTCAAGAGATATCAAGAGTTAAAGTCGTAAAATTATCAAATTTCGGCATAATATCACTGTTTTCATATCAGCAAATGCAGCGGTAAACGTCACGAACAAAAATAAAATGACAAACAAAAAAACATGCCCATTTTTACTCATGCAGTTAGCTGCAAACCATGGATGCAAATTATGATGACAACAAATTATTGGGTCCTCCCAGAAAAATTTTGAAAATTTTATGCAGAAATAATGCATTTTGATGCAAAACTTTTACTTGCTTTTACAATGCCTTCAGTCAATAGTGGGCGTCCCCCCTTGAATCCGCCACTGAACAGGACAGAGTGATTAACCTTTCTTTTCTTTTTCTTCTTCAGTGACGGTCTGAAAGCCGAAGTGTGTCGTTTGGTCACTTGTCGTGTTTGACCCGTCAGAGAAGTTGTACGCGCTTAGAGTCAAGCTTCTTGTCTGCTGTACCCTCCGCAATATTTGGCCAGCCTTTATTATTGTCCTCTGCATCATTTTCTACGGTAAATGCATTGGCAATCTTCAGAATTATAACTTTGTTTAAAAAGTAAAGTGGGTGTGACCACAAAATATATAAATTATACAATTGATTGCCATTAGGGCTGTGCGGGTACACGAATTTCGGAAACACCAACCTAGTCACCGAAGTTGACCGACCTGAACCGTTATTCGATGACCCGTTAGATCGAGGCTTGGGTACGATGTGTCGTCTGCTTGTCGTCGTTTGTTAACTTATGCATTGTGGCTAAATGGTACGTCGTGGGAGGTTGGCAGTGGAGTTGGATAGGGTGGTGACAGATGAGTTCCTATAGGCTAAAAATAGTGACCATGAATGTCTCTATCTGCAGCGGTTTGGCTGCAATTATGAATGCAAACCTGCTGCCTGCAGCCATTACTGTATTGTATCGTAACGTTGATTGTACTTTCAATATTACAGCATAACCATAGCGTGTGTTGTATAGGACTGTAATCATCTGTGAAATAACTTTCTTTCCGCGACCATAAGTCAGACGCTGGCATTCGAATAATAGCAGTACAGTTGGTCCACACTACCAACAGTAGGGCTTCTAGTTTCAACATAAGTTATTATTATTGTCATTATTATTAAACATGTCACCTTGAAGATTCTTGGCATGATAAGCCTATCCATTACCCAGAGACTATTTTTCCCCATGATAGCACAATATTTCAAAAGCTGATACTGGTGCTCAGGCAGTCGATCATAAATGACAGAAACAAATTTAACAGCAGGCTGCCGATACTTTCATAGTTTAATTAATAGTTTGTGCTGGCTTTTGAGCTTTGCTTAATATAACAGGATAATAATCATCCTTTGTAGTAGCAGTAGAAGTGGTTTTAATATATTGCTTGGTGACAAACAACCATCAACATTATGCAATGCAACTTGCAAGCCACACAATGTAACCAGCAGTTAAAAAACACAAATGATCTGGCTTGATAGAGAAAACAATGAAACAAACAGTTACATAAATGGCATCAACTGACGCTAAGTGAATAAGGCAATAAATAATGAGCAAAGTTGACGAGACATAGTCGTAATGACTGCAGCTGTCATCAGCCATGATAACACTTTAACAGCTGCAAAAGACACAAATTCAGTGCCATGTTTAGTGCCCCACAGCACCCAGAGTTGTGAGGGTCTCTGAGCTTGCAAGAAATAACAAGAGTCTGCAAAAAAACCAGAAGTATGTTTTACATGACTGTAAATACAGGTCAAAGCAACCCCCACGAGGTAAAACTGCCAACCACAGAGCTTTTCACTGAGTCTTAAGGTTTCATGTCATTAGCTAGTGGCATAGTTCCATGGTGACATAAAAATAACTGAAACCAACAACTGATGTTTGTGATATTGCACAACAGAACAATGGCTTTAGCTTACCTTACCTTACCTTCGGGGTGGACAGGTTATGCACCTGTCCAGTGCTGAGCCCAGCTCGGCCCAATGCACAGAGAACAACGGCACTGTGGGTTAAAAAAAGTAGGTCGGCATGAAGTTGCAAGCTTCCAATAGACACTGCAAATTTCTGATAGCAAAGATTATAGGTGCTCAAAATTTAAATTTTGCCCCTAAAGTTAACTAGAGGTTTTTAGCCCTAATTTGTATTTTTGGATGAAAAATTTTGGACAAGAAGATTTTCCAACGATTTTCCGACAGCCCCTCAGCCACAGTGCTACTACAGGTAAACACTAACTGACATTGCTGCTGAGAGCGCAGCTTAATTCACCCAAGATCATCCAGTGTATTTTACAAATATTGCATATGTGTAACAATGCTACAACTACTCAATTTTACCATCACAACTATCTACAGGGTGTGGCAAAATTTAGCCCCCTAAAGTTTTTCGTTGCATTTTCAGCAACCGTTTAGAATTTAATTAAAAATTTTACAGATCTGTTACATGAAATAATCTACATTTAACTGCCAAGTAAAATGTAATTCTGTTGAAAAAACGACGAAGTTATAGACTTCTTAACGTGGCTGCCTACCGATTTTTTAGCATTAAAATTGTTGAAGCTAAAAATGATATATAATTTTCAAAAACCAGTTACCAAGTTACTTCTGATTACACCACAATAACGTTTTGATAAACAGTAATGTATTTTGTTTATAAATTATCACTAAATTATCATTCTTTTACTGCAAGCTTAAAACAAAACAAAAACAATCGACAAACTCAAGGAAGTTCTTCAGGTTGGATGTAGAACATTTCAGAAAATAATTCTGCAAAATTTCAAATTAAAATTCCAAATGATTGTTGAGAATACAGAAAAAAACTTTAGGGGGCTACTTTTTTTGCTGCACCCTATACACAGCACTATAATATCAGACTGAAACAGTCAAGCAGTATTTACACATTAGAGGCAGATTATCGCACTCCAGTTCATACATACGAAACCTTAAGTGCATGCAGTGCAGCAGTCAGTGGCAAACAATATAGCTGCCATAGCAACTGTGGTCTGACTTTCCTCAGAAAATGAGAATGCCAAAACATTTTCGTGGCAATTTTGGCTGAAAAGAGTAATAACCAAAATGATCAAAAACTGGAGCCGAAAACGAAAATGACATTCGGTCGGTACACTGACTGTAGTTGCCAAAATATCACAAAACATTCAGTAAGGCACTACTGATGAATTAAGTGCATCTGTGTGAGTTATTGCATGTCACTAATATCATACAATATAATGAATGAAAATGTCTGCAGTTACTAACAACAAAGACACTCTGTAGCATGGCAACGAGACATTCAGTGATGGGCATCAACTACCGACTTAGCAGTTAAGCCTATTTCTTAACTACTGCTCCCTCTTGAAGTAGTTTTAAGTATGTCTACTTTTAACTAGTTCAAAAATAAGCAGGCATAAATATTTTTTCTTAAGTACTATTAAAAAAGTGAACTACTTTGACTAATAGTTTTAGCTGTACAGGGTGCGGCAAAAAAAGTAGCCCCCTAAAGTTTTTTACCATTTTCTCAGCAACTGTTTGGAATTTTAATTTGAAATTTTACAGCTTTATGTACTGAAACCTTTTACATCTAATTGCCAAGTAAAATGTGATTCTGTTGAAAAACGACAAAGCTATAGACTTTTTAACATGGCCATTTACCGATTTTTCAGCATTCAAAAATGTTCAAGCTACAACACCAATTCAATAACATCGTTGAAACAACAGAGTTAACTAATGATCAGATGCCAGAATTTCATTGACAACGTGAATGTTCGAAGTGTCCACCACCAGCTCCAAGCTCCAACACAAGGCCTTCAGTCGCTTAATTTGCTAAGTCTTTCATAGCCTTGTCGATCGGTCCTTGTGGCTGGTTCCCCCAGACAACCGGAAGCGCTTCCTTGAGTTTGGCGATTGTTTTTGGCTTTGTTTTAAGCTTGCAGTAAACCTCCAACATTGCACCCCACACACGATAGTCCATTGAGTTTATAATCTGCAAATTTGGAGACCACTGGTCATTTGTGATGAAATCTGGACAGTTGGCTTGCAGCCCGTTCCGTGCGCTGCGTGCTGTGTGTGCTGGCGCACCATCCTGCTGAAAGATGAATCCGGTAAGAAGCCGGCAATTGCTTAAAAAATGATAATTAAGTGATAGTTTATAAACAAGATAAATTACTGTTTATCAAAACGTCACTGCAACATCATTGGCAGTAACGTGATAACCAGTTTTTGAAAATTAAATAGCATATTTAGCTTGAACATTTTTAAATGCTGAAAAATTGGAAGGCAGTCATGTTAAAAAGTCTATAACTTTGTCGTTTATCAATGAAATCATATTTTACCTGGCAATTAGATGTATAAGGTTTCAGCAAATAAAGGTATAAAATTTCAAATTCAAACCTCAAACGTTTGATGAGAAAACAGTGAAAAACTTTAGGGGGCTACTTTTTTAGCCGCACCATGTACAATAACAGAAATCTGATATTAACACTGCATAATTCACACTGTAGTTCTTGTGAGTAAATCACTTGAAATCACATATCAGCACATAGCACACATTACAGTGTTAACCTTACACACAACAAACGAAAAGTTTTCAATCCGAAAAAACATCCAGAAAATGCTTGGATTAGCCTGATATAAGTTTTAAAAATGCCAAATAGTTGTGACTACTGTACTTAGCAACTATCTTTAAAGTAGTCATAACTTATATATTCCGACTACCATATTGAAAAGTAAATACAACTGCTTGCTAATAAGCAGTGCTAACTACCTGCTAACTAGTTGGTAAGTAATTATTTATAAGAAGTAGTTAACTAGTGCCCATCACTGGAGTGGAGTTAGGTCACTGGTCAGCAGCTGGTGAGGAGGTGGTAAGCTGTCGACAGACCGGCTCGGCTTTCAGAAGCGCCAGCTGAACGACTGGCAACAGCAGCTGAAATGCATCCTGGATACAGGTACTGCTCGAGCTTGCTTCCAGGTAGATGTTTGTCACAAACGGAGTCACCGAGTCTGACAGCGACTGTAACAAATGCCATATTCTCTAGTTAAATAACTACACAGGTAAAAAGTAAGTTTATATAGTGCACACTGTTCAAAAAAACTTCCAATTTCTGATGCAATCAAACCATAGTTGGTCCAATAAACTTACAGGCTACTTATAGCAATAGCTTGTTAGGAGCTTTCAGTTGAAAATATGATGAAAACATTCTTTTGTTCTACAATACATTACACAACACTGCATAAACATAGACATTTATGAACAACAAGGTAAACAGCAAACAGATATAAGATCATGCCGTTAAAAGAGTGTACAAAGCAACAGGACTAAACTAGGGCTGAACAAACCAGATGGTTAAGGTAATGTCATCAAGCATCGCATAGGCGTTATGCTGCTGAGACAGCAACTGTCTAAGGCTGAATGAGGGAACAACTAGCGGCGATGGTGCAGTGTTTATTACTTGTATTCAGCCTGTTTTTGACATTACTATTCAGCCGAATACAAATACACTATTCGGCCTACTATTCGGGCCAAATAGAATACGAACAGAATATTCGGTACAGCCCTAGACTAAACTGAACTGAACTAGCAATTCTTGTGGCAGTTCAGTTTGATTCGTTAATTATAAAGAGGTCCTTAGACAGCAGAGCAATGTTTCACATACAGCGGCAGCAGAAAGGCAGCAAGTGAACTGTGTTGAAATGCATCCGACTTCAATGCATAGCAACTTTGTCAAGCTGTACACAGCATTCAACACATCTTCCTCATAGCAAACTCAGTGCTAAAATATTATCATTCTTAGTAAATAAAATGAAAACTAGAACTCCTGAAGTAGAGAAAACTCATCACTGCATGACGGTCTTTACACAAAACTGTTTTACTATCATTATTGATTTTCATCTGATCAGCAAAAATTTTCTACGGATGCCATAAATACAACGTCATCAAAACCCACCTTTAGATACTTTTTAAAAACTGCTAAAGCAGCACTTTTTTGCAGACTATATGGCATTTTCGACGAAAAATTAGCAGTAACAACGCAAATGACATTTTTACTTTCAGTATCATTCCAGTACTGTTCAATCTAGCAAAAAATAAACAAGTCAGTTTTTTAATTTACATTTACTAAATCAATTACACTGCAAATATAACCAAGTACAATACTAGACAATGATAATGAAGGCCCCTATGTAAAAGTCAAAAACACGCACAACGGGTTTAAAATGCAGCAACCATTTGGCTTATTTTCTATGACTTTCCTGGCCTGGAAGATTTGAATTTTAAATTCCATGATATTCCATGATCTGTGTGCACCCTGTATAGATGACTTGAGTGGCAAGCAACCTGGCAAGGTTAGCAGCTTTCTGTGCATATAGCAAGACATCGCATGGTTGATCAAGCAGCATTGACTGAGCAATGCCATAGTACAGCTGAATACAAACAGCTGTCCAATCAGCCAGTGACTGCACACCAGTCTGGTGAACATCCTGTATTACACACAGCAAAAAATAGTCCCCCCAAAAAGTTCTGTATCTCCAGAATTTTAGCAGATTTTACATACTAAATATAAAGTGTTAATAGATGAGAATTCACTCCACATATCCAGTGAATTTCATTAATACTACACTTAGTTTGATCCAAAACTTTTAACTGTTAGAACAAAACACAAAATTAAACCACAATTCTGATCTTAAAATGACAGTGCAGATATTTATGTCTTTTATGCACATTTACTTATTATTAATTTGTCTGGTATTCTTGGAAATGCGGCAATGTCATTTTCAACGTCACTGCCAGTAGTAATATTATTATTATATATATATTTATTTATTTACTACTGCTTTACCAAAATAACAACAATAAACAGAGAAAACGACAAACTAACTGAAGCAAACTAACTATAGTGTCATAATTTAGCGACACTTATGACAGTCTACAGTTATTTTTAAACTTCATGTCGACACATTTTATTATCTACCTAAAGCAAACTGCCTTGCTGAACGTCATGTCTTGTTCTTGTGCATGTACAAGATTTAAATACTTATCATTATAAAAATATCGATATCAATATCAATATCACAAAATTTTCAAAATATCGTATCGATATCGAACCAAAATTGAAATCCTGATATTGAATCATCACTGGATGAAAGACACAAACTCACTACCAACAGGAGAACAACAGAAGAACAAAATTAAGTGAATAGTTAAGATAAAATGCTTACTCAAAAATTTGCAAGCAAAAACTAAAAGCTAAAAAGATAACAAGCAACTTATTGTGTGAAATGTGAAGTTATCAATGAGTTTTAACACAGTGCAACTGCATACATTTGTAAGAATCTTGACAAGTCCAAGTGACTCATCTCGCTCACAGTCCTTCAAGTATTTCTGAATTCGCTGCTGGACCTACAAACAATACATGCAGGAAAACTGGTCATTGCGTGACACTTCTATACGACTAAATTCGATAATCAGCAAATATGTAATTTCTAGTGATTTAACTATAGAATACTGTCTGTACTTGCCTCAACCAGTTTCTGAGCAGCTTCTGCATCATTGGTCAGCTTTTGAACGAGCTGCAGGGCATGACTGCTGAATGCATCGTGGTCTTGATCCGTCTCTGCAGTTAACAAGAAATTTAAGCTAATGCTCATAAGATGCGCGAAAGCCTATAGCAGTTCCTGTTTACAAAATGTCAATCTACCTCCAGCCATTTCGTTGCAGTTCATTCTTGGAGTGTGCGTTGCAGCCAAAGATCGCAAAAATCAATAAAAAGCCCCTTATTTTGGACGTTTACTGTCTTTCAAAGTCATCGATGTGATATGGCTGTAAAGCTTGTCACTAGTGCTTGTTGTGATAGGCAGCATGCCCATGGCTGCCTGCAACCCTTTTCATGAAAAACTGGCCAACAATGGTAAAATAACAACGCTCTTTAATGCCCTTGTGCGCAGGTTTCCCTGAACCTAGAAAATCGAGACTTGGACCATTGAAATCTACGTTCAATGCTGAAAATTTCATATCCAGCTTTTCTATGCCTATCTCAATTGATTTTGGCGTAATTCGCTCTTGAAATGTGTCTTGCAGCCTGAAATCGCCATAAAGTCCATAAAAAAACCCTATTTTAGCATTCAGTCATTCAAGGTCACTGACTGTGGTGGCAATCGAGAGCCAGTGTACGACTTCCTATTAGTGATTAGTACATAACAATTTTTACATGCCACTCTGTATGTACAATACAAATTCTGAAACGTGGCAGTGGTAAAATGCCAATCGCAATAATCAGTTTCAAAAGTAATTAAATAACAATAAATAGTCAACAAATCATAAAACTGCTGGCTTGGTGGTGTAGAGATAGGATGTAAGATAACTAAGGTTGTGGGTTCAACTCGCGGTCAGGATGCTATCAAGTGGGAGACTATCAGTAGACAGTAGACATCTTGGTATATGACCAACACTAAGGTCAACTCAGCCTTCAATCCCTCCAGGGTAGATAAATCAAGTACTGGCCTGTCTGGCTGGGGTTTAGGCAAAGCGAGTTTACCTGTGTTGGGTGGCAGGTAACACTGTGTGATCCCACATGGCAAGTGACGCTCCGTAGCTCTGTGAAATAAAAAGCTAGCTATACACCACCTTTAACCTTTAACAAATAACATCACTGAGACCAACCATCATCGGTCTGCAAGTATCCGAGGTCAAATGATGCCTCGATGTCACTGAGATGAGCTTCAACATCTCGACGAGCTTCACGCTCAAACTGACTCAGCGCCTCGCATATGTTATTCTGACTCATGCTCGACAGAACCTGCAGGCTTTCCAGGTGCGGTATACCTGCTAGACACAGCCAATCAGCACGCAGCTAGCGCCCGATGACTCAACTCAAAACTATACTTGGGTGAACATAAGTATGTAGCAAAGTGGTAGCCTTTAATGTACTATTTCTACACTAGTAAGATATTCCATCGAGAAATAACTCATTCGTATTTTTGCATGTTACGCCTGGTTACACACGACAGCATCAGCATATTCTGTCAAGCAAAATAAAAGAGAAGAGATCATTTATGTCTCAACCTAATGCATTTCACAACCAATTTCTTACTCACAATTCATTTTGCCTACGACCATTTCGGCTGCCTAGTAGTGAGTTACGCTGCATTCACCTATACCTGTTATATGATTGATGGAAAGACTTTTTTCCCATTTATTTGACAACTGCATCAAATATTTCACAGCAAACTGTGATTATCAATAGTAACTCACGGTTTACGTTGGACAATAAATGATTTGATGACTTGACACACCAAACTCTATAATTGTTATTGCCTAACAATATTTTATATCTTAAAATGACAACAACATGCAAACATTCCGATCAGAACATAATGTATCAAATAATAGACAAAACTGCCAGTAGATTACCGGAGTGATCAGAGAGTAAAGGATGTATCTTAGTGACGGCAAGCTGCATCACAGGCAGCAGATGGCTGCAGGCGTCCTGAAGACACTTGGCAGAATTTGAGGCTTCAACTTCAATGCCTTCCACTAGAGACTTCACAGCTGCCTCCGACTGCTGCTTGTCACTCAACTAATCACCAATGCCCCACATACACACAGACTCGTCAGTAGGGCCCACAGTTTCCTGTAGGCCGCAAAATTTTGAGCCAAGTCGCGGAATTTTCCCTTTTCCGTAGAATTTTGATATTACCATGGAATTTCATGGAATTTTACAGAAGTTGAGAAATGACGGATGAATTGTACGATCGTCAGCTTCAGATTAACTATATCACGGAGAAAAAGCAAACTGAACTGCCTAAAACTGCATCCCTACTAATAATTACCATTGTATACGGCACAATTGCAAATTAAAACAATGCGACTAATTGGCAAATTGCACTTTTGAAAAGAAAAAATACTGATAATTTTCTATGTATGTTGCTAGCATAACTGAGCACCAGGCCAGCATGCAAAAACTAAAGTTTTTTAAACAGAATAAAGCTTAGTTTATGCACAAATGGAAGGCTGCGGTAAGCCACAGAATTTGGACAATTTTGCTGCAATGAGCCGCGAAATTTTGCAAAATGGCCTGCGAAATTGGCCAAATTTGCCCCCAAAAAACTATGGGCTCTACTCATCAGCAGCATAGCTTAAACAGGATGGCCACAGTTTTCAAGGAAAACAAATTCAAGAACCTTCCAACAACTTTCAAAGACTTTCAAGTACCTTTTCGAGACCGCAACCCAAAATATTTTACCACGTGATGTTAGAAGATTCTAGCATGATATGAAAATCATTTTCACATTGCAGTCACAACGGTTTCA